>JGI20158J14315_10001000_pt1 | contig 21139 bp, 13 predicted proteins | sample COG_08_FD_14315 | JGI IMG/M metagenome (IMG submission 14315)
CTTCTTCTTCTTCTTCTTCTTCTTCTTCTTCTTAGAGTTTGATGATTTGAGACAAGACAACAGAAATTACATCACCTAGAACGAGATACACAACAAAAAAACTGACGGACGATGAAAAAACAAAAACGAAAAAACAACCAAAAAAAGGCAAGAAAGAGTTGTTTTGAAAAAAAATTCAAAAAAAAAAATCGTTTGTCTTTTTTTCTTCTTCACTCAGTTCTTTTTCTCTCTCTCTCTCTCTCTCTCGCCCACATTAAAAACAACATTGTTAACAAGAAGAAGAGTATATGATGTCAAAACGGAGAGTTCAGACGGTGCAGTTCGACCAGACTTCTGCAATCCCAACCCCATACGTCGTTCATTTGTGCTCTTTGCTCGAAATCGCGTGCCAACCAAACGCAGAGGTTAAAGGGATTTCTTCGGTAGGGAAAAAGAAACGACTCGATGACGATGATTTTGATGAGAGGGAAGAAGAAGAGGAGGAGAGGAAAAAGTATTACGACGCGGAAAACGCGTACGAGAGTTTAACCTTGAAGTTTCGAAAAAAAATCGTTCGGTTCGTGACGAAAGAGGTTTTGATGGAGAGAGGGAAGACGTCGTCGTCGAATGGATTGGTGTTGTGCGAACCAGATTCGGAGGAGTTTTGGAGACGAGTGTATCGGTTTTTTGTGCTTCCTTCTTCCTCCAAGACGAAGAAGAAGACAAAGAAGAACAGCGAAGAAGAAGAAGAAGAAGAGATGGAAGTGTCGAGAGCGAATAATAATAATGGTTACGATGAATACGAAGAAGAGTACGCCGATAATGATGATGATGATGATGATGAAACGAGATGCGATAAAGCGCAGCAAATCGAGGATTTCTTCCACGTGTTGCAAACGAAGGAGAAGTATTTACTCGAGTCGGTTGACGAACTGGTGAGAAAATTTGAACGTCTGCCGAGATGTTTAGCGAGGGAGGCGAGAGATTGTTTCGCGGTGTCGAGCGGTGAAGATTTAGCGGTGAGGAAGATTGATCCGGAAAGTGTGTGCGGGAGGTTTTTACGACGACAGTTGGTTGAATTTGAGCGCTTGTCGTTTGACGGCGTGTGCGAGTGTCACGAGATGTTGAGAAGGTATCGGGAAGATTTCGATGCGTTCGTGAACGCGGCGGCGGAAGAGATGAACGGTGGAGAAAAAGGAGAAGTTACTTTTTTGCTGCACAGAACGAGCAAAGCGAACGAACGCGCGATTGTGGACACGTTGGTGGAGAAGTGCGAACGATTAGGGGTTAAGAAGAGTTCGGCGAATGAAGAGAAAAGTAACGACGAGGAGGACGAAACGCTTCCGTTTGGCATCGCTATGGGTTTAGGAGGTATTCTTGACCCGAGAGAGAAAGATAACAGCACTAGAAATACTAACAGTCGCAGCAATAGTGGGAATTCTGGTTTTCCGACGAAGAACAACAAGAGCGTAGGTGCGGTGCTTCGTAAAGTTTTAGCGGAACATGAGAACACGGCGATTCACAACAGGCATCCGCGCGCGAGACATGTGGAGAGTTTAAAACAAAAAGATGTCGTCAACGCTTTGTTCCATTTACACAGACACTTTGAAATAAACGGAGATATCCCCGCGGACGAGTCTGTTTTGTTGCACGAGTTGATTAGCGCTGGTGGTGGAGGAAGTCGCAGCGCGCACTCCATAACGCCCGTGTCGCAATCTGGAAGACGAGCAGCGGAGGCTTTAATTGCGCTCGGCGCAACGCACGCGCAGTTTCAACATCGAAAAGAAACCGCGAGAGCGTTAGAGGAGGCGACGCGAATCGCGCAGCAATCTGGAGATGAAGACGCATTAGCGAAAGCGTTAGCGTTGAGTGGGCTTTTAGCCGAGTCGGAGTATTTCGACGACGACGACGACGACGTGGACGTAGACGAGGATGAAGATAGCGATGAGGACGACGACGAGCCTTTCGAAGAATCTTTAGACAACATCAAACAACAACAACAACAACAACAACAACAAAAGTATAGTTCCTCGACATCCTCTTCGTTATCTTCGTCTTCATCAGTCTTGAAAAAAGCGAAGCGATCTCGAACACTTTTACGTCGGTGTTTAAAGCTTGGAAGACAGTTGAAAAATCCCGCGCTGGCGAGCTACGCCGAGTTGGCGTTAGCTAGACAAGTGGCGGCGTTTCCGAACGATGCTGGAAGAGACCGCGTTATGGAGGAACGTAGAGCGGCATTAACGAGCAAAAACGCTGGCGTAGCGGCTGCAACGACGAAAGGTACCACCTCGTTCGTTTCCGCGCCTACATCGACTCAAATATCTGCACCAGAAGTTGTTGAAAAAGCTATTCAAAACGTCGAAGTTTTGTCGCATAAAACAACGCTCGTTGCTTCCGCGCCAGCTACGAGAACGACCGCAGAACATATGCGCAAACAAGAGATAATTTTACGAGAAAAGGGCGCTTCGAATAACCCGTCTTCCGGAAATACCGGAGGTGCGAACGGCGGCGCGAATACCACCGGACAACAACAAACGCAAGGCGGCGGTAACCAATCGCTTGATGCTATCGCCGTCGCACAGGCGACGTCTTTGATTCGAATGAACGAAATATATCCCGCTTCTTCGTCCACGATGGCGTCTTCGTCAACATCTGGTGGGAAAGTTACGCACACGTCTTTAGGCACCTTACAACGTTACGCCACTTTTGACACCGCCAAAGAAACGAAAAACGCCATCAACTGTTTGCGCACGCCGGCGTTTTCGATGCAATCGACGACGTGGTCGACGCGGGGCGACGACGGGTTAGCGAGGGTTGCCAATTTGAAAGCATTATCCGAGGGTACTTTGAAAGATGCTTCGCCCGTGGACGCCGCGCGAGCATTTGCAGTTTTATCGAAATCCACGCAAAGGACGAGAGGCACCGAACGCGCCTTGATGGAACTCGAAAAAGCGGAATCGCGTTTGCGTGAACACGTGGATGATAACGAGGAAGTTTCGAGAGAGTTGAACGCGGCGAGAATTTCGATACTATTCGACGATGCTATCGCACGGAACGAGTGTTTCGAAGCGAACGAGTGCATGCGACAGATGCACGCGTTGGTTCATCCGATTGGCGAGAAGACGGATTCGAGTGCGGTATTAGAGGCGAATCGGGCGTTGGCTGAAATTTACGCCATGAACAGAAACTACGCAGAATCATTCGAAAGCTTTCTGAGAGGTGCAGATATTCTGACCTTTGCTTTCTCTCAACTCGAAAGCGATTCGTCGATGAAAAACGGAAATAGCAGCGCGGACCCGAGAAACGCGATGCACGTTTTGAAATCGGAGTTGGGCGTCGCGGAGACGTTTAAAAATTCGCAAAACTACGCGTTTGCATTGTTGAGAGCGTTAGGAGTGGATAAGCGCGCGACAGATTTAGGCGTCGACCAGTACGCGTTGTTCGCGAAACTTATCGTCGCGGAGTGTTTGATTGAGTTGAAAGGCTCGCAAGCGAACTTGGGCAAACTATATTTGGAGAAGTACTCGAGAGCGTTTTTAAGCTCGAACGAGCTGCGCTTACGAGCTCGGTTTCATTTGATCAACGCCAAAGCGTCTTTGGAAGTCAACATCCAAGATGAAACGGACGAGGAAATGGAAGAAACGATTGAATCTATCGTCGATGACCTGAACCGTGCATCTTTATTCGGAGAAAAGCTCGGCAACATCGACATCGTCAAAGAATCGCAATATTTACTCGCGCAGACGTACCATTTCACGAACGATGTTGAAAATCGTAACGAGGCCTCCAGAGCGTTTCGCGAACTCAGTCAGCAGCATTACAATCGTTATTAATAATTATTAAGTGTTTCATAGATACTGCCGGTATATTAGGAATAGAAACTGAGTAATAACAACAGCAACACATAGCAACAACAACACAGTATATTAGATTATATTACCATCGGTACCCGTACCGTACCGTTAATAGATAGATATTATTATTATTATTATTAAAGCATATTAGTATTAATAGTATGTTTCCATCGCTACCGTACCACGATGGAGTATTAATAGATAGATAAGTAGTATTAGTACTGTTATTAGTAGTATTAAGCGCTCACGGCTGCGGCGTCGAATCCGAATTGTTTATCGTGCACGTAGACCAACTTGCAATCTTCCAAATATTTCGCGTCGTGTATGCGCCCACCTTCGATGTACCCCGCATCGCCTTTGTTCAAAATTAACGGTTTCCCGTCCTCGACGAGTTTCTCCCCGTCTTTTTTGAAGAATTGCACGGACATTTTCCCTTCTATGACCACGGTCATGTCATCGCCCGGATGCGAATGCGGAGGCTCTGAACTTCCCCGTTCCCACATTTCCATCATCACATCGACGCCGTTCTCGTCCGTGGGGACAGTTCCTCGCATGGTAAACCCCGCGGGTGTCTCCGGAACGACTTTGTGGTGCTTCCAAACGCCAGAGGTGGCAGACGTGGACATTGTTCTTATTGAAGGGTTCGATGCGAGTATGAATCGATTGCAGGCGGCGCGAAGCATGTGTGTGACAGATAGAATAGATATTGTGACGTGGATGTTTGTTTCCTCTAAATTTATCTAAAAACTATTTGTAGCCGTCAAAAACGCATATCATCTCACGATCAGCTTTTAGAAGAAGTAAAAAGAAAGCTCTCGAAGAACGCTTGAACGCCACCGGCGAGACGACGATCGGTGTCGTCTTCTTCCTCCTCTTCTTGTTTTTCTTCTTGTTTTTCTTCTTCATTTTCGTGAGAGAGTGTTTGCGCGTCGCTAGAGCTAAGAACGCTGTTATTGTCTACTATTTTGTCTTGTTTTTCTTCTTCTTCTTCTTCTTCTTCTTCTTCTTCTTCTTCTTCTTCTGTTTCTTCTTCTTCTTCTTCTAGAATGGAATCGAGTAACTGTTCTTCCACGTCGCCGTTGGCTTCTACGTCTTCTTCCAAAAATGGTTTTGGCGTTCCGACGAAAGCAGACGCCGCGCATAACAGCATCGCGGAACAGCCGATTATGGTAATCAAGACGACGAAGAGAATCCGGGTCCATTTGATGGTGACGTGCGCACTCGCCAACGTGGCTGAGATGTCTTCCGTTCGCGCGTTCAACATTCGGAGAACTATCGCGTCTGTTTGGTTCGTCGTCGTTCCGATCGGGACGCCGAGGGTAAAGATACCCAAGGTATTCGGTACGGCATTTGGAGCGATATCGTCGTCGTCGTTGAACTTGGAGTAAGTTAAAGAGAGAACTTTAATCTGATCATCGTCTACCCCTTTATTATTATTATTCGAGGAATACGCCAAAATCGGTTCAATCGGTGATTTCAGTTTCGAGGAAATTAAAATCGCTTTGCTCGAGAACATTTGTAATCGAAACATTCCGTCGTTTTTCTTTTGTCTCTCTAAAGCAACCACGTAATCATCAACCGCTTGGAACGCTATCGGTTCGTATTCTCGAGAAACTATGTAGGAAAAACTCGAAACGTCGCCATCTACCTTTATTCCGTCGTCCTCGTTCAACTCCGCACAAAACCCGTTATAAATCACTCTCCCTCCGGCTCGTCTCGTTTCCAAACACATCGCGCACAACTTTTCTTTTTGGTGTTCAGAACTCTCTCTATTCACGTGAAAGAGCGTAAACACTTCCTTACTCTTCGCGCAGTGCACGCTCACGCTTTCTTGAAATGGTTTCGTGATGTTCTTTACGTTCCCCGGCTTTTCTTCATCGTATCCCAAAACCTCCCCGTCCTCTCGCAACGCGAATACGGAGGATGAAACAGACGACGTCGTCACCGCTTTGATCCTTCCGTCTCCGCTAAAATATCTACCAACCTCTGCCCCTTTTCCTCCCACGTTTACCAAACTCCTCCTCGTCGCTCGATTCTTGTTGTTTGTTCTCGAAAACGTGAGTTCCATCGTCACGAATTCGCCGGTGGATTCGTATACTTCCATCGCCGGTCCTCTTCTGTCGTCTGAATATCTCGCACCAATCACATCTTTCAACGAGAACGATTTCGTCGTTTCCTCGTCGTCGTCTTCGTTTTTTAACGACCACCGCACGTTCCCGGATCGTTCAAACAACCATCGAGCTCTGTTCCCCACATCAGCAGCGTTTGAAGAAGAAGAAGAAGAAGAACCACCGAGAAAACTTTGACGACGACCTTTCGCATCATCATTTTCATCATCATCGTTAAAACCACCACTCCTCCTCAAAAACGTATTCTTTGAATCCTCCTCCTCCTCCTCAAACTCGGCAACAAAAGCAGACGACGAGACTAACACAAGAGAAAAGAGGACAAAAACGCCGTGAAATCGCAATAATGGAAGTTTCACCACCATTTTCATCACCAAAACCTCTAAGATGATGTTGATGATGTTTTTTCTGTCTTCGCCATTTTCGTGTCTTGTCTCGAATTTTAGTGAGAGAGGAGACTTTTGTGTTTTGACAGTTTGACCAAAAAAATGAAAAAATGAAAAATTTGCTTCAAAAAGAAACACAAAACTATGAATCATATGACGACGAGAGCGAATATGAGAACAATGACAACAATAAGAACAATACGAAGCAGTGCTAGCAAGAGCAGAAGTCCGTCTTCTGTGCATTTGTCTCCGAGGAGGAGGAGGAGGAGGAGGAGAGGGTGCTTTTGTGTCGGTGCTCTTTCTAATAAAGACGACGACGCGAAAATGACGTTTCAAAATCGAACGAAAGATGATGATGATGATGACGACGAAAACAACAAAAACGAAGAATACTCCAAAGCTGCGCTCACGGCGCGATTGTCCAACTATTGCTACAAAAACAACTTGAAAGAGTTGTTAGAATCGGACGGGTATTCACTCGTGTACGAGAAATACACCTCGGTGACGAGAGTCTACATCGCGGATAGAAAAATTGGGTTCGATGAAATGAAGAAAGAAGATATCGTGGAAAGAACTATCGTGGCGAGAGGCGCGGTGTGGGGGGACGACCAGAACGTGGATAGGATTCGATTATCGAATCAAATTAGTAAAGTTTGGCCGACGCAAGTGCACCCGGATGTACCAGTCGGGTGTCACACGGGCGTGTATGAGATGACCGAGGAGTTCTTCAACGAAATAACGCCGTACATCAAAGGACCGGACGTAGGGGAAGAAGTGAAGAAGTTGACGTTTTGCGGACATTCGTTGGGAGGATCGATTGCGATGATATTAGCGGCTTGGACGAAATTGAGATTAGATGTGGATTGTGTGAAGATGAAAGTAAACGTGCACACGTACGGGTCGCCGAACGTTTTGGCGTTGGACATGTCGCTGTTGAACAAAATGGAAAAGGAAGAGAAGGAGACGTTTCGAGGGTACCCGAAATCGGCGTTGGATGCGATTGGTTTGGAAGAATCTGCGTTGAGAGCGCACGTTTTGAGCAACGATATCGTTCCCAGGATGTGGTTATCGCACGATCCAGTGTTTAACACCTTGAAATCGAACGAATGGGGCGCAAATTTATTGAAATGGAAAGAAGAAACGTTCGGGAGAAGAGGCATGTTAACCATGGATCGATTTTTATACGAAGTGAGTGGATATTTGATTTTTTTAGAGCTAGGGAACGATAACGCGGCAAAACGAGCGGTGGTTAAAGAGACTGCGAACTTAGAGACGCATTTGGAACGGTTAACGTGGCAGCTGGAAGATTTCACGTCTGGCGCGCAGAACAATCCGTTGAGGGCGTTGGCGCCGGCGTTGGAACACAACTCTCAGAATTACGTAGACGTCATGCAATACCTGGCGGTGAACGCGTTGTTGGTAAAGAGGAAACAGTGAATTAATAGGAATAGGAATAGGAATAGAATAGAATACAATACTTGATACGTACAAAAGTTTTCTTCTCGTTTATTTCTTCTTTCTGGCAGCTTTGGCTTCCTCTCGTTCCTGGATCCGTCGTTGCGCTCGGTTGAGTTTTTTCGGAGCAACATCCGCTGGTTGTCCAGCACTAGCACTATTATCACTACTCCCAGCCGACGCCGGTGGGGTTGAGTGACTCACCCATAACTGAGATACCCATTTCTCGCACCCGTTCTCCGCCTCTGTGGCCGTGTGTAACGTCCTCGGATCCGGCATCGCCGCCACGCTCGCGGGGAAGAAAACCAAGCACTTCCCTTTTTTCGGTTGGACATCCAAATCTAAATACTCGAATCGAGTGACTCCACCATTCGGAACATCGTTCAAATACACCAAGACCGTCGCTCTTCTCTGATACCCTTTCTCCGTGGCGATGCCAATCGGAAACGCGTCTTCGTGTTTCTTAAAATATTCTCCGCCGCTATAATGCGCAACTTGCGGCAACTCGAACGCCCACTCGCTCTTCCCACCCGCCGGTGCTTTAAACGCGTTCTTTTTTGTACTCAATCCTCGTATATCAGGCAATAATTTCTCCGCGCTCGCTAAAATCGCCTTCTTACTCGCGTGATTTTCCAACCCGTGCGAGTTCAACGCCACCGTCTTACTCGTGCGAATGTTCTCGTTCGCGGCGCCGCCGCCTATGGCGGAGACTTTTAAACCACCGCTCGTTTTCGCCGCTAATACTAAATTGTCGCATTCCTGTTCCGAGATGAACTCCTCCACCGTAAATATTGGAGGATCCAGGTTCAACACTGAAATTTTCGTCTCGTCGTACGTTTCGTCCATGGACATGAACTCGTACGCTAAAAACCTTCGGAAGGAGACTTTGAAATCCTCGTTTTGTGCGGACAATCGCATGCCCCCAGAAGCGAGCTGTTCCGGAGGAATTTTCGATAACGTTTGTCGTTCGTGCGCGGGAATAAACGCAGGCTGGGGTTGTTGTTGAGAAGTGCTGCTCGTCGGAGATCCTTCGGCGGCGTTCACCGTCGTCTTTGGTTTACTAAAACGTGATGACAAAGAAATAGGTTTGTTTGTTCTTCTTCTTCCACTTCTCAAAACCTCGAAATTGTTGTTGTTGGTCGTCCTCCTCCGAAAAGAAGAAGAAGACAAAGAAGAAGAGCGAACAACGCGCGTTACTGACGACGACGAGGACGCACGACTAGCTTCAAAAGGAGTAGTCGCAACCGTCGTCATGATGGTGAGTCGTCGTCCTTTTGTTTGCGAAGAAAGAAAAGAAAAGAAAGAGGGGTAGGTCTCTCACTCTTTTTTTTTGACGGCTTCAAAGCTTTTTGTCAATTTTAACAACACGCAGACCCCCTTTTCTCTTCTCTTCTTCAGAAAAAAAAAAATCAACTCGTCAAAATCATCATCATCATCATGGCCAGAAGAGATGATGATGCAGAGCACACAAAACGACGCACGAATAGCGTTGAGAATAGCAGTAGCGAAGACGATTCAGACGATGATGAAAAGAGTCAAACGTATCTCGGCTTTAGCGGCCGAATGGTCTCTTCAAAAGACGTCTACGAATTGGACGCTTTTGCCACGAAAGTTGGCGGCGAACCAAATTTCAAGTTCGCCAACGATGATGATGACGCGTCCGAAAGAGCGAATAATGTGTTTTTGAGAGAGGAGCAAATGCGATGCAAATCGTGCGAGAGTAAACTCTCGCTGATTTTCCAGGCGTACGCGCCGTTGACAAGGACGAGAGACGGAACAGAGGAAGATATTCTCGAGCGAACGTTGTACGTGTTTTCGTGCACAAATTTTCAAAACTGTTGTCCTCCTCCTAATAGCGAATCGACGATGGGAGGAAAGTGGCGAGCGTTTCGAGTGCAAAAGAGAACACGGAAAGGGAATGAGACCACGAGCAAAAATAGAAGGCATGTGAATAATGCGAAGAAGGAAGAGTGTTTGAATGAAAACGAAAATTTGTTTGGAACGAACGACGATTGGGGATGCGCGGAGAGCAAAGACGATTGGAACGGCGAAGCGAAGAATGGAACGAAGAAAGAAGAGGAAGAGTCTTTGGAGCAGCTGACGAAACAGTTGGACGAGGCGATGTTGAAAGAAAAAGAGAGGAAAGAGGCTGTCGAGTTGCTCGAAGAAGAAGACGGAGGCGATGAAACACTCATTGAATCGTATCACGAAGACGCCCCAAACGCGTTACCAGAATTTTACGTGTGTTCAGATTTGGAGCCTACGAAGGCCGAGGCGAAGAGAAAGGCGTTAGGTTTGAGTGCGAAAGTAGATTCCATGTTGAATAAGTACGCGCAAGAGGAAGGTTTGGAGGTTTCGGAGATTGAGAAGAGTTTGCTCGCGTTGCACGCCGGAGGGAAAGCCGTGGAGATGAAGGACATGATGGACGAATCTGGGACGAAGGAAGTGTCTTCCTCGTGGCAAGGCGAAACGTACGAAAAAGGCGAATCCATCAACGCGTCCGAACAGTATTTGAAATTTCAAAAACGCATAGCTCGAGCGCCGGCGCAAATCGCTCGATACTGCTTTCGAACGCGCGATTGCGATATCGTTTGGCCAGACGGCGATTTGCCGACGAGGAAATCAAAACCGTGCGAGAAATGCAAAGGCAAACGCGAAATGGAGTTACAGTTAACCCCTGGATTGTTAAAAGAAATCGAAGACGCTTTACGATTGCGCGCGAAGGCTGGGAGGAAAGGTGGGATTTCGGAATCCGATGCGATTGCGTTCGATTTCAATTCTGTAGGAATCTGGACGTGCACAAACTCGTGTTTCGATGGGAGCGAGACGACGTGCGTTCGGGAGGAGGAGGTTTTCGTCGCGACGGATGGTATAGACCAATCCGTATTAGCAAAATTAGCCGCCGCTATATAGAAGTAAATAATACGAATATTTAAGAGCTACTATCATACTGTATTTTCTACAAATTCTAAATTACATTACTACATGCGCGAAACTATATCGGCGACGCGCTCAACAGTCGCTTTTCTAATGCTTTCGTCGTGGAAGAGTTTCAACTCGACGCGGTACCGTTTCAATTCGTTCGCCATTTCTTTAGTGACCTCACAAATGGACGAGTTGTTATTTGACTCGTTAATTTCTTCTCCTTCATCATCAACATCGATTTGGGCGTTGTTAAACTTCTCAAATATTCGCGAGCTCGCTTTTTCAGCGCCCTCGCTCGCGTCGATCCATTGGAACTGCTTTTCCGATCGAAGCCACGTGAATTGTCTCTTCGCGTACATTCTCGTTTCTCTTTGTAACTCGTCGATAAACTCGAGGAGTAAAGTGGCGTCATTGTTTATCGACGACTCACTGTTATTCTCTTTTTCACGCTTACATTTCAGTAAATAATCGATCGCTTGCGCGTACCCGATCGCTCTCGACGCCGAATTCGTATTCGGCTTCACGCCTTCTCTCAACAAATACGCCGCTTCGTCCAATATGCCGTTTGCAACCATCTCTTCGACTCTTTGATCCATTCTTCGATATAAATCGACTCTGTTCATCGACAACGCGTAACAGTGAAACTGTATACTCCCATCTTTGACTGGTTGAAACGAGCCTTTCGGTTTGCCTCCGGAAACGTCTAAGATTTCCAACGCTCTCGTTAATCGATACCAGTCGTTTCGAGCTAATTTCCCGGCGGTTTCCGAATCCCCTCGCTGTTTTAAGTACTCGATGGCTTCATCCCACGCCTGCGCTTTATTCACATCATCATCATCATCGTTATTACTACTAGTATTACTATATCGATCTCGTATCTCTCGCACTTCCTTTTCTGCTCTCAAACTGCTCTCTTTCGTCGATTTCGGCACGTTCGGCTTCCCGTCGGTTAACCATTTCACGTACATCCCGGTCCCGCCGCACACGATCGGTACTTTCCCTCTCGCGTGAATATCGTCTATGTACCCATTCGCTAACTCATAAAACTCCCCGACATCAAAATCTTCCGTCACAGGTGATTTCAAATCCAACATGTGATGTCGAATCGATTGCATGTCTTCTTTAGAAAGTTTCGCGGAACCGACGTTCAAGTTTCGATACACTTGCACCGAGTCGGCGGAGACTATTTCTCCGTCGACGCGTTTCGCGATGGAGATGGCCACGGAGGATTTCCCCACCGACGTTGGACCTGAAATCACCAACACTCGTTTTTTCTTCTTCTTCTTTCTGTTTTCGTCTGAATCGTCTGAACTACTTTGAATCGTCGCGCTGCTTTTTTGTTGACATCGAATTTCCAACTGTTTTCCAATTCCAATGCCTCGTTGTTCTCGTTGTTGTTGTTGTCGTCTTCTTCCTCCTCTTCCTCTTCCTCCTCCTCTCGTCTGAATCGTCCTACTCGTCGTCGTCGTCGCGAGGAGAAAGGCAGCACGAGCAGCGTGAGGAGCACAACGAGCAGCCCTCGTCATCATCATCATCATCAGAGATTATGTTGTGTTGATGTGTGTTCAGTGCCAAATCTCTCTCTGTCTCTTCTGTTTGTGTGTTTGTGTGTTTTTGGTTGTTGATTTTGAAGAAAAAATTTTGCATGAGAAAAAAGAAGCAAAAAAATGTCTCTGAAGCCGCCATTTTTATTGGTGTCGTTGTTGTTCCATCGCTCTATACATCATCATCATCATGTCAAACAACAACACGAATAACGCGATGAAACGCGTCGAACGCTTGAAAACGCACTTTGTCGTTTCTGCGCCTCTTTTAAATAACGAGAGTTCTACTACTCATAACAGTTTCGTGGAACGACAGGAGACGTCTTTCTTTTCCTCTCCGTTCGGGGTGCGTTCGTTTGTGTATTGTGTTTGTTTTTTTCTTCATCTTTGATGCGTGTGTTTTTGCGCGTTTTTATCGTCATCATCCTCGAAGTCGTCGTTGTGTCGTCTCTCACAGCAAATCATCTCTTCTTTCTAAATAAATGTAGTCGTCGAAACACCCAGACGACGTGGTCATCGTCTGCGCGTTAAGAACGCCAATCACTCGCGCGAGAAGAGGCGGATTAAAAGACACCACCGCGGACGATCTCGTGGCAACGGTTTTAGCTGCCGCTTTAAGAGAGACGGAGAATATCAACGCGAACGATATCGGCGACGTGGTCGTTGGATCAGTTTTAGGAGATTCGAGTCAACGCGCGAACGAGTGTAGAATTGGAATGTTTTTAGCCGGGTTCCCGGTGAAAGTTCCCGTGAGAACGGTGAACAGACAGTGTTCGAGCGGATTGCAAGCGTGCGCGGACGTGGCGAGCGCGATTAAAGCCGGATATTACGAGGTTGGCATCGCGGCTGGCGTGGAGACGATGAGTAAGAATCCCATGAAATGGGACGGAGGGTTCAACCCAAAAGCCGCGAGCGTGACGAACGCGCAGAATTGTTTGATTCCTATGGGAGTCACGAGTGAAAACGTCGCCGCGAAGTGGCACATTTCGAGAGAGACGCAAGACGCGTTCGCCGCGGAGAGTCACCGGAGAGCCGCCGAGGCGAGACGAAACGGGAAGTTTAAGAGTCAAATTGTGCCAGTGGTGACGAAAATTATCGATAAAGAGACGAAAGAGGAGAAAGAAATCGTCGTATCTGAGGACGACGGGATTCGAGAGGGCGTGACGGTGGAAAATTTAGCAAAGTTGAAACCGGTGTTTAAAAAAGGCGGGAGCACGACAGCCGGGAACGCGAGTCAAGTCAGCGACGGCGCCGGGGTAGTTATTTTGTGTAAACGATCGTACGCGACGAAAAACGGGTTGAAAATTATGGCCAAATGGAAATCGTTCAGTGCGGTTGGGTGTCCGCCGGAAATTATGGGCATTGGTCCAGCCGTGGCCATTCCGGACGCGTGCGAGAGAGCCGGCGTGAAAGTTTCGGATATCAATTTATTCGAGCTGAACGAAGCATTCGCGAGTCAAGCGTCGTATTGCGTGAACCATTTGAAGCTGAGCAAGGATATCGTAAACGTAAACGGAGGGGCTATTGCGCTCGGGCACCCGTTAGGGGCGACCGGGGCGAGATGCATGGCGACGTTGTTGCACGAGATGCATAGCAGAGACGCGTCGTGTAAGCTCGGAGTAGTGTCGATGTGTATCGGAAGCGGGATGGGCGCCGCCGCCGTCGTGGAAAGAGAGTAATATACGAATTACTATTATATAATAGAGGTATTTAATATGATATAACGAAACAGGAATGTACATACAAATGATTGATTTGATGATGTTGATATTATTACTAAACATTACTGATTTGCTTCTTCTAGTTTTTGCTATCTATCATTTTAAATATTTTCTTCCTCTTCTTCTTCTTCTTCTTCTTCTTCTTCTTCTTCTTCTTCTTCGGCGTCTTCGAACGCGGCGAGGTCGTCTCTCGACCCACACGAAGCGGAAACGGACGACGTGTGTCCTCCACCAAGGACAAATTCTGCTGCGTCCAACTTTAACCTCGAAACCGCCGCGGTTGCTTTCTCCGCCAGGCCTTTACCTCGTCCTCTGCTGAAACCTGAAGTACCGTCCGGGCCTTTCGAAAGCGTGAATTGAGAACCGACGAACTGTGGTCTTGGCGAATCGCGCCCGTTGTTATCACTTCCCATGGCTGAGTTTGACCTTGTTGGCGTCGAAACTCCAGCATTCGGACCTTCTTTCGTTCGTTTAATACGTTTCGCCGTGTACTCTTTATTCTCGCCTTGCGATTGGTTCACGAAATACGTCGCCTCGTCGCCTTCGAATAAGGTCACGCCGCCATCCACATCCGCGCCGTGGAAGAACGCTTTTCCGATTTCGCCGGTATCTGGATCGCTGTGCGAAAAAAAGCCATACGAACCTTCGCTTTTCGCACTCACAACGGTACCGGTAAATTGAACTAATTTCATTTTCGTCGCGAACTGTTTCTTCTCGTCTCGTTTATCAGTGGCAACGCAAAAAGAAACCAAATCTCCGGGTTTCGGATTGCAGTTTCGGTCGACGACGGTTTTAAATTTGTAACTTTGCGAAGTTCCGCCCGCGTTTTCGACGACAACCGTTCCATTGTTGCTCGCATTGGACGAAAATGAGGATTTTCCGAAACTTCGACCGGAGGCAAATACCAGGCGTTCTTTACAGACGCCTCGAATGCTTCGTTCATCGACGGTTTCAAAGACTACTTTCGAGCCTTCTGGAGCTTCGCACACGTCGTGTGCGACCATTGCGTCTCTTTTTTGATCTCTGTGGACAGTGAATTGAACGATTTTTCCCACTTTCGGGTTTTCGAAATTCTTCAATTGTGTGAAATGGAAAAACACATCCTCCACGCGTTCTTCGCATTTGATGAAACCGAAACCGTTCTTGATGACGGCAATTTTACCCAATTCTAACGAAACCGAAGAATCATTTTGCTGTTCCGACGACGATGCATTTTCTTCTTCCCCAGATGCCGGCGCTTCTACGTATTTTTTACCATTTTTGCTATTATTACTCTCGTCGACGACGTTTACTTTCTTCTTACCCCAGGAATCACCATCGATGCCGTCTTTATCGAGCAAAGCCGCGTTTTTCTCTTTCTCGGCGAGCTTACGCTGAAGTCTGAGTTCCGACTCGATCGCTCGAACGGTTTCCTCGTCGCATAATTGAACGTTTATTGCGTTTGCTTTCTTACCTTTAGCGCTCCCTGTACCCACCTTGACGATTTCAAAACTTACCGCGGTGCCGACGGTCAACTTTCCTACATCCGTCTTGTCTTTTAAAGCCGTGTAATGAAAGAATAAACCTTGTTCTTCTCTCCTGTTGCCGTTGTTGTGCGAAGGCATTCTGCCGTGCGCTTTCTGAATAAACCCGAACGATTGCGAGAGTTTATCGACGCGTCCGTAGGATGTTGGAATCTCTTCGAAATACTCGTCTTCTTCTTCTTCCTCGATTTTTTCATCTTGGTCGTCGTCGTTTTCATCTCCTTCTTTCTTCTTCGTTTTCTTCTCTTCAACGCCTCCTCCTTCTATCGGCGCTATGTCTACGACCACGTATTTTCTCGTCGTCGGTTCTCGACCTAAACTAAACTGAACTTTCATTCCTTGCTTCAACTTTTTCTTACAACTCTCCTCGACGTTCGCGCCGGCGAATTCGAGCTCCATAAGCTTCTTCTTCTCCTCTTCTTTGTTCTCCTTTGTTGATGTTAGTAAAGAACACGACACGCACCCACCGTACGCTTCGTGTTTCGTTTTCCCTTTCAACCCTCTTTTCACCACACCTTCCACCTGTTCCTGTATAATTTTCACTCTCAAATCTCCTTTCGAACATCGCATGACGTCCGTCGCTTTGTGCGTTTTTCCTTCCTTGTTCTCGTTTTGGTGTTTCCCGCCTGTTCCTTTTTCTTGTCCTCCTCGGACGACTTTAAACTTCACCATATCTCCGGCCAGTAACGGTCGATCCTCTTCTTCTTCTCCTTCTTTTTGTTGTAACTCTGGGTTTTTAAAGTACTCGGTGATGTGGAAAAACAGTTGCGCTTGCGCGCGTAGAGTCGGTACACGCTTTGATGATGATGATGATGATGATGCATCAACATCAACAACAACAACAACATCATCATCACAAATATCCTCCTCCTCGGGGTCGTAATAATCGTGCGTTAACCGTAAAAAACCAAACGAGTCTTTCAAAACGACCACCGTTCCAAAACACGACGACTGCTCTTTTCCTTCTTTATCGTCATCCCTTCTTGTTGTCTTCTTCTTCATCATCATTTTGTGTTATTCTTATATATTCTTAGGAAAACACAAAAGAAGGGTGTGAAGCTCTTTTCATCATTCGTAGGTGGTCTCGAATAAAAGAAGAAGCAGACAAAAAAAGAAAAAAAAGAAAAAAAAGAAAAAAAAAGGCTGACACACAAACAAAAGGGGAAGGAAGCAAAACAACTGTTTGAGGGGGAAATTTTATCAGATATTTCCTCATTTACTCACACAACAACATATATTCATCATCATGTCGTCACCACTGCTCGAGAACGTGGTGAAAGCGGTCTCACCGTCCATGCACGCGAAATTGTACCCGTTATCTTCGAGTAGTTTTAATACTACTCACGAGAAGACGAAGTCGTCGTCCCCGTTGTCGTCGAATTTGATTTCATCATCATCGGGGAAGAAAAATTCAGTTGCTAGGAAGACGACTTCTTTTTCGAGCGGCGGTGGAGAGAAGAAGATAAAGAAGATAAAGAAGAGCATAAAAGAGGATTCCTCCGAAGACGAAGAAGACGACGACGAGCCGCAGTGCACGCCGGAGATAGAGGAAGTGAACGAGATATTGCCGAAATCACCGCACAAATCGGCGCTGAAACCTCTCGAATTACGACTGGCTGCTCGTTTTGGCCAAGACTCGCCGAGACGAAAATCGATATCGTTCGCGAACGAGGAAGAGTTTCAAGTGAAATTGATTCCAAAGAATCAAACCGGGACACCGGAAGTGACGTGCATGATTTCTGGGTCTATGAAGAGGAAAGTTGGGGAAGCAGAGAGATTGGCGCAAGAGTCCTGGGGGTTATCCGTGTTGAGCGGGAAAAGAGAGAGGAAGCCGTCGAGGATATCGTTTACGTGCAACAAGAACACGAATACTACTGCATCGACGACGACGCCGACGTCTTCGAACGAAGATAAAGAGAATGAGAACAACGATAAGAACAATAATAACAATAAGAAACCGAGGCGTTCGTCTGTGTCGTTCAAACCGGCGTGTTCGGACGACGAAGATACGACGCCCCCTACGAGAAAATCGGGCGCGAGGAAAGTGCAAGATACGCCGGCGACGAAAAAGTCACACAACACGAACAACAACAACTCCAACATGACGCCATCGCCAAATTCATCGATTGAAACAAACAAGACGAACAAGACGGCCCCGTTAACGAGCGGTGGGTTGAAGAGCCGACCCCAAGCGCCGAATAATACGCCCGCCAATACGAACGGGAACGAGATTTTCAACCTCGAAGGCTTTGATTTGTTTCGATCGACGCCGAACGCGAAAGCCATTCGCGACGCGTTGTTTGAAACCAAAGAGGAGGACGCGAAAGACGACATCGCAGCGACGAAGTGTTTGAACGATTGCGAAAAGTTGTTAAAGTCGCAGCCGCCAGCGATGGAACTCGCCCAAGCTCTCGAAAAGTTGGCGGAGCCGCAAGTGACTCCCGGGAGAGCCGTGATGGAATGGTTGAGCGATGCAGAGAACCACTCCAACGAGGACGAGAACGAAGAGGAAGAAGAATTTGACGAAGGCAAGGAGAACGCGAAGACGCCGCCTTCTTCGACGAAAAGCAGCAACAAGTCTCCGGCGACGCTATGCATCAAGGCGAAAAAGTCAAAGAAAATGTCAAAGAAGATGAAGAAGAACAAGAAAGAAAAGAGCATGTCGTACGCGTTAGCGATGAAGTTCGAGCAATTGCACAACGCTTTAGAGCAAACGCAGCTGGCGTTGCTCAAAGAAAGAAAGAAGACGATGAAATTAAGAAAGCTTTTGCTCGAAGCGGCGGAAAGAGAGAACAACAAAGAGGAAAGAAAAGTGAGCACCAAGAGTTTGACGGAAGAGAAGACAGAAAAGAAAAAAAACGATACGACGTGCGTGATGTGCAATGAAATAAACGACACGGTGAAAGTTACGATGCGATGCGTCAAGTGCAACTGCTTCGCGCACGGCAAATGCTGCAAGCCGGCTTTGCGACGAGCGCCAAAGGAATGGACGTGCCCAAAATGTTAAAGCGACACCTATTTTTAATACATAAATACGATCTCATAAAAAAAATACTGGTAGTACAAAATAACTCCTTTCACTTTTGGCTGTTCTTCTTTCGTTTGCTCTGTTCCAGTTGATCTTGCAACACGATGAGCGCGTCTTGCGCTGCTGCCAGCTTGGCCTTAAATTCTTCGATCGAACTTTCGAAATTTTCCTGAGCGTCCCTCTCGTCCATCCATCCTTTCAAGCGTTCCAAAGGCGCCGGAGACGACTCAGAACGACCAACTTCGACCACATCTTCTTTCTCTTCGACAACTTCTACCGTCGGCAGCGGTGTGGTGACTTTCACTTCTTCCGCTACTTCTTTCTCGACGAGTTTTGTTTCTACCGATACCGCTTCTATTTCTTCGTTGCTACTATTACTATCTCTAGTGCTACTACTACTACTACTAATACCACTACTCTCTACTTCGAAACCCACTTCTTTCTTCTCTTCTTCTTCTTTTTCTTCTTTTCCCTTACCATCTCGACCGATATTTGTCGCTACCAACGCCATGCTCAACACCGCCGCCCCGACGCCAACTCCAAAAGATGTCGTAAACGGCACCGAGGCGGTTACGCTTCGCGGGACGACTTGTATTAAGGATGCAGTACTGGCATCGCTTTTATTCGTCGTCTCCACTTTTAAGCGCTCAATCTTTCTCATTATTGCTTCTTTCGCGTTCTCGGGCACGAGTCGTAAGATTTTCTTCACGTTTTGTTCTTTCTCTTCTGTCGTCGTCTCATCAGTCGGAGACGTCGTCGATGGAGAAGAAGATGAAACGATCTCCTTCTCCTTCTCAACAGTAGTCTTCTCTTCATCTGTGCTGCTCGTAATCATCATCGTCGTCATCTTTGCGCGTTCAATAATCTTATACCCAACATCAGCATCGCCAACATTTCCTTCAAAATCGCTCACGATCAATTCCTCTCCGACTTGTAAAGTTCTCCGCGTACCTAACCCGTTCAATCGAACGATATCTGGAATCGATATCCCGTTCTCTTTGGAGACGATCGATAAAGTTTGCTGCGGTTGGACTTTCACGATGATTTTTTTCTTATTTTGAACACTATTATTATTCGTTGTTGATGAAGTTGATGAAGTTGATGATGATGATGATGATGCGGTCGCACGAGGAGTCACGCATAAAGTAGTCGTGCGTCGAAAAGTCGCGTTACTACTCCTTTTTTGCGAGGAGATCCGCGTCGCGTGAGGAGGAGGAGGAGAGAGAGGAGGTCGCAGAAACAAAGCGTTCATAGGGGTAGTGGTGAACATCTCTTCTATTCTGAAAGAGTATTCGAGAGCTGCTTTCGAGTGAAACTTTTTTTGTGAAGTCGCGAAGAGAGAAAATTCTTCTTCATTTTTTGGTGATTTGTCCACATTCATCATACTTCTCGTGTGGTTTTTTTAACAAAAAAAAGTCGTCAAAACAATTTAACAGAAGACACTCTGTTATTATTATTATTATTATGTTTACTTCTTCTTTTGTGACTGCGACGACCTCCTCTCTCTCCTCCGAGACATCCTCCTCCCGTTTTGCTCGGCTCCATTCGCGGCCGGGCAAACGGAGTACTCTCATCGCTACTTTTCGAAGGGAAAGAAGAGACAAAAATTCGGTGATGATGTTGAGAAGAACAACACCTAGTAGCAACAACAAAAGAAGAAGAAGGAACAACAACAACAACAACAGCCAAATAAGAACGAACGCGTTGTTGGAAGGCGAAGAAGATTTATCATCGATAGATGTGACGTATCCGATCGCTTTACTTCTAGGATTAGGCGTAGGTTTCGGCATCGCCCGAATAATCGTGTACACGCGCTTGCAATACATCGCGGCGAAATTCTTGACGTTGCGAATATTTCAGCCGGACGCGAGAGTGCTCGAGTACGATTGCGGGAACAGCGGAAGAAACTTGTATTATTATCCAAAAAACGTGAAGTTTGTCACGTATAAAGGTCCAGAGGTGAAAGGAGATCTTTTAGGGCAGATCTCCGTGCAGGCGGAGATTCCCGTGCAGATTGAAACCGCGGCGTACGAGAAGAGTTTGTCCGGGATGCGGGAGGAGTCGATGGACGCGGTGGTCAGTACCGGGGCATTTACGCGAGTGTTGAAGGAGAAAGGAAAAGAAGTTTTAGGAGATGTGCTGAAAGAAAGCTCGAGAGTGTTGAAATCAGACGGTCAAGCGGCGATGATTTTCATCGAGCCGAAATCGGACGAGTTGGTGGACGTTTTAGAAAAGAACGGCAGAGCGCTCTTTAACCCGATGGAAGTGGACGAGAAGTGGGAGACGTTACCGCTATTTCCGTATTTAATTGGAACGATGACGAAGAAAGAGAGAGGTAGCAGTAGTAATATCAATAGTGACGGAGAGAAGCCGAAGAGTGAATTGCAATCTATTCGGAGCAGACGCAAGCCGAAGAAATAATTTCATTTAGGTATTAGGTAGGGAGCGCGGGTAATAAAACTATATCGAATAAGAAGAAGACATCCTCTCTACTATGCTTCCTCCATAGACGCTTGCTCCTCTCCTTTCTTCTCTCCTTCTTTCTCTCCTCCTTCTTTCTCTCCTTTTCCATCTTCTACTACGAGTACTTCTTTTTCT
>JGI20158J14315_10001024_pt1 | contig 20921 bp, 18 predicted proteins | sample COG_08_FD_14315 | JGI IMG/M metagenome (IMG submission 14315)
AAAACACTACCAGACCACGCATATGAGGCCTGGATTGAAACCCTCTCACCTGTTGGGGTAACGAACGATATATTTATTTTAGAGGCACCAAACCAGTTCGCATATGACTGGATTATAAATAACTATCAAGATATAATACTTTCTTCTCTTAAGGAGAAGGAAGAAAAACTACAATTAAAAATTTCAATTGCACCACAGTCAGAGCAAAGCATTTCAGCCACAGACCTTGACTCTCAAGAGCCTACAAAGCAAAGCAATCCGGGCAGAAGAAACAATATAAACCCAAACAATATCTTTCAATCTTTTATAGAGGGCCCAAATAATATTTTTGCAAAAAATGCTGCACACAGAGTGGCAACTACCCCAGGAAGCGCAGACTTTAACCCACTTATTATTTATGGGGGCGTTGGGCTAGGCAAAACACACCTTTTGCACTCTATTGCAAACGAGCTAATAGCGGGAAAAAAACAACTTAATGTTGTTTTGGCCTCATCTGAAAAGTTTACAAACGACTTTATCGCAAGCATTCAGGAAAACAGATCCCTTGATTTTTCTAAGGTTTATAGAAAGGCAGACGTTTTGTTAATCGATGATATACAATTTTTTCAAGGAAAAGAGCAAACACAAGAACAGTTTTTCCACACCTTTAATGATTTATATACGGCGGGAAAGCAAATTGTAATGACAGCCGATAGATATCCAGGAGAAATGGTTGGTTTGCAAGACAGGCTTTTATCAAGATTTGAGTCCGGCCTTCACGCAGACATACAGCCACCAGACTTTGAAACAAGGGTTGCAATACTCTCTACTAAGGCCAAGCAAAATAATATGGAAATTGGAGGAGAGCACCTCGAAAAAATTGCTTCACACGTGAGAACCAATATAAGAGACCTAGAAAGTTGTATAACAAAAATATTTGCGCACGCAACCCTTTCTGGAGACAGAATAAATGAGGCCCTGGTTGAGTCAATTATAAGAGAGAGGTTGGGAGATCAAGGGTATGGCCAGGCAAACATGCAAGATGTTGTGAGTGGGGTTTGTAGTATATTTTCCGTATCGCAAGAAGAAATAGTGGGACAATCTAGAAGAAAAAATATTGCACAGGCGAGACAGGTTGCAGCATATTTAGCAAGAGAGGTTTTAGACATGCCGTTGAGCGCAATAGGCGTTCACCTGGGAGGAAGAGACCATACAACAATAATGCACGCACACAAAAAGGTTGCGGAACTATTAAAAAAAGACAATAAATTTAAAAGAAGAGTTGATATAATTTATAATGAACTAAACCTTAACTAAAGGAAACAAAATGGCAAAAGGAACAGTAAATAAAGTAACGTTAATAGGAAGGTTGGGACAAGACCCGGAAATAAGATTTACCGGCGAAGGAAATGCGGTGGCATCCTTTAGCGTTGCAACAAACGAATCCTGGAAAAGCAAGGACGGAAACATACAAGAAAGAACCGAATGGACAAAGGTCACTGTTTTTGGAGCAACAGCAGAAAAATATGTACAACCATATGTTAAAAAGGGAACCCTTGTTTATGTTGAGGGCTCTTTAAAAACCGACAAGTGGCAAGACAAAGACGGAAACGATAAATATTCTACTGGTGTGGTGGCAAACAACTATGGCGGAATTCAAATTTTAGGAGGAGGAGAGTCAAGCACGGATTCGTCTCCATCAATGAACCAAGAAAGACCGCAAAAAGAAAACCTAGATCAAACAGTTGAAGACGACGATCTTCCTTTTTAGATAAATGAGAAGATCTCATCCAAGAAACAAGCTGTTTCGATATATTTTAAGCTATGTTTCTGTTTTGTTATGTTTTTTATTAACAAGATATTCTGTTGGCGGGACAAACAATCTGCCGAAAGAGGGGCCATACATTCTTGCCCCAAACCATATAGATGACGTTGACCCTGTTCCAATAGCTGCGGCGGTAAGAAAGCCGATTACCTTTTTAATGGCACAAGACCAAGCAAAAGCTGCCCTGGTATAAAGCCTGGGGCCCCTGGTCTTATGGAGTGTTGTTGGTAAACAGAGAAAGTGTTCAAATATCTACAATCAAAAAAATTCAACAACAAATAATCAAAAAAGAGATAGTTTGTATTTTCCCCGAAGGAACAATTAAGGGAAGGGGTTTAAAAAAGGGGAAAAGAGGGGTTGCATATTTTGCAATAAAAAACGAAATACCAATAATTCCAACCGCTGTTATGGGAACCAAAGGAATAATTGAAAAAATTAAAAACCTCAAAAGAGAAAAAGTGAAAATTGTTTTTGGAAACCCTATATTTGTTAAAAAGGGGGACGGGGAAGAGGAAATAACGCGGCGCACAATGAACTCTCTAAGGGGGATGTTGACAGCCGACTACCTATAAGGAAGAAAAATGAACACAGAACTTATAATAGACGCAGTACAAACCGTTATAGCAGCAACCCTTTTTTTTGTGTGGGTTGTGAGGTATAATAACATAGTTAACGAGTTTAAAAATGACTACAACTACCCAGACTGGTTAAGAGACCTTACGGGAATACTAAAACTTTCTTTTGCTGCAATGTTGTTGAGCGCAGACACAGAAATGAACAGTTTAGGTTTGTTGGGAATAACAGTTTTAATGTTTTTTGCAATAATGACACACATTAGGGTTAAGTCTAGNNTAAAAAAGGCTTTACCATCAATTGCCCTTTTTTCANTGTGTGTGTTTTTGCTGTTTGTGTAGTTAGTCGTTTACAAAAACAACTTTACCAACAACCCCGCGTTTAGCGATTCTTTCAATTGCGGCAACAGAATCTTCCATGCGAATGGTTTCAGAAACCATAGGATTAAGCTTTCCCTTAGCCAACAACCGCCCTATTTCCAAAAGGTTTTGGGCGTTTTTTTCCGGCTCCTCTTTTTGAAACCTTCCAATGAAAACTCCTGAGACCGCACAACCCTTTAAAAGCATAAGGTTTGTAGGAAAGGAAGGAATTTTGCCGGCAGCAAAACCAACNACAAGATAGGTTCCCCCCCAACCAACAGANCTTAAGGCGGGTTCGGCAAAACAGTCACCAACGGGATCGTATATTATTGAGTATCCGCCACGAANACTTTTAGATTTTAATTCTTTGGTGAGCGCTCGCTGCCCATCCTTGTCTAGTTTTTTTTCTCCATAAACAACAATGTCATCCACCCCATAACCAGCGCAGACTTCAGCTTTTTCTTTTGTTGATACAGCTGCTACAACGCGTGCACCAAAAGATTTTGCTATGTCAATAGCTGCTAATCCAACACCGCCAGCTGCCCCCAAAACCAAAACCTCATCGTTTTTTCCAATGTTTGCTCTTTGTACCAGCGCGTGATAGCTTGTTCCATATACCATAAAAATACCCGCAGCAACAGAATGTGGAAGTTCTTTTGGTATTGGAAACGCTAGCTCTGCAGGTACAACTATTTTTTCAGCAAAAGCACCAAACCCCATAAAAAAAGCAACGCTTTGACCAACCTTAAAATCCATAACGCCCTCACCCACAGAAGATATAATGCCAGCACCTTCGTGTCCTGGAGAAAAAGGTCTTTCGGGCTGAAACTGATACAACCCCTGAACAATTAAGTTGTCTGGATAGTTTAGGCCGGCAGCTTTTATATCTATAACCACCTCCCCTTTGCCAGCAATGGGATCAGCAACTTCTTCCCAAACAAGGTCAGAAACAGGACCAAATTTTTTACAAACAATAGCTCTCATTATAAACTCCTAGTGTTTAAAAACTCTATAGCCAGTAAAAGCCATAGAGATTTTATTTTTATTGCACGACTCAATAACCTCTTTATCTCTTATAGAGCCGCCAGGTTGCACAATAGCAGACACCCCAAAGCGCGCCATAGATTTAATAGAATCTTTAAATGGAAAAAAAGCATCAGAGGCAACAACACAACCTTTTGGAATGTTGGTTTTTTCAAAGGCAATGTTGGTAGCATCAACCCTGCTTGTTTGTCCACCAGAAATGCTGATAATTTTATTGTTTTTAGCAACAACAATTGCATTAGATTTTGTGTGCTTCACAACCTTCCAGGCTAAAAGCAAAGAAGAGACCTGGGAGTTGGTTGGTTTTTTCTTTGTTGGAAAAGTAAGCTTATTTGTTTTTAAGGAAGACGTGTCGTTTTCTTGGCCCAAGCTCCCCCCAGAAATTGTTTTAACAGAAAAGGGGGAGGGCGTATACCCAGAAAGCTTTAATATGCGCAAGTTTTTTTTGTTGGAAAAAACAGAAAGCGCCCCCTTATCAAAGGAGGGAGCAATAATAATTTCGAAGAAAATCTTATTTATTTTTTTTGCCAAAGAGGTTGTACACCTCTTATTGAGAGCAACAACACCACCGAAAGCAGAAAGGCTGTCAACCGCAAGAGCGCTCTCATATGCAGACTCAACATCTTTACCGACACCCACACCACAAGGAGAGTTGTGTTTAACAATTACACACGCAGGCTCTTTTTTAAATTCACCCAAACATAAAAGAGCAGCGTCACCATCTAGATAGTTGTTATATGAAAGCTCCTTGCCCTGAATTTTTTCTGCTTGTGGGAGGCCGCGCGAACCACCGTCGCTGCTAACAACAAATGCGCTTTGGTGAGGGTTTTCTCCGTATCGAAGTATCGACTTTTTTTCGGATGAGTTTTTAGACAGCACATCAAAGATTTTGGCATCATAGTCAGCACAATGACCAAAAGCTTTTTTAGCCAAGCTAAACCTTAACTTTTCAGAAACACCGCCAGAAAGGAGACCCCTCTTTATTGGACTAAAATCTTTTGTATCTACAACAACTGTTACCCACTTGTAATTTTTAGCAGCAGCTCGAATCATAGTGGGTCCACCTATATCAATGTTTTCAATTTTGTCTTCAAGACTAGATTTTGGATCTTTTGATACGCTAGAAAAAGGATAAAGATTACAAACAACCATATCAATCCATAAAATTTTATTTTTCTTTGCCTCTTTTTTATCTGCGTCGCGCCGACCTAAAATTCCACCAGATATTTGAGGGCTTAGTGTTTTAACCCTTCCACCAAATATTTCAGGAAATTTCGTTATAGAAGAAACCTCCTTTACTTTTATCCCGTTTTGTTTAAGGAGGGAGGCGGTGCCACCGCTTGCAATAATTTTTGTACCATTTTTTTCAAGAAAAGAAGCAAACGGAACAAGCCCGGTTTTGTCAGAGACAGAAAAAAGAGCAGTTTTTGGAAAGATTTTTTGTTTCACTCTACCTCTGGAAGTTCTGGACCCTTTTTATTTACAAGCTTGTCTCTGTATGCTAAGGCAACAAGAGCCAAAGCAAGCAATGCAATCGAAGCCGCCAGATATAAAGAGTCCGCCCCCTGCACATCTTCAAAAGAAATGTGCCTAGCAAGTGCAAACATGCCAATATATAGCGGGTATCTGACCGGTATTTTACCAGTAGAAAAGAAAATGTTGACCATTTGCATAATTTCAAGATATATAAATAACATTAAAACATTTTGAACTTGAATTGTGCCAGAGGAAACAACATCGCTTATTTCATACCAACATAAAAACAAAACCATACCAAATATTATAAGGTGTAGAACTTTTTCTACAGCCGAAGTCAAGTTAAAGAAAAGACTATTATTCATTATTCCTCCAGTTTTTAACTACTTGCACAAGCGCCCTGCCTTCGAGCTCCTGCACTTTATTTTTTAGGTCTTCAACCGTGTCCCCAGCATCGACGGGGCAAGATAGCTGTAACAGTATAGGGCCACCGTCAACTTCTTTTGTAACACGGTGTATTGTGCACCCTGTTTTTTTATCGCCCGAAAGCAAAACGCTTTCATGGACTGAAGCGTTCATTCCTCCAGCATGTTTGGGCAATAATGAAGGGTGAACATTAATAATTTTACCTGCCCACCTATCTATAAACAAAGAAGAAAGGATGCGCATAAAACCAATAAGCAAAATCAAGTCAACCTTTTTATTCTCTAAAATTTGAGACATTTCCAAATCAAAAACACCACGTTTTTTGTTTTTATGAGAAATATAGAAAGAATCAATTGAATGATTTTTTGCTTTTGTTAAAATCCCCGAGTTTTTATTGTTTGAGATTATTACTTCAACAGAGGCATCCAATTTTCCACTTTTTATGGCCGAAACGATAGCTTCTAGATCTGTACCGTTTGTAGAGCCTAGAACGCCGAGCTTCATGTAAGAATTTTTTCCATTCTGGCAACCCTACTTAAAAGCAGGTCTTTTGTACCAATGTCTCTTCTATGAAAAAGATCTCCCCCAATAGAACAAACGAGGTTTTCTGCAAGCTTTTCAGCATCAGCAATTTTAATGTTTTTCCCAACAACAGCAGCTGTTCTTGACCCGCAGGCCACAACGCGGCCATCAACAAGCTCTACAGACGCCAGAAAAATATTTGGGTTGTTGTTATCGCACTCTACCACAAAGCCCTTAAGGGGCTTATCCGGATAACCGCTAGGAACAGCATATTTGCAAACAGTTGACATCTTTTCAAAATCAACCGACTCTTTAGTGAGTGTTCCCCCAACAACGTCAAAACAAACCTTTAAAAAGTCGGACTTCATTAAACTTAAAACGTTCATTGCTTCTGGGTCACCAAAGCGGGCATTGTATTCTATAACCTTAACACCGCTTTTGGTGAGCATAAACCCGCCATACAAAATGCCGACGAAAGGCGTACCGGTTTCCTTAAGCAGTTGTTTTACAACAAGCTCGTTCGTTTGTTGTGCACTTAAAACGTCGGCCTTTTTTAGGAATGGAAGAGAGTGATTGGCAAAAGAGTATGTTCCCATCCCTCCCGTGTTTGGACCAACGTCACCGTCGAATGCTCTTTTGTGGTCTTGAATAACGGGCATGTGGCAACANGTTTTTCCATCTACAAAGCTCATCAAAGAAAACTCTTCACCAANAAGTTTTTCTTCTATCAGAAAAGAACCGCCCGCATCAACCAAAGACTGAGCATATTTTAATCCATCAGAAATAGAGCTCAGGTGATCCCCAGAAATTTTTACACCCTTTCCACCCATTAGGCCATCATATTTTATAACATACTCACCGTTGAGTTCGCCGATATATTCTCTAGCCCCCTCTATCGAGGTAAAAACCCTCCTCTTCGGATTTTTTTGAGGAGAACACTTCTCTATTATGCTGCGAGCAAAGGCCTTGCTTGTTTCTATCATTGCCACCTCTTTTCGTGGCCCAACACAAGCAACTCCGGCACCACCAAGCATGTTTACTAGCCCACCCTCAAGAGGGTTTTCGGGACCAATAATAACCAAATCAATTTTTTTCTTTAAAGCATAGTTGCAAATATCATTTAGCCGATCCAATGAACAGATAAAATAATCACAACAAAGGTTGTTTATTTGAGGATTTTGAACAGAAGAAACACAAAAGATTTTATGTTCAACACTACTCTCAGATATTTTTCTTGCAATGGCAACCTCTCTAGCGCCCGAACCCACGACCAAGATATTTTTCATTGTTTACNGGTGCGGTTGTTTTCAAGTTTTTGCAAATAGTCTTCAGAAATTTTTCCGGCACAATATTCTCCCGTAAATACGGAATCTTCAAACCTCACAATGCTTGTGTTGCCAACGTGAGCGGCCATTCGCAAAGCTTCAATATCTTGATAAATAAGCTCATCTGCCCCAATAAAGCTTCTAATCTCTTCAACGCTTCTTCCGTGAGCTATAAGCTCTTTCGTTGCCGGCATATCTATTCCATATACGTTTTGATACCTTACGGGTGGAGCAGCAGAGGCAAAATAGACATTTTTGGCACCATTTTTTCTTACCATCTCAATAATTTTTTTGGAAGTATTGCCTCGCACAATAGAGTCATCAACGAGCAATACGCTTTTATTTTTAAACTCTATTTCGATGGGGCTTAGCTTGTGTGCAACCGATTTTTTTCTAATGCTTTGCCCTGGCATAATAAAGGTTCTTCCTATGTATCGGTTTTTAATAAACCCCTCCCTGTATTTTACGCCAAGCTTGTGAGCAACCTGCATAGCAGAGGTTCTGCTGGTGTCAGGCACTGGAATCACCGCGTCTATANTAAGATGAGAAAATTCTTTTAAAATTTTTTCCCCCAAGTAGTCTCCCATCCTCAGNCTGGCCTTGTGAACGGATATCGAATCAATAACAGAGTCCGGCCTAGAAAAGTATACAAACTCAAACAAGCAAGGAGAGTGGTTGATGTTTGAAGAACAGATCAAGCTTTCCAAGACACCATTTTCAGATATAATTACAGCTTCACCCGGAGCAACATCTCTTTCAAAAACATAACCCGTCGAGCTCAGAGCAGAGCTTTCCGAAGCAATCATATGAGAACCGCCCCCATTTTTCCCCAAAACCAAAGGACGAATGCCGTTGGAGTCCCTAAAGGCAACGATCCCAATGCCCCCAACAATCATTGTTACTGCAAAACCCCCCTCACAGCGAGAATAAACTTTTTTAAGCGCCGAAAAAACATGCTGATTTGACAGGGTTGAAAATTTTATTTGTGAAAGCTCAAAAGCAAAAAGGTTTAGCAAAACTTCCGAGTCTGAGCCAGTATTAAACTGACAAAAGTGTGTTTCGAGTAAAAACTTTTTCATATCCTCGCTGTTCGTAAGAGTTCCATTGTGAGCTAAGGCAACAGTTACTGGGTTGGCAGAATAAAAAGGTTGGGCTTCAGATACATCTGAACAACCAGCGGTCGGGTATCTAACATGGCCTATGCCAATATTCCCCTCAAGGTTTAAAGAGTCTTCCGTTTTAAAAACCTCAGTTACCAAGCCAAGCTCCTTATGCATTGAAAGCTTTTTACTGTCCCACGTTGCTATGCCTGCAGCATCTTGACCGCGGTGTTGAACCTGAATGAGGGCGTCATAAATTTCACCAGCGACGTTTTCTTTAGAGCGATATATAGCAACAATTCCACACACCTTATAGGTCCTCCAAAATTTTGGCAATTTCACCCAAATACGTAGCAGGAGAGAGTGACAATAAAACACTCTTATCGTCCGGTTTTAAATCAAGAGNCTCAACCATGTCAATATAAGACTTGCGGTTAAGTGGTTTGCCGCGAGTAAGTTTTTTAATTTTATTATAAGCTGAAACATCACCAGATTTTCGCAACACAGTTTGTACCGCCTCACTTAAGATNCTCCAATTTTCTTCAAGCTCTGCGCTAGCCTGCTTGTTGTTTGGGGTCAAACGAGAAATGCCGCCTACAAGATTTTTATAAGAAAGCAAAGAGTGCGCAAAACCAACACCAAAATTTCTAAAAACGGTACTACCGCTCAAATCTCTCTGCATTCTTGATTTGGTAATTCTTGAGGCAAGAAAGACAAAGTTGTTGTTTGCAACATCTAGATTTCCTTCTGCGTTTTCAAAGAAGATTGGATTAATTTTGTGTGGCATTGTGCTTGAACCCACTTCCCCCGGCATATTTTTTTGTAAGAAGATATTTCTACTTATATATAGCCACATATCTATAGAAAGGTCAGAAAAAACATTATTAAGCCTTGTATATGCATGAAAAAGCTCGGCCAACGAGTCGCCGGGCTCAACCTGGGTAGTTATTGGGTTCTGTTCTAGGCCAAGACTTTTAATAAATTTTTTTGAAAAGGAGCGCCAGGAGAATTGCGGAAAAGCCGTTGAATGTGCGGCATAAGTTCCTGTGGCTCCAGACAGCTTAGCTAAAAAAGAAATATTTTGTATGCCCTTAACCTGCCTTAAAGAGCGAAAAATGAAAACAGAAAGCTCTTTACCCAGCGTGGTTGTGGTTGCGGGCTGTCCGTGCGTCAAAGAAAGAAGAGGCAGGGACGCTGTTTTTTTTGAAAGACCCTTAAGCTCTTTTAAAACAGCCCTAATGTTAGGTATCATAATGTTGTTTGTGGCGTCTTTTACCATTAGAGTATATGAAATGTTATTAACATCTTCTGAGGTCAGCCCAAAATGTACCAAAGGACACAGATCGGCCCTTCCTATTGATATAAGTTTTTGAGAAACAAACTCAACAACCGCATTAACATCATGTTTGGTTTTAGATTCAATGCGTTTTATTTGATTAAAAGACTTAGGAGAAAAATCGTCATAAAGGTTGCATAAAAAAACTACATCCTTTTTTCTTAGGGCCTTTGTTTTTTTAAAAGATCCGTGGTTTAAAAGAGCAAAGAGGTACTTGATTTCAACCAAAACCCTATAGCGCATCAGCGCCTGCTCTGAAAAATATGCGTCTAGTTCAGAGACTGATTTTTTATACCTCCCGTCAATTGGAGAAATGCTGCTCACATCGAACCGAGGCTTAACATTCTTTGTACGGCAATTGCACAATTTCCAGGATCAAGAACCGTAAGCACCGGCGTGTTGCTAGGCATTTGCAACGTAGAGTGAATGTTTATACTCATATCAACCTTGTCTTTAAAAGGAGGACAACCGATTGTTGGTTTACTGCAGTTTGCGGCAACAAAGCCGGAAAGGGCATTTGATCTACCCGCAATTGTAACAAAAACAACAGAATCTTCTTTTTTTACAGATCGAATAATTTCTAATACACGCTCCGGGTTTTTATGAGCAGAAGCAGCATGAACCTCATGCCCAACTCCTAAATCATCTAAAACGGTGGTAATTTTGTCTGCATGACTCTGATCGGAGGTTGACCCCATAATTATAATTGCTTTCATAATATTTCCTTTATGTTTTCTGTAATTCGTTGGTTGAATTTTTAAGGTTTGGAAAAATAAACTTTTCTCCAGTAATTAATTCATATAATAGTATATATCTTGCAGAAAGCTCAGCTATAAGATCGTCCGGTGCACTAGGAAGGGTTTCGTCATTATAGGGGTCGCAATTTTTTGCAAACCAAAGTCGCAAAAATTCTTTGTCGATATTTTCAGGCTCTTCTCCGCTCGCAATTCTTTCTTTATAAGAATCGCTAATCCAAAATCTGCTAGAATCGGGAGTATGAATTTCATCAACAAACTTAATCACACCGTCTTCTCCGCGACCAATTTCATATTTTGTATCAACCAAAATTAGCCCATTTTCTTTGGCTATTTTTTGACCAAAAGCGAAAAGGTCTAAGCTCATTTTTGCAGCAAAGTCATAGTCTTTTGCTGTCATTAAGCCAAGGTCAACTATTTCTTCCCTAGAGACTGGTCTGTCGTGCAGCTTGTCTTTTGTTGTTGGTGTCAACATTGGAATATCAAGCTTGTCGTTTTTCTTTAAGCCCTCAGGAAGAACATTTCCACAATATTCACGATTTCCTTTATTATAAACCGTCCACAAAGAAGTGTCGGTCGTTCCGGTGATGTAACCTCTAACAACAAACTCTACCTGAAAAACCTCACACTTTTCTACAATAGAAACATTGGGATCGGGCGTAGATATTAAGTGGTTTGGGAAGAGGTGTTCGGTTTTTTTAAACCACCACGCACTAACAGAATTAAGAACAGCCCCCTTGTATGGGATAGCAGCCAAAACACGATCAAAGGCGCTTTGTCTGTCTGTTGAAATCATAGCCACCTTCTTATCAAAAAAATAAGCATCTCTTACCTTGCCAACCTTTTTATTTGGGGCGTCAATCGTGGTATCCTGAATTGTATTATTCAGGTTCTCGTAAATTTCCTGATAATATTTCTTGTCAATATTCATGACACACCTGTGAAACAGGGTTAGAAAAAATATGACTATTTAGAATTATATCCACGTCTTTTTTGGGAGAAACAGAATTAATATTAATTTCCCAGACTACACCCCTCTTTATAGAAAGCAAACCTTTAAAACCAAAGCGGTGCTGAAGCGCCTGTAAAATGCTTTGCCCGTGAACATCATCCAAATTTCTTACAAGAAAAGTAAATTTTTTTTTGCTGTTTTTAATTTTTGTTATATACTCTTTGCTTGGATTAAAAAGCACATCTGTTTCTAATATGTCTTTTAAATCGAGGTCGCCCTCTGATGAAATATCATAATGAACATATTTTTTAATTTTAACATCGTAGCCGAGCTTGTTTATGCACCTTTCTACAGAAATTGCTTCATTGTCAGCAATAATTGTAGAAACCAGAAGTTCAGTCTTTTTATTTTTATCAAAAGCTTTCACCTGAATTTTTTTAGCACTGTAGTTAAGGGCCTGATAGCTAAAAGAATCTTCAGACCGAATGTACTCTTTCATGCTTTTAAATATCCCATCCGCCTCTCCAACAAGAGATCTTTCGGGGTGTGGCATCATAGCCATTACATTGCCCGAAACGTTGCTCAGAGCAGCAGCATTTCCAAAAGAGCCATTTGGGTTTGTTGGAAAGTCTTTAGAAGAAAAACCATCCTTGTCGCAATAATGATAAGTAATAAGATTTTTTTCGCAGGCCAGCGTTTCTAGGCTTTTATCAACAAGAAATCTCCCCTCAGCATGGGCGATAGGTACGCGCAGAACGTCACCACTTTCTTTGGTGAAGGCCGACCTCGCATTTTTGTTTGGTTTAATATAACACCAGGCGTTGTAATAGCCTGTGCCCACAATTTTGTTATCAACAAGGCGCTTGTTGTCCGTTAGAGCAAGAACGGTGTCAAAATTTTTTGTACCCGGAACCAAACCAGATTCAACCAATATTTGAGCACCATTACAAATGCCGAGTACGGGCTTTCCTAACATTGCCTGGGTTTTGATTTTATTAACAACAGGCTCAAGCGAGGCGATTATACCAGAACGAGATCTGTCCTCGAAAGAAAAGCCGCCCAAAATAACATACCCCGAAAAGTTGTTTAAGTGATCGGAGGGGTCGTTCCAAAAGTGGGGTTGTGGATCAAAGCCACACCGTTTTAAAGTGTTAACGGTTTCATTTTCGGTGTTAGATCCTGGAAATTGAATATAGGCAATAGCGTTATTTTTCATTTAAATGAACAGCTCCCGTTCCATCTTTAATCGCTAAGCCAATTTCTGTACAATTGTTTTCTCCTAACAATCCCAAAGCACGATCTTTTTCATCTAAACCCACAATTAACACCAGCCCTATTCCCATATTGAACGTTTGGTATAGGTCCTCATTATCAATATCCAGGGAGTTTTTTAAAAAATCAAAAATTGGAATTTTTTTCCAAGAATTAATGTTTATATCTAAGGACATGTTTTCGGGCAACACGCGCGGAATATTGTCTACTAGCCCACCGCCGGTGATGTGAGCAATGCTTTTTATCTCAAGATCGTTTTGCATAAGGTTTTGTATAAGAGTGCTGTAGTTTGCGTGTGGAGCTAACAGGCATTCACCAACTGTGATGTTGTGGCCTGGCAAAAAATCATCTGTTGACAGTTTCATGGACTCAAAAATTAATTTGCGCGCAAGAGAATACCCGTTAGTGTGAAGACCGTTTGAATAAACGCCAATTGCGACATCCCCAGCTTGCACGTTAGAGCCATCAACAATTTTCTTTTTTTCAACTACCCCCGTTGCAATGCCAACTAAATCATATTCATTTTTATGGTAAGTGCCAGGCATTTCTGCAGTTTCGCCACCAACCAATGCAACACCGTGTTTTTTACACTCCACAGCAACGCTTTTAATTATTTCTGCAAACGCTTCTTTTTCTAAACTGCTACCAGCAACATAATCAAGAAAGGTTAGGGGTTTAGCACCGGTTGCAGCAACATCATTGCAACAAGCATTAACAAGGTCATGGCCAATGTACTTAAAGTTGTTTGCTTTTTGAGCAACGGACATTTTTGTGCCAACACCATCAATGCTTTGCACCAAAACGGGATCGTCAAAATCTTTTAATATGTCTTTTAGCGAATACATAGAACCAAAACCACCAATCGAAGACAAAACATTGCCATTAAAAGTTTCTTGTATTTTATTTTTAGAAAGAGCAATAACGTCGTCAGCTTTTGCAATATCAACGCCGGCGTCTTTGTATGTGATTTTTTTCTTCATTGTTGAAGCCTTTCCCTTAAGGAGTTTTTCCAAACATTTTTTGTTAAAGATATTTCAGTGTTAATGTAGCCATCAAAAACAATTTTTTTTGTATTGTTGGTTTTGCCAATATTGTCAAAAGATACACCCTTTTCTTTTAGTGTTTTTTCAAAATCCATAGAATTTTTCTTTTTAACTTCAACAATAATGGAAAGATTTTCACTAAAAAGCTGCTCTTTTTCAACAAAATTAACAGAACACCCAACAGAGTTTTTAAAACACATTTTTGACACGGAAGCAACTAGACCGCCGAGTCCCACATAACTACAAGACTCTAAAAGGCGTGAGCTGTTTGCTATTAAGAGCGCATTAAGAGCATCACTGTATTCGGCAACGTCTAATTTACCAACCTTTGTATTTTTGATTTTTAAAATTTTGCAAATCAAGCTTCCACCCAACGTTGAGTGTTGAGCACCAACCAGATAAATAATAGAATTTTTATGTTGGAAATTGTTTTTTAACAAAACCCCTTTTTTAGTTTTACCAAAGCAGCCAATCATAGGGCTGGCCGGTATGGGCCTGTCACCGCTTTGATTATAAAAGCTTACATTACCTGCAACTATTGGAAGATTATCAAGGTTGTTAAACCTTAGCAAGTCGCATGCCTCTCTTATAGCAAGACAGCTTTGTGCAAACTGCCACATTTGTTCGGGTTTTTCGGGGTTTCCAAAACAAAGACAGTCTGTAATGGCAATTGGTGTTGCTCCCACAGACACAGTGCGAGCACAAGCCTCAAGCAGGGCGTATTGAGCAACCAAAAAGGGGTCAATCTTACCAAGGGAGGGGTTGTGAGAAAGGGCGGCAGAAAAACAATCTTCTTTTATATCGTTAGGAAATTTTTCCGAATCAAATGGCGCAACAATACCTGCATTTGATTGCCCCCTTTCAAGAACAACTCTTCCTTGAACATTTTTATCATAACACTCATAAACTGGCTCACGAGAAGCAACATTCTCGTGGCCTAAAATCTTTAGCAAAATATCGCCATAGTCTAGATTGTCTGGAATAGGGTTGTGTACAGCAGCAAATTCTTTTTTCTTCATGGGTCTATTATAAACAAAGCCCTCGTTTATTTTTTCAATGGGCCCATCCACAAGTTTTTTGTTTCCAGAAAAAACAGTATAGTTTTTTTCATTGATAATTTTACCGACAACGCTTGCTTTGGCGCCCATAGAAACACTAGGAAAGTCAAACTTTTCATTATAATGCTTTAATATTTTTGGCGTTAGTTCAGGCGAACAGGCCCACATAAAACGCTCTTGTGTTTCCGAACACAAAATAATATGATCATCAAGCCCTGGCATGCTAGTATGAATTTTATCTACCCACACCTCCGCGCCCAAGCCCGCTGCATCTGCCAACTCTATGCTTGCGCAAGCCACGCCGCCCGCACCCAAGTCTTTAAACCCAACTTTGTCTATCAAATTTTTTTCTTCTAGATACTCAAAAAGAGAATAGGTGGCCTTTAAAATATGTCTTTCTAAAAAAGCGTTAGGCTCTTGAACCGCACCCTTGTTTTGTTGTTTTTTTTCTTCTTCAAGTTCTAAAGAGGCAAAGCTGGCGCCACCAAAACCGCTATTATCTGTAGGCTTTCCAATTAGTATTAGATCATACCCTGCTGAGTTTTTAGGGGCTCTTGAGCGAAGAACGTTTTTTTCTTTAACCACTCCTGCAGTAAGAACCGTTACTAAGCAGTTTTCATTATACTCTTCGTCAAAATATAAATCACCACATATGTTTGGTATTCCTAGAGGGTTGCCGTATCCGGCAATACCAGAAACAACCCCATCATGTATCCAACGAGTTTTGTTTCTATTGATATCCCCAAAACGCAAGCTGTCTCCTAGGGCCATCACTTCAGCTCCCATACAACAAACATCTCTCACATTACCACCAATTCCAGTAGCGGCGCCCTCATATGGAACAATTTGACTTGGATGGTTGTGTGATTCGTGACTAACCACGAGCCCATACCTATTTCCTTTGCTGTCTACAGCTAAAGAAACAACCCCGGCATCGTCTTTGGCGCCCAAGATTACATCGCGACCGTCTGTAATAAAATGTTTGATGTGATTCTTGCTACTTTTATATGAACTATGCTCAGACCCTTGAATTGAAAAGAGTATTAGTTCGGTTAAGGACGCAGGTCTTTGTAAAAACTCAAACTGAATTTTTTTTACCTCATCAACGCTCAAGGGAATATTAAGAGATTTAAGCTTGTGTATTATTTCAACGTCACTGCTAGAAGAAAAGTCAATGGTATCCCAACTAGCGTAGCTGCCCATTATATTTTAAAGGTTTGATTTCGATCGGGACCATATGAAACCAGAGAAATTGTAACCCCAGAAACATCTTCAATTTTTTTAATAAAGTTTTTTAGTTGCCTAGGACACTGGTCCAGATTTTCTATGTTTTCTGGTAACGAATTCCACCCCGGGAGGGTTTCATAAACTGGTTCAATATTTCTAAAGTTTTCAATATCAGAAGGAACTCCAGCGAAAGGCTTGTTATTCACTTTATAGTCAACGCAAAGCTTTACACTCTCTAGGCCGTTTAAAACATCTACTTTTGTAAGAATTATTTCAGAAAAATCATTTAGTTGATTTGCATATTTTAGTTGAACTAAATCAATCCACCCAACACGCCTTGCCCTTCCAGTTGTAGTTCCATATTCTTGGCCAACATCCCGAATTTTATCTTCAAGACTACCTTTTATTTCTGTTGGAAAAGGCCCTCTGCCAACATAGGTTAAATATGCTTTTGCAATGCCAACAATTTTTTTAGAATTGTTCAGCCCAATTCCACTGCCCGCCTCCACTTGGCCAGCAATTGTATTGCTGCTTGTGGTGTAGGGATATAGTCCATGGTCAACATCAAGACAAGCGCCCTGAGCACCCTCAAACATTAATTGTTTATTGTTTTTTAAGGCACAAGAAAGTTCTTCTGTTGTGTTGGCAACATAGCCGCGAAGCAGTTTTCCATATCCAAGAAACTCTTCTAGTATGCTTTCAAAAGTATGCTCAAATTTTTCATTAAAAACATTTTCAACTAACAGCTTATTGAATGCAAAAGATTTTTTTAGGCGTCTTTCAAAAAGCTCTTTATTTCAAAAGGTCAGCTATTCTTAATCCGTGTCTATAAAGCTTGTCTGCATAAACCGGAGCAATTCCCGATCTCGTACTGCCCGCAGCCAAATCGTTTTGAAAGCTCGTTAGGTGGTGATCTATGTCAACATGATAGGGCATTATTAAGTGGGCCCTATCGCTTATTAAAAGGTTGGTTGAAAGACCTTCATTTTTTAACATAGTTAGTTCTTTTATTAAAACGCGAGGATCAACCACTACGCCGCTACCAATCACAAGCTTACATTCTTTGTGTAACACGCCAGACGGGATAAGGTGAAGTTTTACCGTTTTATCGTCTAAAATAATTGTGTGACCAGCATTGTTGCCGCCTTGAAATCGAATAATGTAGTCTGCGCGTGCAGCAAAATAATCGGTAACCTTGCCTTTACCTTCGTCGCCCCATTGAGCTCCTATTACTACAACAATATTGCTCTTATTTTTTTGCACTTTTTGATTATAATGATAAAGTGTAATTTATGCCGTGTCACATTTATACCAAAAGAATAGTTTAAAAATTTTACCACTTCTTGTAATCTATTTCATTTGTGGTTGCGCAGCAGCAGGGGCAGTTCTGGTTCCCTTGGATTCAATTGAGCCGCCGAAAGGGAAGTATGGCATTGGAACCCAGGTGTATTTTTGGACCGACAAAAACAGAGGAGAGGTCTATACAACTGACCCAACCGACTTTAGAGAGCTAATGGTGCAAGTGTGGTATCCTGCAGAAAAAAGAGAAGGGTATCAAAATGCCCCCCACGTTACCTTTCCTAAAAAAGCGATAAAGAGCATCGTGCAAACAGCTGGATTGCCAACAAACTTTGGTCAACATGGAACCAAACTGGTATCAAATAGCATCTCTGGTTTGACTCCAATACAAAACGAAAGGTTTCCACTGGTGTTGTTTTCACATGGAGACGGTGGGCTATTAAATCAAAACACCTCCCAGGTTGAAGAGCTGGTAAGCAATGGGTATGTTGTTATAGCATGTAATCATACCTACAATGCCAGCATTTCTTTTGACAAAGAAGGAAATGCAATTTTGTATAAGCAAAATGTGAGCTGGAACGAACAAGCGCAGTACCACAAAAAATATTATACAAATTTATTAATTAACTATAGATACCAAGACTTAGCATTTTTACTTAACCAGCTAAAAAAAGAAATACTTCCAAACGGAGAAAGAAACCCGTTCCAGCAAATAATTGATTTTAATAACGTTGGCGCAATGGGACACTCAATGGGCGGAGGCACAACATATGTTGGCTTACTGAAAGATGAAAACATAAAAGCAGGAATAGCATTTGACGGCTGGTTTTTTGGACTACTAGATAAGGAGGCAGATACAGATACTAAAAAACCTTTTCTCCATATCGGACAAGAACAATTTTTAGATGACAAAATACCAGGCGACATAAACGACTCAATTGATGGAAAAAGAAATTTCGACATTTATCAAGCAATGCTCAAAAACAATAAAGAGTCTTATGGCGTATATATTAAAAACAGTCTTCACTATTCTTTTACAGATCTAAAGTTAATATATAGACAAGGAGCACCCCTTTCTTTGCCGCTGAACAACTTGGGAGGTGTTGATAAAAAAGTAATTGACAAAGTAATGGACACAATGGTGCTAGACTTTTTTAATTATACTCTCAAAAACAAAAAATTTGATATAACTACGTACAATAAATATGGTGGCAATGTGATTTATCAACAGCACCCATAAGTTATAAAGCCCAGTTTTAAAGAAACAATTTTCAAAATCCCCAAAAAATAAATTAACAAAAAACTGTTGACATCTACGGAAACTATCAGCAATTTAATTGAAATTAGCGATGGAAAGGGTACGGCCCCTTCGATTGCTGTGTATATAATGTAGCTTTTTACACATATATATAATAGGGTAAGAATAAAAATGAAAAAGAATAACAAACAAAAATTTGTATATAAAAATACTCATTTGGAGGTAGAATAATGAGAAAACTACGTATGTTAATTGCACTAGTTCTCCTACCAACAATGATGTTTGCACAATCTACAACTGCTAAATTAGCAGGTGTGGTTGCAGATGCTGATGGAAATCCATTGGTTGGAGCAAACGTTGTGGTTGAAGGATCAAACCTTGGTGCAGCTACCGATGAATTAGGTAGATACTATATTCTTGACGTTCCTGTAGGTACTTATGACCTAAGAGCCGAGTATATTGGTTACACTACTGTAATTGAATCAGGAGTTAGAACTTCAGTTGGTTTTACAACATCTGTTGATTTTAACCTGGACGTTGCAGCTGTGGCCGGTCAGGCAGTTACAGTAACTAGAGAAAGACCATTGATTAATCCAAATGCTACAAATACAACTCGAGTTGTTGATAAAGAGTTGATTGATGCATTTGCTGTTAGAGGGGTTTCAAATATTGTAAACCTACAAACAGGTGTTGTAAATGGTTACTTCCGTGGAAGTAGAAGCGGAGACAGTCGTTACTATGTTGACGGTGTTCCTGTAAAAGATGTTTATGGAGGTGGAAATCTCTTAAACGGTAACTCGCAAGCAGCCTTGCAAGAAATCTCAGTTCAAACTGGTGGTTTCTCAGCTGAATACGGCGGTGCAAACGGTGGTATCGTAAACATTACAACTAAAACGGGTGGATCAGCTTGGACATCTAGAGTGGGCTTTGAATCTTCTTTAGGTGCAGACCCGAGCACAGACCCTGATAAACTTTATACTGACGGATATCAAAATGTAAACTTTGATTTTGGTGGTCCAATCAGCGATAACATCAAAGTATACTTATCTGTAGAAAGTACAGAAAAAGGCGGAGATGTATCTTATAGTTATTATCCACAAATGGATGCTATGCCAATGCAAGATGCTCCACCAGCTGACTATTACAGCGATGGAACAGATGGCCTTTCATATGGCATGGATGCTAACGGAAATAAAATTCACCACATTGAAACTGTAATTAGAGATAATCAGACTGACCCAGCATTATTAGCTGCTGGTGTAGCTGCTTACGATACAACCTATGTTGTTTACAGTAACTATAGACGTATGTATGGTCAACAACCACAAGACGATAATGAAAGAATTACCGTTAATGGTAACATGACTATGGATTTTGGTCCATTACGTTTAAAACTTGGTACACAGGCGTATGACTATGAAGGACATAGCTATAGCTGGAGCAGAGTTTACGGTGGAACAGATGGTTCATTTATTAATGAATCAGATTTCCAGATGGGATACTTAAATGCTAGATACACAATTAGTCCATTATCTTACATTAAAGCTTCATTGTCACAACAGACATATGAAACTGTATCGGGTAATGAAAACTATTTAACTGATATCGAAGCATACGGTAGAAGAACCAAAGCGTTTGGTTCTCCAAATTATTATAAAAGAGATGGTACAGGTTTTAATCCGCTATCACCAGATGAGTTCTTTGGTGTAGTAGGTTATGGATCTCAAACCACATCTTATGATACTAGAAAAACAACAACAAACACAATTAGCTTTGACTATACTAACCAAATTGGTTACAACGAGTTTAAGCTAGGTGCTTCTATTGACAATCATGAAATTTCAAGATACGGTCTTAGTGCATCAGGTGTTGCTAGAGCAATTTCACAAGTTGATGCAAACTATGATGGTGTTGCAACAAACGAAGAAATTATTGCTGCAGGTAGTGATCCAGCTGACTGGAAATTTATTAACTACAGAGCGTTGTATGTTACAAATCTAGGATATAACATTTATGGTGATGAGTGGAACGGAACATATAATCAGGACGATCATATGTTAGCTCCAGCTGAGCCAACACAATCACGTTTCTA
>JGI20158J14315_10001028_pt1 | contig 20874 bp, 23 predicted proteins | sample COG_08_FD_14315 | JGI IMG/M metagenome (IMG submission 14315)
CGTACATTTTTTACTCCTTGTTAATTAGATATTTAAAATGTAATTTTATATTATTAATTCTAACTAAAGAAAAGTAACAATATGAAGATTTTTTATTTTTTATTTTTAATTATTTTTTCTTTGAAGGCTTATGCGCATGAATGTGTTCTTCAGGGAACTTCTGCTAAGGACATTACGATTTATAATGCATGTAAGTCTGATTTAAAAAAAAATACTAATCCACATAAAGATTTAAATAATGCCTTTTTAAAAAATAAAATAAAAGAATTAAAAGAAGAAAACAAACTTCTTAAAAACCAATTGTTAGACATTAAAGTTAGATTAAAATCTATAATTAACAACATTCAATCTTATGTTTACTAAGTAAGAAAGTGAAATAGAATGAAAAAAGCTCTTGTTGTAGGCGTTGGTCCATTAAATGGGTTGGGTGCTCAATTATGTAAAAAAATTGCTCAGAATAATTTTGAAGTTTATGTAGCCGGAAGAACTGAAAATTCAATTAACGAAGTTGTAAAAAGTATTAATAAAGATGGAAATAAAGCCAAACCAATTGTAGTTGATGTTACTGACGAAAAACAAACCAAAAGAATGATTGAAGAGGTTGGCTCTGGTTTAGATTTCGCTATTTACAATGTAGGAAATAATACACCAGGAAAAATTATAGATATTGAAGCTGATTATTTTAGAAAAAGTTGGGAAACTGGTTGTTTTGGAGCTTTTTTGTTTTCACGAGAAGTAATTAAAGTCTTTTTAAAAGAGAAAACCTCTGGAACACTTCTATTTACTGGAGCAAGTGCGTCTCTAAGAGGTAAAGCTAATTTTGGGGCTTTCAATTCAGCAAAAGGAGCTCTCAGAAATTTAGCGCAAGCAATAGCAAAAGAATACGCTGAAAACTCCATTCATGTTGGACATGTTATAGTTGATGGTGGACTTGCTGGTGAAAGAATAAAAAAAAGAGTGTCTGATTTTGATCAACGAGTTAAAGAGGGTAAATTAATAGATATAGAGAGTGTTACTGACGCTTATATGTTTCTTTATAATCAGAACAAGCAAGCCTGGACTTTTGAACTAGATGTAAGAACTTTCAAAGAAAATTGGTAATCAAAGGGAGAATTATATAATGAGACTTTTTGACTTAAAAGGAAAAGTTGCTCTTGTAACTGGAGGAAATGGAGGTATAGGCCTAGCTATGTCTAAAGCAATTGGTGAAGCGGGGGCAAGTGTTGTTGTTGCAGGAAGAAATGAAGATAAAAATAAAAAGTCAATTGAATTTCTTAAAAGTTTTAATATTGAATGTAAATCATTCAAGGTAAATGTTGTTGACGAAAATTCCTGTAATGAATTAATTGACAATGTTGTTAATGATTTTGGAAAATTAAATATTTTAGTTAACAATGCTGGTACTAATATTAGAAAAAGACCAGAAGAATATGAATTAGAAGAATGGAAATCAATTATTGATACAAACTTAGTGAGTATGTTTACTTGCTCAAAATCCTCTTACAGCCATTTCAAAAATGAAGGTGGAGGGAAAATAATTAACATTGGTTCAATGCATTCGTTATTTGGAGCACCTTTGGGAAGTGCATATTCTGCAAGTAAAGGAGGAGTTGTACAACTTACTAAAAGTCTAGCCAATACATGGGCTAAGGATAATATACAAGTAAATGCTGTTTTACCTGGATATATTGATACTAAACTAACCCGTCAAGCAAGAGTAGATATTCCAGAACTTCAAACAAGAGTTGAGGAGAGAACACCACTTGGTAGATGGGGAGTACCAGATGATTTGGGAGGAATAGCAGTTTTTTTGTCTGGTGAAGGATCAAATTTTGTTACGGGAACGGCAATTCCTGTAGATGGTGGATATTCTATAAATGGTTAAAAAGAATTATTACATCGAGTTTTATTTTAAAAAAATTATTTAAATTATGGAGTTTCAAATGAATAATATTTTTAAAGGTTGTATGCCTGCTCTTATGACACCGTGTAATGATGATTATACTCCTAATTTTGAATTGCTTGTTAAAAAAGCAGAAGAATTAATACAGACTGGAATGTCTGCTGTTATTTATTGCGGATCCATGGGAGACTGGCCTCTTTTGTCAGATGAAAACAGACAGGAGGGTGTTGCTAAGTTAGTAAAAGCTGGAATTCCTACTATAGTTGGAACTGGAGCAATTAATACTAAAAAGGCAACAGATCATGCAGGTCATGCCCAAGAGGTTGGCGCATTGGGGTTAATGGTAATACCTAGAGTTTTATCCAGAGGCCCATCTTTGTCTGCTCAGCGATCACATTTTGCTTCAATTTTAAATGCTGCCCCTAATCTTCCTGCGGTTATATATAACAGTCATTACTATGGATTTTCTACTAGAGCTGATCTGTTTTTTGATCTGAAAAAAGAATTTACTAATTTAGTAGGCTTTAAAGAATTTGGAGGAGCAAAAGACTTAACGTATGCAGCTGAACATATCACTTCACAGGATAAAAATACTTCACTAATGATTGGAGTTGATACAACAGTATTTCATGGTTATGTAAATTGTGGAGCAGTTGGAGCCATTACTGGAGTTGGAAATGCTTTTCCAAAAGAAGTTTTACATTTAATTGATCTTTGTAAAAAAGCTGCTAAAGGAGATCCATTAGCAAGACAAAAGGCAAAACAACTTGATGAAGCTCTATCTGTACTATCATCTTTTGATGAAGGACCTGACCTTGTTTTATATTATAAATATTTAATGGTTCTGAATGGAGAAGACGCCTACAGATTGCATTTTAATCCAACTGACAAACTTACTGATAGTCAAAAAGGTTTTGCAAAATCACAATATGATTTGTTCAAAAGTTGGTACAAAAACTGGAATAATTAAGTTTAAAACTAATTAAAAATTTTAATCTTCACTTATATTTTCTGATATGTCATTATTGTCAGAATGCTTGTAGGATTTGTTTTTTTTTGAATTAATTAATTTGCAGCCTTCTCTAATTGTCAATCCTATAACAACTCCACCAGCTAATCCAATTAAAGTTCCTTTTAAAATTCCTAGACCAAACAATTTTAAATTCCTAAAAATGGTGAACGCGAGAGGATTCGAACCTCTGACCTACTGCTTAGAAGGCAGTTGCTCTATCCAGCTGAGCTACGCGTCCATATAAACAGATATATTTATTATTACTAATAAATAATTAAGTCAAAAGAATTGTACCAAAAGTTAATTAGTAGTAAAAGATTTTTTGCATACAAGTCATTGGTTTTGGGATTTTATCCAGATTTTCTATACCAAGACCAACACTCAAAACAATCGAAGATAATTTCGAAGTCACCTTATCAAAAGTCCAAGCAAAATCTGTGGTCTTAAAAAAATCTTTATCCTCCCAAATTACATAGGCTCCTTGTTTTTCTGCTATCAGGTTTCCAATATTAATAAATTTACCTTTTACTCTTCGGTAAACTTTTGGATTATCCATGTCTTTAGATCTATCAAAAAGAAATTCAAACTTATATTTATCGTCACTACAATCAAAGCCCGCAGAAGGAAGATAAATTTCGTTTGCCATTATTTTATATGGAAGTATTAGTAAGAGTGTAATTATTAGAATAACATAATTTTTAAAAATCATTAATAACGGTACTTTCTAATTGAATTTAGTTTATTGTTATTAATAACATAAACAAAATATAATAGAGAATTAATATTATGATCGTTTCAATTGACCATATTGTGATCACTGTTTCTGATATTAACAAATCAATTTATTTTTATTGTAATATTCTTGGAATGGAGATGAACGAATTCTATTCTAAGTCAGATGACACTGTTAGAAAATCATTAAAGTTTGGCAATCAAAAAATTAATTTGCATAAAGCTTCAAACCCTTACAAACCTAATGCTCAAGTTGCTATTCCTGGAACACTCGACATATGCTTTCTCACGGAAAAACCCTTGAGTGAGTGGGTAAATATATTCAAAAATAATAAAATAAAAATAGAACTAGGTCCTGTTAATAAAACTGGAGCCAATGGACCTATAGTATCTATTTACATTAGAGATCCAGATAAGAATTTAATAGAAATTTCAAATGAAATTACTAATTAGTCAATTATATTTCCTGAGATAACTCTAATAATTCGCGTGTCCTTTTTACTTTGTAATTCCATTTATCATCAAATTTTTTGATTAACTTTTTTAAGCCTTTAGAGGAAATAGCTTTTTCAGCATCTCTCATATTTTTAAATTTATAAATTGCTAAGTGGAATTTTGTACCGTTTATCCATGCTCTTTTTGCATTTAATGACATCAAAACTTCGTTAGCTTCAGTTAAATGTTCAATTTGATACCAATCGTCAAATTCCTTTTGATTAACAAGACTTGTATCAGATTTAACTATTAAGTATGCTGTCATTATAATTTTATTCAAAATGTATTCTTATATTTTTTAATTATACATATTTCAAAATTAAAAGTTATAAATAAATTATTGACAAACTGTATTTCTATTTTGCTATAGTGTGAATAGAGGTTATTTAATGAACTTTAAAATTTTTGGAAAGCAAGTAAAAGTAGGTGAAGTTTTTTCTAAATACGCAGAAGAAATTTTATTAAAATCAGTTCAAAAATACTTCCCTAATCCAGTCTCGTCGATAATTAGTCTTTCTAAAAAAAATAAATTTTTTTACATCATCATAGTTTTACATATCAATAAGAAAATGGAGTTTACAGCTCAATCAAATGGGATGACAGCGAAGTTGGCGTTTGATGATGCTACAGAAAAATTATCTAAACAATTAAGAAGATATAAAAGAAAAATTAAAAATCATAAAAATAATGAATTAATAAATAAGCCTATTCCATTAAACGCTCAATTTCATATTATTAATGAGACTCCTAAACTTAATAAGAACGAAAACAAACCCATAAATAATGAACCTCTGATATTTGCAGAGTTAGGAACTGAAATTGAAGAATTAACTGTGGCTGAAGCTTTGGAAAAAATGAAATTAGGAAACATACCAGCACTGATGTTTAGAAATAAAAAACATAGTGGCCTTAATATGATTTATAGAAGGCAAGATGATCTAATTGGATGGGTAGATCCAAGAGGAAATAGAAATTCTGCAAAAATTTAACTTAATTTTTTAATTCTTCCAGTCTTCTATCTCTTCCGCACATAAATCTATAATACTCATATTTATAAGTGTTTTTTTTGTAATAATCTTGATGCTCTAATCTTACAGGATAGAATTTAGTTTCCTTTTCAATAGGAACAACAGATGATTTGGGAGCAACAGATAAAATTATATTTTTTTCTTCTTCATCTTTGTAATAAATAGCTGGTGTATATGATCTGCCTCTATCACAAAATTGCCCATTATTATCCTCATAATCAATCGTTTTAAAAACATGAACTACTAAATCTTTAAAAGTAATAACTTTTGGATTATACTCTACCAATGCAGCTTCCCTATGATCTCCCCATTGCCCTGGAATATACTTTGGATTTTTTGTTGTGCCGGCAGTAAAACCACTTGTTACATCAATGACACCAGGAAGTTTTTCCATATCAGCTTCTGTGCACCAAAAACATCCACCTGAATAAATAAAAGTCTCTGCAAAGGATGGAAAGTAAGATAATATATATATATTAAGAAACATAAAAACTTTGATAATCAATTTTCTCATAATTTTATCCTGTTCTAAAAAAGCTAAGTAGTAATAAACGTTTTAAATTCATCTAATAGGTTGTTTAATTTTGTTATTTACAAAAAATATAAAAGGTATTTTATTTATAATCTCTGCAGTATTGTGTTTTTCAATAATGAACGGTATTACCCGTGAGTTGTCCGAGACATACAATGTTATCACCTTAAATATGTTTAGGTATTGGTTTTTTGCATTAATTTTAATTTTAATAAACACATACAATAAAAAATCAACAGTGCTGATATCTAAAAGCAAAAAGAAATATTTACAAATATTTCGTGGTTCTCTTTTGGCAATACAAATGTGTTTTGCACATTATTGTTTTTTAAAATTAGGTTTGATAGAGACATCAGCTATTTTTGCAGTTGGTCCTCTAATAGTTACCGCTCTTTCAATTATTTTTTTAAATGAAAAAGTAGATTGGCAAAGAATACTCGCAATTTTTTTTGGATTTATTGGTATTTTAATTATTCTAAGACCAGGTTTCAGAGGATTTGATCCTTTATCATTTTTAGCTTTAGCATGTGCATTTTCATATGCAACATATCAAATTCTCACTCGTTATGTTTCTAGTCATGATACTCCAACCACTAGTTTTTTTTACACAGGTATAGCAGGTGCTTTTATTTTATCATTTGTTGGCCCTTTTTTCTTTATACAAGTGAAAGATTTTGATTGGTTTTTGATTTTATTAATAGCTATTCTTGGAACTTCTGCTCATTTTTTTATAATTAAAGCTTATCAATTAGCACAAGCTTCTATATTACAGCCCTTTAATTATCTCCAACTCGTTTTTGTGTCTATAATAGGCATGATTTTCTTTAATGAAATTTTAGAAATCCCGTACTTATAGGTTCATCAATAGTTGTTTTAGCAGGTCTTTATAGTTTTAGAAGAGATACTGTGAAAGTTTAATCTAGTTTTTTTATTTACATTTATTAATTCTTTTATTTATTCTTTATTTTTTGGAAAGAGAAAATAATGGAAAAATTTTTACTAAATATAGATGATAAAGAATTAGATGATTTAAAATTTAAAATTTCACAAGGACGAATAATTGATTGGGGTTCTTATCATAAGGACGATGCTGGAATTTCATTTAAAAGGCTTTCATTTATTTTAGATTATTGGAAAAATGATTTTTCATGGAAAAAAGAAGAAAATAAGTTAAATAAATTCCAACAATTTCTTTTCAAAAAAAACGGTTTCACAACTCATTTTTTGCACATAAGATCAGAAAAAAAAAATACAATACCACTTTTATTAATTCATGGATGGCCAGGTTCATTTTTTGAATTTTTTGACTTGATACCTCTCCTAACAAACGGACATGAAAATAGTTTGGGAAATGACTTAGATTTTGACCTTATAATTCCCTCACTGCCAAACGTAGGTTTTTCTTTTATTAAAAATCAAACTCCTTTGGATTTAGATGAGATTTCTGATCATTTGTTAAATTTGATGGAAAGTTTAGGTTACGATGAATATTTTATTCAAGGAGGTGATTTAGGTTCTTTTATAGCTTCAATTATGTCAGTTAAGTCACCACAAAAAATAAGAGGTATTCATTTAAATATGCTTCCTTTACCAAGAGGTTTAGATAAAAAGCCAAATAATGTTAAAGAAAAAAAATATTATGATGAATTAAAGAACTTTTTACATTACGAAGCAGGATACCAATATATTCAAGGGACAAAACCGTTTACTTTGGCCCATGCTTTAAATGCATCTCCAGTTAGTTTATGCGCATATATTAGTGAAAAATTTTATAGCTGGACTGATAATGAAGGTGATTTATTTAATATTATCAACATTGATACTATGCTAGCAAATATTTCTTTATATTGGTTTTCAGGGTGTATAGGTGCTTCTTTTTGGCCATACTTTGTTCGTCATAGATCTCCATATTGGCCGATTTCTAAGGATAAACCTATAGAGGTGCCAACTGGATATAGTGAATTCCCAAAAGAAATTTTTTCTCCACCTTTAAGTTTAGCTGAACAATATTATCATAATATCGTTTTTTGGCAGTCTCATAAGCATGGCGGACATTTTGCTGCAATGGAAAATCCTTATGAGTTGGCTTCCGACATTAATAAATTTGTTAAAAAAATTATTTAAGATATTTATTTAATATTTTTAATGTAAGATTATAAATTGTTATAGCAAGGATATATGAAATGAGTTTAGAGTTTTTAACGGATGATCTCTTGATCAAAACTAATAATTTTGATGGACCTGTGATTGTTACAGGTGCAGGTGGGTGTATAGGTAGTTGGATTTTAACTATACTTTATAGATCTGGTATCCCTTGTGTAGGAATTGATTTGTCAGAAAAGAAGGATCGCCTTGAGTTAATTCTTGGTAATAAAACTTCTAAAATTAAATGGGAAGTTTGTGATATAACAAACCTAAAATCTCTAAAAAATATTGTTACTAGTTATAATGCATCTGCCATAATCCACTTAGCAGGTCTCCAAGTTCCTTTTTGTGCTGCTGATCCTGCATTAGGAGCTAGAGTAAATGTTGAAGGCACTATTAATATTCTTGAAACAGCTAAGCAAGCCAACATTAAAAGGACTGTATATGCCTCTTCAGTAGCTGCACTTGGCATGCCTCCCAAAGGTCCATGGAAAGAAACACTTTATGGTGCTTATAAATTAGCTAATGAACACACCGCTTATGTTTATTGGCAAGATTGGCAGGTGCCCTCGATAGGGATTAGGCCAAATATAGTTTATGGTTTGGCAAGAGACCAAGGTATGAGTTCTAAAAATACTTTAGCTATACAAGCAGCCGTTCTCAATCAAAGCTATGAAATACCATTTAATGGTAAATATAGTTGGTTGTATGTTGGAGAAGCGGCTCAGGCATTTATAACTTCTGTTAGTAAAGATCTAACTGACGCTAATGTTTTCAACCTTAATGGAAGTTGTGAAACTATCGAAAATGGGTTAAACCTAATAAGACAAATTAGATAAAAATGCAAATTTAAGTTGTCTTAATCAACCTTTCCCTTTTCCACCAGATTTAGATGATGATCCATTAAGAAAACATATAGGTAATTATCCATCTGTATCTGTAAAAAAAGGAATAGAAGATACATATAAAGCGTTTCAACAACTTAAGTTAGAAGGAAGATGTCCTGCTCTGTCAGAGTAATTGTTTCTATCCAAAAAAGGACATTGAATACATGGCTATATTAAGCACACAAAAAAATAAAAATATTCCTACAACAACTTTCATATTTTATTTGTAGCATAGTATTTTTTATAAATAAAATTTTAGGTAATAAGATGAATGAAAAACTTCAAAAAATGGAAGAAAAAATAGCAATTCTTCAGAATGATTTATCTAGTATGAGCGATGAAATTTATAATCAACAAAAGGAAATTCAAGAGTTAAAATTACAAATCAAATTATTAAAATCTACCATACAAAATAACGACGATACAAATAAAAATAATTTTAGTATTTATAATGAAATTCCACCACATTATTAAGTTTCAACCTAAATTCTTGACTTGTTTAATTGTAAATATCAAATTAATTATATCTTTAAACAATAGGTTTAAATAATGGAAGATCCACAAGCTTTTTTATATTTAATTGTAGGCATAGTATGTTTGCTACTTTATAGAGTTTTAAAAAAAAGATGGAATATACGAAATAATGATAAGAAAAATTTGTTTAAACTCCTTTTCAAAAATATAGATAATAAAAAATAAAATTATATTAGAAGGAAATTATTATGAATAATAAGGAATATCTCCTAAATCTATTAAATTATAATAGTTGGGCTAATGATGAGTTTTTTAAAGTGATCATCAAGTTGTCATCTGAAGAAATAAATAAGCAACGAAAATCTTTCATGAACAGTATAAGAAATTCTCTTAACCACTTGTTGGTTATTGACAAAGTTTGGTTAACAAATATGAAAAAAGAAAAACATACCTTTGATAATTTACAGACTATTTTATATGAAAATATGGAACAATTATGGAAAGAAAAGAAAAAAGAAGAACAATTAATAAAAAACTATGTCGAAAATCTATCTGATAAAGAGTTTGAAGAAATTGTAGAGTGTGAGTTAATAGGTGGCAATAAAGTTTTAATATCTAGATCTATGATAATTACACATCTTGTTATGCATGGAGGTTATCATAGAGGAATTATTGCAGAGATGTTTGGTCAAATACCTTTGCCACCAATAGCTCAGGATATTACTACTTGGGAAAAATCAAAACTTAAATGATAATTTATGAAAGCATATGAGTATGAAAGCTGCTGAAATAATTTGGAATTCTTGGAAAAATGGTAAAAAGATTAATACTCTCCCAATTGAATTAACACCGCACAATAGAACTGAAGCTTATGAAATCCAAGAAACTCTTCAAGCACTCAGTAATTCTGAAATAGCTGGTTGGAAGATTGCAGCAACTAGTTTAGACGGGCAAAGACATATTGGAGTAAATGGACCATTAGCTGGAAGAATTTTAAAGGATAAAACTTTTAAGCCAAACGATATAGCTGTTTTAGGTAATAACAAAATGGCTGTTGCTGAACCAGAGTTTGCTTTCAAAATTGCGAAAACTCTCGAACCTAAAAATTATTTATATAGTCCTGATGAGGTTATTAGTCTTGTTGAAGATCTACATCTAGCAATAGAATTACCTGATTCACGTTTTGAAGATTTCTCTAAAGTTGGAGAGTTTAACTTGATTGCAGATAATGCATGCGCTCATCAGTTTGTGATTTCATCGCCTATTAAACATAATTGGCAAACTCTTGATTTTTCAAAGCATAAAGTCAGAATATTTAATGATAACAATCTTTCTCATGATGGTATCGGAGCAAATGTTTTGGGTGATCCAATAATTGCTCTTACGTGGCTGATAAATGAGTTATCTCAAAATAATATTACTCTCCATAAAGGTATGATAGTTTCTACTGGTACTTGTGCATTACCTTTGCCAATAGAGCAAGGTAACAAGATCACAGCAGACTTTGGTATATTGGGTTTAATAGATATCAATATAGAATGATAAAGTTAATATTAATAATTTTTATTATATTTATTATTTTGTATTTGTTCAGAAATTATTATTCTAGGATAATATTATTATCTAAAAAACTTTTTAGAAATCCGATTGTTAGATCATTAGCTCTAAGGGGTGTTTGGAGAATATTAAGGTTACTTATTTTCAAAAGATGACTAATACAATATTTTTTTATAAAAAATTAAAAATTCTGGGTAAATATTTTCAACTATTTTTTTTACCCCTATTTTATTAGGATGAATCATATCACTTTGATTTAAATTTGGATTTAGGACTACATCCTTTAAAAAAAAGGGATATAAATTAGTTTGGTATTTTTGAGCTAATTCCTTATAAATTTTATTAAATTCGTTAACATAACTTGAACCAAGATTGTTTGGGGCTTTCATACCAATTAGCATAGTAGGCATTTTAATTTTTTTTAAATATATCAAAATATTTTCAAGATTTTTAAAAGTTATTTTAGGTTCAATACCCCTTAATGCATCATTTGCACCACTAGAAATCACAACCCCATCAAATTTTTCTTCTAATACCCATTTAAATCTATTATAAAGCCCCGTTGATGTTTCTCCAGAAACGCCACTATTAATAAGGTTAATTTTAAGATTAGATTTATCCAATTTCTTTTGTAATTGATTAACAAAACCGTTTTCTTTTAATAATCCGTAACCTGCAATTAGACTATCACCTAATATTAATATTCTAACGCTTTTGGAATAGGAAGTTTGCATTAGAATTAATAAAAAGAAAAAAATTGTAAAATTTAATTTTATTATATATTTCATAATAGTCAGTAGTAATTTCAGTAAAAAATTTTTCGCCTAAACGATATATTAAATTGTTAAATTATAAATGAGTATTATGAAACAAAATACTATAATTAAATTAGAAAATGTGCATGTAAATCTAAAAAGTAATGTTGAGACCATTAAGGCATTAAAAGGAATAAATCTAAATATTTTGGCTAATAGAAGTATTAGTATTATGGGACATAGTGGTGCTGGCAAATCAACATTAGCTATGACTATCGCTGGACTAGAAAGTGTTACAGAAGGTAAGGTGTTCTACAAAGGTAAGGCAATTCATGATTTGAAAGAAGATGAATTAGCTGATTATAGATCAAAAAATGTAGGGATTATATTCCAATCTTTTAATTTATTACCTTCTATGACAGCCTTAGAAAATGTAAACTTACCTTTAGAGATTTCTGGAGATTTTATAGATAATAAAAAGAGTATCAAATTACTAGAAACTGTCGGTCTGAAAAATAGGGTTAGTCATTACCCTCATGAATTATCTGGAGGAGAGCAACAAAGAGTTGCTATTGCAAGATCCTTAATTTCATCTCCAGAAATTCTAATTGCAGATGAGCCAACTGGAAATTTAGATAAAAAAAATAGTAAAGAAGTTATTGAACTTATTTTTCAACTTCAAAAAAATCATAAATCAACTTTAATATTAGTTACTCATGATAAATCTTTGGCTGATTTGTGTGATGAAACTATTACTCTTGATAATGGCTTAATTATATAAAATGTTAGTCCTGAAAAAACTATTTTTAGAAAATAATTTTTTTTTGAAATTATCAATTAAGGAATTAAGAGGTTCTTTTAACGAATTTAAAATAGTAATAACTTCAATTTTTATTGGAGTTTTTATTATTACTGCCGTTGGGAGTTTATCTCAAAATCTAAAATATCAAATTGATAATAAAAGATCCGAACTTCTTGGTGGTACATACGAGCTATCAACTACTTATCAAGAATTTCCAAGAGACGTTAAAAATTGGTTAGAACAAAATGGTGAAGTTTCTCAGATTGTAGAAATGCGTACAATGCTATCCTCGCTAAAAAGCTTACCTTACAAACGTCGTATAGTAGAATTAAAAGCAGTTGATGAAAATTGGCCCTTAATAGGTGAGATAAGAATTAAAAGTGAAAAAAAAACTTCATCTAGCATAAAAATAAATGAAAATATTGATAAAATATTCATTGATGAAGGACTTAAAAAACAACTAAATATTTCTATCGGTGACATAGTAAAGTTAGGAAATATTAAAGTTAAAGTAGAAGGAATAATTATAAAAGAACCAGATAGAATGTTTTCTTTTGCAACATTTGGTTCCAGAGTGCTTGTATCTTCTCAAACTTTAAAAAATACAGGTTTGATGGTCCCTGGCTCTCTCGTGAAATATAAATTAAAATTTATCCCAAACGATAAAAGATTAGAGTTATCTTTTTTAAATAAGTTAATAGAAGGAACGAATGTATCTTTAAAAAACATTCAAAATAGCACAAATAATTTTAATACTTTTATAGAAAGAACAACATTATTTATATCTCTAGTTGGCCTCATAACTTTATTAATTTCTGGTGTTGGAATTTCGAATGGAGTAAAGGGATATTTAATAAAGAAGATAAAGAATATAGCTATTTTAAAATCTTTAGGAGCAAAAAACACTCAAGTTTTCAAAATTTATCTTTTCCAAATGCTATTTATTTTTTTAATGGGGATAATACCTGCATTAATTTTTGGAATATCCATTCCTTTTTTATTTTCTTCTCTAATAGGAGATAAACTATTTTCTTCTTTTCAAGCTAAAATTTTTATGGAACCTATTTTTATAAGTTGTTCATTCGGTTTTGTAGTATGTTTACTATTTACAATCATTCCTTTATCTAAAACTTATGAAATTAAACCGATACACTTAATAAGAATATCTCGAGATAAAATTTATAATGAATATTCTAATAAAATAAAAATATTTATAATTTTTTTAATTTGTTGTTTATGTTTTTTAACTATTAATTTAACTAGTGATATAAAGTTAGCTTTTTATATATTTGTTTCTCTATTTATTTCCTTAATTATGTTAACACTGTCTACTAATTTATTTTTTATGATTTTAAAAAAAATCAGTTTTAAAGTTGGCACAATAAAAGAAACTATTAGGAAGTCTATTGTCGATAGAAATACATTTTCAAAATCTATAGTAATTTCATTTAGTATAGGATTGTCGCTTTTGATTACATTAAATATCGTTCAGGAAAGTTTAGATAGGAAAATTTATAATACTATTAATCAAGAAGCTCCAGATCATTTTTTTATAGACATTCAACCAAGTCAAATTGAAGATATAAAAAAAATAGCTATTAATTCAATTGGTACTAATAATCTCAATGCTCAGCCAATGCTACGAGGACGCATTACCAAATTAAATAATGTAAATGTTGAAAATTTAAAAGTTGATAAAGAAGTACAATGGGTTCTTAGAAGAGATAGGGCATTTACCTGGGGAAATACAAAGCCAAAAAATAATAAATTGATTAGTGGTGAGTGGTGGAGCTCAGACTATAATGGTCCTCTTCTAGTTTCTATTGGTGATAAAATCGCTAAAGGATTAAATTTGAAGATTGGAGATAAAATTGAATTTAATATTTTAGGAAGAAATTTTGTAGCTAAAATTCATAACACAAGAGAAATTATATGGGAAAATATGGGTATAAATTTTATATTTTTCTTAAGTGACAGTAAAATAAAAAATGCACCTCACACTTGGATTGCAACGAGTAAAAATCAAAACAAAGTTATGAGTGCGGATTTTGTAGAAAAAGTTGTATCTAAATTTTCAAACATTTCATCCATATCAGTAGAAGAAAGTTATAAAGCTATTAGATCTTTATTAAAATTTCTAATTATTATTATCAATACAATTGCTTTTGTTACTCTAATATCAGGTATAATAGTTTTGAATAGTATTTTAGATGTAAGTAAAAAAGATAAATTATATGAGGTGGCAGTCTTCAAAATTCTTGGTGCTAATCCAAAAAAAATTATTTCTTTGTGGTTTTGTGAGTATATGACTATAGGGTTTATATCTTCATTAATTTCTATTTTAATAGGTTGTTCAGTGAGTTATATTTTACTTAATTATTTATTTAATATTGAATTTTATTTGAACTATATAACTTTAATTTTGTTCTCTCTAATTTTACCTATTTTTATTACAATTTTTAGCCTGTTAAAAATGTTAAATTTATTTTATTCTAAGCCGCTTAAAGTGCTTAGAGCGCATTATTGATTTTTACTTTATTCAATTACTCTAGATATATTTTTAAAGCTTTACTAGAAAGAGGATTAAATGCAGTTTAAAAAATTAGGAAAATCTGATCTTGAAGTTTCATCATATTGTCTTGGTACAATGACATTTGGCGAGGCAACTTCAGAAAAAGATGGGCATGAGCAAATTGATATATCCATAGATGCAGGCATTAATTTTTTTGATACTGCTGAAATGTATCCAACATGTCCTTTAAAAGCTGAAACAACTGGTGATACAGAAACGATTTTTGGTAATTGGATTGACAATAATAGATCTAAAAGATCCGAAATAGTATTGGCTACAAAGATATCAGGCATTGGTTACAATGCTGTTAGAAATGGAGAAGGAATAAATGGACGCTCAATAAAAATAGCAATTGAAGGAAGTTTAGAGAGACTTAAAACTGATTATGTAGACTTATATCAATTACATTGGCCGAATAGAGGATCATATCATTTTAGGCAAAATTGGAATTATGACCCTTCAAATCAAGATAGTAAAAAAACTAAAGAAAATATTTTGGAAGTTTTAGAATCTTTGTCAGAAATTCATAAAGAAGGAAAAATAAGATATATTGGATTGTCTAATGAGACCTGTTGGGGAACGATGCAATTTATTAATTACTTAAAAGATTTTCCAAATCTTAAATTAGTGTCTACCCAAAATGAATATAGTTTACTTTGTAGATTATATGATCTTGATTTGGCAGAAATGTCACATCACGAAAAAATTAGTTTGTTAGCTTATTCGCCTTTGGCAGGTGGCTTCTTAACTGGCAAATACTTGGATGGAAAGGTTCCAAAAAATTCAAGACTTTCGAGAGTGTCAAGTTTGTTTGGAAGAATAAATGATAATTCAACAATAGCTGTTAGAGAATACGTATCTCTTGCAAGAAAATTTAATATTGAACCAGTTCATATGGCTCTTGCATTCTGTAACCAACGTTCATTTATGGGATCTGTGATTTTTGGAGCAACTGAAAAATTACAATTAACTAAAATAATAAATGGTTTAGATGTTGTTTTGTCAGATGAATTGATAACAGAAATTAATAAGCTATATAAAAAATTTCCAATAACTTTCTAATAGTTTTTTAAAATTTTGTTGAACTTATCTAACTTAAGGTTTTCCCAATTTCTTCAAATACTTCAAACATTAATTCTTCAGTCTTGATGTTTATAGGGTCTGCAGCAGAGGACATTCTTATAATAGTTAATTCTTTATTTGGATTTATCCAAATATTTTGTCCATGTATTCCTATTCCACAAAACTCATTATCATTAAAGCCTGTTTGGTACCATTTTGATCTATAGTTACCATTTGGAAACCTTTCTAAATTATCTTGATTAAGGTAGCATTTGTTATTTTTGTGACTTTGAATATCTTCTATCCACGAAGATGGGATTATTTCATCATTATTCTTTATACCGTAGCAACGAACTAACTCAGAAATTATCAATAAATCGTATGGAGATATGCTTATTCCTCCAGCTGCCCTTGAAGCTCCCCATTTATCAACTGTAACGTATGATTGATGAATAGTACCAGCTGGTTCAAATAATAATTCAGACATAATTTTAGAATATTTTTTTCCAGAAGCTCGTTCTATTATCCAACCTAATAAATCACTATGAGGTGAACAGTAGTGATATTTTCTTCCATGTCCTAAATCCGATGTTGGTAATTTTGAAAGAAAATCATGTAAACCTAAAAAATTTAATTCTTTGGTTTGTTTAGGTATATCCCAGCCTGTTGAAGCTCTATAATCTTTAAATATTTGTTCATTACCAGTATAATCTTCAACAAATCTTGAGGCAATATTCATATCCAAGACATTTCTTACTGTGGCGTGTTCGTATGCACTTCCTTTAGTTTCTTCAATTATTGTAGAAACGGTACTATCTAGATTTATAACTTTTTGACTTACTAATATTCCTGTCAATAAAGAGGTAATAGACTTTGAGAGTGAAAAGATAATATGAGGAGTGTTTTCTTTTGTAAAATTGTCNAAGAATTCATATTTAAGTATTCCTTTTTGCATAACTAAAAAAGCATCTGTNTCACATTTTTTTAAAATACTTAGTAGATTTGATTTCATTCCCTTGTGATTTATAACTAGAGCATTTAGGTCAACTAAGTTTTTGTTAAAATCAATTTTTTTGTTTCTACTTTCTGAGATAATAGCTGTTGGTATTAAGTCCCTTACATTTGAAAAAGACCATTTGCAATGAGGATATTTCCTCCANTTTTCTAAAGAAACTTGATATTTTTGAGGTGGAGGGCTTCCTTGCATTATTTTATTAACTTCATAGTCTCGCATATTCTACCTCACATATAAAAAAGGAAAAACTTAACGTAATATAATTGACAAAATATTATTTTAACAATACCCACTTATTAATTTAAATTGATAGAGTAAAAAATGCAATTAAACTTAAATGATATTATAAATGTCCATAAAAAAATATCTGACAATGTAAAATGGACGGAGACTAGTTTTTCAAATTCTATTTCAGAAAAGCTAGGCGTAGATATTTATTTTAAATTTGAGAATAGACAATTTACTGGTGCCTTTAAAGTTAGAGGATCATATGCAAAACTTCTTTCCCTTTCTGAAGCCGAAAAGAAGTCTGGTGTAGTTGCTATGTCTGCGGGTAACCACGCTCAAGGTTTAGCTTTTATATCAAAAAAAATGAATATTAAATCAAATATTGTCATGCCTGAAGGTACACCGTTTACAAAAATAAGAAGGACTAAAAATTTTGGTGGAAACGTTATAATTAAAGGATCGAATTTAGATGCCTCTTATAAACATGTTCAGAGTCTTATTGAAGATAAAGGTTTCATAGAAGTTCATCCTTATAATGATATAAATGTTATATCAGGACAAGGAACTATATCTTATGAAATGATATCAGATTGCAATGAAATTGANACATTACTTATACCAGTAGGTGGTGGAGGGTTGATAGCAGGATGTGCATTAGCAGCAAAATCAATGAATAAAAATATTAAAGTTATTGGTGTTGAGTCTGATTTGTATCCTTCTCTTTCAAATAAAATGTTTAATAAAAATATGAAGTGCAAGGGTTCTACACTTGCAGAAGGTATAGCTGTGTCCGAAGTAGGTAATACTCCATTTTCAATTATTAAAGAGCTAGTTGATGATGTTATAACAGTAACCGATAAATCAATAGAAAGAGCAATTGCAATGCTAGCTGAGCACGAAAAAACTGTAGTAGAAGGTGCTGGTGCAGTTGGATTAGCTGCAATACTACAAAACAATCAAGTATTCATTGGAAAAAAAATAGGTATAGTAATTTGTGGTGGCAATATTGACTCTAAAGTTTTGTCTTCAATTTTAATGAGAGACTTAGTTAGGTCTGGGCAAGTTACCACTCTTACTATCACAATGCCTGATAAGCCAGGACAACTTCAAATCATATCCAAAATTTGTGCTAATAATGGTGCCAATGTACTTCAAGTTGAGCATAGTAGATTTGCAATGGACTTGTCTGCTAGTTTAGCAAAATTAAACATTACAGTAGAAACTCAAAATACTGACCATTTAAATAAAATTATAAATGAAATTGAAAGACATGAATTGCCTGTAAATATTGAAGGTTTGATATAGATTTTAATTAACTTTTTTTAATCTAAAACTGACTATTTCATTTGAAGAACCAATTCTTAATCTTGGTCCCCAACAACCAGATCCCGATGAAACATAAAGATTAGAAAAGTTACTTTTATACAAACCATAAATATATTTAAATTTCAACTTTACTACAAAGTTAAAAGGAAATATTTGTCCATTATGGGTATGTCCTGATAGCATTAAATCAATTTTATCCTTTAAACTATCCCATATGTCAGGCTTGTGAGATATAACTATGTTAAATAATTTATCTTTTTTTAAATTATTTACATATGAAATTTTATTAATCGGTAATTCTAAATCGTCAATTCCAATCAAATTTATTTTACCAATTTTTTGATTTTTGTTTTTTAATACTTGAATATTATATTTTGTTAGTTCTTTAATTTTATCTTTATAACCTCTCAAATAATATTCATGGTTACCATTAACAAAATATATTTTCTTTTTAATAAGATTAAATAATTTTAAGTTTTCTAATTTAAATGAACTTGAATCAATTAAATCGCCTCCAATTAAAATAAAATCATATTTAATAGTTTCGATACTTTTAAATATTTTTTGAATATGTTTTGGGCTATTTGTCCCTAAATGAGCGTCACTAAAAAAAATGATGTTATAATCTTTATCTATTTTGGAAGTGTCTATAGTTATATTTCTAATTGATATGCTTTTTGCTTTGAATATCCCGTATAACGTTATAATTATGATTAAAATTAGTGAACTTATACCGATTGAAGTTTCTTCGAAGTATCCAAAATAGTTTATTGTAATACTTACAATAATTACGATAAAGCTAATGAAACCAATCCCTAAACCTTCATATACAAAAAGTTTAAGTGGTTTGAAGGTTGTATATGATTTTAAATAATAAATAATTAACAAATAGAAAAAAATTGTGTTTATAACTGAAATTATTAAAGAAGTTTCTTCTTTGAATATATATTTGTTCAAAATTTCAAAAGGAAATATATAAAGAAAATAAGTAACAATTATTAGAGTTATTAAGAAAATATACCTAGATATAACGTTTTTCATATTAAGATATTTTTAATTTAGCAAATGTAGAAAGAGCTTTTGCTCTAGAAATTTTAATATCTACAATAGGTTTCGGATACGTTTCTCCGAGTTTAATATTAGATTCTTTTAGAACCTCGTTAGGAGCATCCCATGGATTAAATAAAAATTTATTTGGAAGCATGCTAATTTCTGGAATATACCTTCTTGTATAATCTCCATTAGGGTCAAATCTCAAGCCTTGTGTTATAGGATTAAAAATCCTAAAATATGGGGCAGCATCTGCACCACAGCCTGCAATCCACTGCCAACCAGCACTATTACTTGCTAAATCAGCATCTACCAGACAATCCCAAAACCATTTTTCCCCCTCATGCCAATGTAACAAAAGGTTTTTTACTAAGAATGACCCAACTATCATTCTTAACCTATTATGCATATAGCCAGTTGACCAAAGTTCTCTCATTCCAGCATCTATTATTGGGTATCCTGTTAGTCCTGATTTCCATGCCTTAAGAAATAATGAATTATTGTCCCAAGAAAAGTTATCGAATTTCTTCTGTAAATTTTTCCTTGGCAAATCTGGGAAATAAAAAAGAAGATAATAAGAAAACTCGCGCCATCCCATTTCTGACAAAAATGTATCAGTATCTTCAAAATTATTTATCTCCAAATGTTGTAAATTCGAAATTTTATGCCAAATTGTGTTAGGTGAAATCTCTCCCCAATGTAAATGGGGCGAAAGTCTAGATACATTTTTTTTATTTGGAAAATTCCGACCTTCTTTATATCCATTTAGTTCAAAACTAATAAATTCTTCTAATCTTTGTTCAGCTGCCTTTTCGCCAACATTCCATTTTTTTATTATTTTATTTTTCCAATTATGAGTTGGCAATAAATTTAAACTTTCAATATCTAAGCTTTTAATTTTTTGAAATTCATAATATTGAATTTTTTGAGGAGCCTTTGTTGGAATTCGAGGTCCTACGGCATTTAAACATCCCCTTCTATAATAAGGAGTAAAAACACGATAAGGTGTTCCATCATTTTTTAAAACCTCCCAAGGTTCCCACAAAAGTGATCCATTAAAGCTATTTGTTTCAATCCCCTTCAAATTTAAGGTTTCTTTAATTTTTTTATCCCTTTGAATAGACCATGGTTCATAAACTCTATTCCAAAATACTTTATTGATTTTCTCTGTTTCACAAATTTCTGAGATGATTTTAAGTGGGTCAGCATTAAAAAAATGAAGTTTATTTTTAAATTGTTTATTTAATTTTTCTAATGAATGGTGCAACCAAATCCTGCTAGCGCCGCCTAATTTATGTT
>JGI20158J14315_10001034_pt1 | contig 20780 bp, 18 predicted proteins | sample COG_08_FD_14315 | JGI IMG/M metagenome (IMG submission 14315)
GAACTTATCGGCGATGAAGCATTGCTGCCGATAGGTGTAGACCGATTTGAATCTGTCGAGCTTGCATTGTATGCGTCAAAATCAACCTTACCGATTGGTGTGCTTCGATTGGAGCTGATTGGACTACTGTGAGCTGATGAGCTCTTGGAACTATACGCAGCGTTCATGGGAGAGCTGCGATTGCTACCAATAGGACTACTATGTGCGGACGAGCTCTTCGAGTTATAAGCAGTATTCATAGGAGAGCTTCTATTGGAGCTAATAGGACTACTATGTGCGGAGGAGCTTTTAGAATCATACCCAGTCTTAATCGGTGTACTTCGTGCCGAAGAGCTGTTAGAGTTGTAGCCAGTGTTGATGGGTGTGGAGCGATTCGAGTTGTAGGCGGTCTTATTCAATGGTGTGCTGCGTGCAGATGACGTTCTAGACCGAGCTTCGTCCAAGAGACTTTCAAACTGGTCGTCGCTCATCTTTTCATAGGCTTCGTCAGCACTTGATAGCTCCATAAGCTCTTGTAGCTCTGCATCAGAAAAGTCATCGTACTCGACACTCACGTCTTCAAAGACAGCTTGCCTCCGTTCTGGTGCAGTATCGACCATAAAACTTGGCTTGCTTTGCATCTTGACAAATGCAGACGGAGATAAGTCTTGCTTTAACGAACTAAGATCATCTGACGCAGTAGCATTCTTTGATAGCTCATCCTCTTTCTTAAGAAACTTAGTAAAGACTTCTTGTACATGGTTAGCAGGAAGGTTTAATTTTTCTGCAAACTTGTTTGCACCATCTACATCTCTTCCATTGTCTATAAAAGCATCGTGCTTCGTTGCATCCTCCCAGAAGTCATCTTGTTCATCATAAAACACACCCCAAAAATTCTTTTTGCCTTTAGCTTGCTTCGTTTTCCAATATAATTTGTCATTACTACCGGGGGGTTCATAATTATCATCCCCTGCAAAATTAAACTTTCTACCCAATTGCAAGAGTACTATCCCCATTTGATAACGATCTAGATCTTTGGACAAAATTTTTTTGGTTATTTTTACAGGAATGTCCATTCTTGCAGGTCCATTTCCTTGGTGTAGGCGTTGATTTTCTCCCACTTGTGGTACCCCATTAGCTACTTGAACGACCACATCGTAATCAAACAATGCAAATTCTGTTAATACGGTCCCCTCTTTATCAACATCACCGCTTACTTGGATTGAAATATTGTCGGGCTTTATGTCACGGTGTATATAACGTCGTTGGTCGTTTCCAACCTTTGACATTGCTGTTAAGGCTTTCTCAGCATTCTCTCGAAAACTTTTCAAGAGGGTATCGCTTAATTTCTTGTCTCCCCACGGTTTAATCTTCAATTCAGAATCAGGTTTGCTAAAGTATTTTAACAGCGACTCACCTTTTTTACTCTGTAATAAGATGATATCCGTTTTTAAAACGTTGTTGGGGTTGCTGAACTTGATCCTAGTTCCTGTTGTTTTGAGAAAAATTTCTTGATTATCTAAATCGTATTCGAACTCAAGGCCCTTTTTATATGGAGTAAGTCTATTCAAATATGCCTGAACTTCAAGTTCGTCACAAGTGTCCAAGTCGTCGACAAAGTTTTTATAGACACTTTCAGCATTATAAACTTCATCACTGTGAAGAACAAAGTCGCCACTTATAACAATTTTGTCTTCAACAGTTCTTACGTTACCGGTTGTTTGAAGTTTTCTTTCTTTAATTTGTTCAAAAAGTTTTTCTAACTTGGATTTTTCGATTACTTGGAATCTACCCGGACGTGCTTTTGCTTTAGCCGCTTCTGCATCCTTAGCTATTCTAGCCGCTTCTGCATCTGTTTTCTTTTTGTCTCTAGCAGCCCTATCAGATTCGGCTGTTTTCTTCTTCGCCGCTTCTGCTGCCTGTGCTTGAGCCGCTTCTGCATCTGTTTTCTTTTTGTCTCTAGCAGCCCTATCAGATTCGGCTGTCTTCTTCTTCGCCGCTTCTGCTGCCTGTGCTTGAGCCGCTTCTTCCTTAGCTATTCGCTCTTCCTCACGTTTAAGTGCCGCTTCTACCTCAGCTTTCCGAGCCGCTTCTACCTCAGCTTTCCGAGCTTCCTCAGCTACTCGAGCCGCTTCTTCCAGAGCCGCTTTTGCTTTAGCTATTTTAACTTTAACATTTTTTATTTCATCTTTTACACCCTCAATCAAACCATTAATTTGATCCTTGAAATGTTTAGGAGGATCACTTTCAAACGACTCCACCAGTTTTTCTTTCAAATATTTAATATCTTTCAAATATTGTTTTTGAGCATTTTCACTAAAGTCGCCTGCGTAACGATAGCCTTCTCCTATCGATTTTAGTGGCATCTGAATCCCATTATATTTGTAAAACTCTCGTGCAACCTCTACACGATCTTCGTTTTCGTTATCTTCAAGGTATTTTATTAAGGGTTGATCATTTGATGTAACTATAAACCATTTTTCGTCTGTAAAGAATGTTTTTAGAGGACCGTCTCTATCCTCTGGTTTTGTTAACCAACTTTCCAACATTTCTTCTAGTTGTTCTCTATACGCATCATTATTGACAGCTGAAACAAACCTTCTAAGTGCCGATAAACCTTGTTCTACCGTTTTAGGGTTTCTAACAGCGATTGCAAGATCTATGAGCGATTCACGAGACATGACAATGCTCTTTGATACTTGCATTCCGGCGATTGCAGCGTTGAGAATGTCGTCGTATTTCGGCATCTTGTTACTGCGTTTGTAATCCGAGACTTCTTCTGTACCTTCTGGGATACTTTGTAGCTCGCCTCGAAGACTCCATTTCTTCATATAATGTGTCCTCGCCTTCTTATCGTATGCTCGCTTTATCTTCGTGCAAAAGATTTTCCATTCTTCATACAGTTTATACGACCTTTTCGGTACAAATTTCTGAAGAATCGGCTTCCACGCACGAGCATCGCCTTGTAACAGACCGTCTAAGTCTTCTCCAAGTTCGTCAAACATGCCCATGTTCCAATATTCATTCTGATACGCATAATCCCCACCGTTCAAACATCGTCGCAACCCCTCGCGAATTTGATACTGTACCTTTTCAGCAACTTCTCGAGTGTTATTATAATCTTGTTCTCTCAAATATTGCATTTTGTCAAGCAGTTTTGTAATAATTCGATTGTGATCATGACGAAGCTGCAACCTTGGATCATGAAAGTGCTCAGGATCGTCCTCCATACTCGATTTGTACCCAAACTCTTGAATTCTAATGATATCTTTAAGACTAACGTTGTCACGATCCTTAAGAGCCTTGTCAAACGATTCTTCCGATATGTTGATAGTCAACGGCGGCTTGTCAATCGTTTTAAATTCTATTTTTCGCTCAAAAGGTTCAAATCGATTCAGTCGTGTATCGCATGCGGAATATTCCCTTGCATACACTCGCTTATTACTCTTCAATGCGTTTACAATATTCTGCAACTGATTTCGTAACTCTCCTCTCGGCTCTACTTTCCAATTGGGGCCATAGTGCAACTCCATCAGAGTGAACAACCGCTCTTTAAAGAACGTAATCTCTGCAGGTAGGGGTTTATCGGTCAAGAATGGGTAATACTTAAACTCTTCAGTTATGTCCTTTCTCTGACCATCTTTCATGTAAAAGCCATCGTAAATGTGTTTGTACCGATTTTGTCTAACTTCTGCCCAGTATTTTGCGCGAGTACTCTCATCATTCCATTCCGCTTCCATGGCAGTTGGCACTTTAAACAATTTCTTGATCGTCTCATTAGAAATCGATTTTGCATCATCTGGTAGAGTGCCTTTTAGTTTTGGTTCCGACATGGTATATATTGGTCCAGTCGGGTCTTGGATCGGGTCGGTCTCCATTTAGTAAATAGGTGAATTCATTATATATGGTTTTTTTTCTGATGCCTATATAAGAAAAAAAATAGTGAAACAACATGAAAGGTAAAGCGTTGAAATGGTGTAAACGATACCGTCTTGGTCCTGAATCCAACTTTAAATCAAGCATTTTGACCTTTCGATACCATTGGTATTTCTTATTCACCGTCATCGTGCTATCTCTCGCGTGGTTAGTACCCGAGTACATTGATAGTAATGAAGCAATCGAATTTGTTCCTCCTTCAAGTGACCACTTCTCGTTGCCACCGGCGGTTTTGATGACAGGTACGGAGTTCCAAGACCCAGAGTTTCAGTCTAAGAAAAAGAAAGATGTCCAAGCAAGTATGGACTACGCTTGCGAAATCACAACCAACGATGTGGTATTTGCATTCCAGTGGAAATACCCCAATAATCGCAGCTTGACTGACCATATTTTTATGCTATGTAAAAATCACCGCATCTTTGCAAACGCAGCGTATTCTCATCACGGGAAAGACTTTATCCTTTGCACTGAAGAATATGGGGGTGTGCTCAAGTCCAAGCGTCGCCCCTTGAACGTGACTTTAAAGGGCATTGACGTGAATACTTTTCAACATGTGGAATACGAAAGTAAAAGTGCTATTGAAAGTTGTCTGCTGCAACACAGTGTAGAAATGCTAAATAAAAAATGGTAATAGTAAATGTTTAATATAAAAAGAGTTGTTTTGGTAATCTATATGTCTGACCTGAGAGGCGGTTTGTATTCATCTAAATCGGCACAACAGAAACTCATCAAGGTGTTCATGCAACTGCACCAATGTGTGAATTGCCGGGAATATTTTACCGAGTTGAAAAACATCGGGGGTTGGGAATGCAAATCAAAGTACCACCCGGGTAAGTGGGACTATAATCGAATGGCATATACATGCTGCGGCGAGAAGACTACCCGAAACTATGGGGATCACTCTGCGTTAGACCACTACATGCATTGGAACCGACGTGAAAGGTTATTGATACCCCCTATCTTAAGCTCTGGGTGTACCCGATGTGATTGTGTCTCCACTGGGAAAAACCCGATTCCACAAGGTGAGATATTGGTACACAACATCGCCTCAATGATTCCGGCGATGGAAAAATATGGTCGTAAACTGAAAGAGCGCCCGGGTTTTTTAAGATCGAGTGATGTCAAAAAAATGAAACTTGTTCGTAAAGAACGTCTTCCAGAGCAATGTTTTGCGAGTGAAGAGTGGTCATAGCATCTCGTCTGAGACATGTGAATACGCGACTTTCACTATACCCTCGGTGTATTCTTTCATATACATGTAATGCATGACATGTAGGACGAAGCTCAACAACATGACGAGTATAAAAAGAAGGCCTTGGCGCAGCTTTATTGGTCCAATGCATTCGTGTAAATCATCGACCCACCACACGGACAATAGAAACACTAGTACTTGTATTAATATTTCTGAGATCCAAAAATACATTTTGTTTTGAATAGTTAAATGTATGTCGTTTGCTTCTAGAATGAGTAGGAGATCTTTATACCAGTTAACGTAACATCGTCTCGTAATGTGAATGCTCGATAGAATCGCCAGAATTGGTATGTATATTCTCACATAGTCACATCTTACAACGTCTACCGCGGTCAGCACCCACACTATCAATACAAACGGACTGTAGAATCGATTTACATATCGTGAAATAACGTGTTTTTTACGTTGAGTCAACAGCTTGGGTGTGTAATGTACATGCAAACTGTCCATTCTTAAATAATAAATTATGCGTACTTATACGTTGCCAACAGCTCATAGATGGATCTATTAATCGGGTTGCTCCTGCTTATTTTACCACTAATTATAGGATACATAATATTGAGCAAGGCTACTCTCGGGCATATTACTCAAATCGTCATCACGTCTATTGTGCTTGGTTGTCTCGTCGCTTCTTCGTATTTCTTACTTGGCCACAAAGTCTCACAACACCTTGTGTCAGGACTCGGTCTTGCGATCGGGATTGCTCTGCAGCCGTTATTTAAAAAATTAATCGACGGAATAATTTTTGACGGTACCGCGATCAAAAAATGTGATAGTGTGGAAATCGCCGGTTACAAGGGTAAGGTGGTGAAAATTGGGCTGTTACATACTTGGTTGCAAACTGAAGAGGAAGCAGGTAAGAATAGTCCTTTGGTCATGATAAACAATGAGCTCTTAGAAACCAAGCCAATTGAAATCTGTTCAAATGAATTTACGCGAAAGACAATAGCGATGAACTCCGGTTTGAAGTTTTTATAAGCTTCTCTGCGATTTCATTTCGGTCCTTTAACCGTGTACTTCTTGAAATTTCCCCTATGACCTTTAGATTAAGGTAGCCAGAAACCATAAATGTCGCTCCGACGCCCAACAATATCACTCCCAATTCGAAAGCAGCTGGACTGCACATTTATATTATACAAGTATACTTAAATATCAAACATTTTCATAATTTCGTATTTTGAAACAAAATGTAAAGTCGCTACTCGGTCGTACAAAAACTTATTGTATTCCCATAGTGTCTGTGTATCCATGTTTCTTTCTGCATGGTGGTACAGCGTTAAATCCGTATAGGCTTCTCGAAACACGCGGTTATAATTCAAGACAAGTTCCACAGTGATACACAATAATTCCTCCCTCCTATAGAGTGGTCTGACGGTTTTGTTTCCATCTTCGTCGCCACGCTTTCGCTTCATCACAGTATATATATAAAACTATATATATAGTATCATGGAAAAGAGCTTCCAACTCGATATCGAAGAAATGAAGAGGTTGTATCTTTGCTATAAACAATCGCCAATATTGAGTATGGCCAGTTTTATGTTGAGTACTCAGCTATTAAATAATGGGTTGAGTTTCTGTGTAGGTGGAGGCTGTACTAACAAAATGGATATGGACGCAAAACAAGAGGCGATGGTAGATGAGGTGTGGATCCCGTTTGCAAGGCAGTGTTTGGACAGCATTCTTTGTTATGGTTTTATCGTTGTGTTGATAGAGGACGGTGTACCAAGAGTCATGCAAGTTGGAACGTATCGAGTCAAAATTGACGTGCACCCGTCAGGTTATGAGTGGCATATAACTGCAAAGGGGGCGCCCGATGGAGATGACCTGAAGGATGTATATATTTATGATCTCTTCGGGGCATCGCCCACGGACGGTGGTATATTTACTTCCATAGTCGCGAAAGTACTCCCCCGACTCATGTATCTAAAACGCCTTCGAGAAACCTCTATTTTAATGGAGTTGAAAAGAGCTGAAGTCACCGTATTTTCGGAAACCAAGGACAGTGGCAACTCGACAGTACAAAAGGAAGGAATCGACTACGATTTCTATGCTGAGGCGAACGGATCAAAAATTGAAGAGGATTTAAAATTCACACGAAATAAGAGCAACGTCGCTTTGCTGCAACAGCAGAATGACTTGTTTGACACCATGCTTGGCAGAGGACATGCACGTAAGAGCATGCGGACTTTGGAGAACGTTGTCCCATTACCTATGGGAAGCTCTATGAAAGCCCCTCCGCAGACGACTGGCCGGTCTGATTTGACAGCCTTACACAAGGCAATTGAAGAAGAGGTGTGTGGCACTCTAGGTGTTCCGCGCAGTCTAATGATAGCTGACAGTGGAGGTGGGCTTGGTGGCAACAGTGGTGACTCAGAAGGTATACATGAAACGTTTATGCACTCCATCCTCTATTATAAGCGTGGTATCGGATCAGTTCTTTCAGATTTATACAATAAGCTACACTATGATCAAATCATCAAGCGTGTCGATCTGTCAAAAGAGAAAGATGTATATGAAATGAAACGAAAACACAGTGTGAGTGTCTTCTTTCCAGTTACCCCCTTTGTTTCGAACCAAAACTTGCGCGTTTTGTATGAGCAAGGGGTGATCGAGTGGAGAACGTATGCGAAGTACGCGCTCCTAAATGTTAACCTTCCTCTCTCCGATATGAAACCGGGGGGGAAGGCCCCACCTATTGACGATTTGCTATTTGAGAAGCCACCGAAAGAAGTGAATACCGGTGTGAAACGCAAAGCTGAGACGCAGGGTGGGGGTAGTAAGAAGAAAACGGATACGAGTGATAAGAAGGATGATAAAAAGAAAAAGGATACGAAAGATATTGAGAAGAAAAAGATAGATACGAGCTAGCTATACACTATTCACCGATATGGAGTTTTGAGTCAAACGCTTCGTTCACCTCATAGTCGATTTTTGTGATAAAATGCTGTCCCTTCCTGACTCTTACACCGACATACATCGTACCGTGATCTTTTACAGGGAGAGTGACCGCACATGACTTCTCATTTTTCACGTCAAGACCACCTTGTAGCAGTTGCTGTAACTGCGATTTTTTGAGGTTCATTACTGTTGTGTGAGACTGTGAACCTTTCCGAATAGCACTTAAACGAAGCGTCAAATCATTCTCATTTAATTGCGTCAACAACGTTTCCACAGAAGTTGTGGGGTTATATAAATCTGCGGTCTGATATAACCGATTACTTGCATTTGTAGAGACCACTGCGTTATTCGGAAGGAATAGGTCTTTGCCAGCCCTCTTTATTTTCTGAATAGCAGCATATTGCTTCTCTCGAGTGGCGCTAGTAACAGCTTTCAATAAGCCCTTAGGCACTGGAACAACATCAATACGCATGGTAATACTTGAAGGTTTGGTCGTTAAATTTGTGGGAGTCTTGATGTCTTGTGCATCATTGTATCTGACGAAGCTCATGTTACTAATGTAAATATATAAATATATAGTGATTAAATTTTGAAAGTATATGTATAATAGTAAGTTTTAAAAAAAGATGAAGTTCCCTCCACTTGCACGTAAAGTTTCAACAGTCGAATTGCTCACGCGTAAACTGAAAGAGGAAAATAATGAAAGCGCAAGTGGAATATCGTGTCTGCAAGCGTCGTACAACCTATCTAAAACGTACAAGTTGACGATTGAAACTGCGGATCAGTTCAAAGAACGTTTTTTGGAGCTTATTCAATCTCAAATTACGTTATTGCAATTGGATGAAGAAGACGTGACCGAAGACAATATGTTTAACATATTCAATCAGATTTATAAGAAAAATATTGAACTATAAAAGATTTTTTCATACTAGCAAATGATGTCGGCCTCTTTAAGCAAGCGGTATCCGCAGGGACTACCTGATAATTTAAAGGCTTATGCAGAGAAATTTGAGCAATTAAGTAAACATCCGAACATTGTAAAAATCACACTACTCTCTAACTTTGGTAAAGATGTCGAACTGTCTCTTTTTCATGGTACGGACATATTCAGAGGCGTTGTAGTAGAAACAAACGCCGAGTATGTGATCGAAGAGCGTGATAGGAGTTGGTTTCATCCACAGTTGTTTAAAACAAGAACTCTATATTCGAACACTGAATTTAACAATGTGAAAGAAGGTGATGGTCTATCTCGTATATCAAAATTTAATTCCTCCGCTGGTCAATATACGACACAGGCTTTCGATGAAATTGGTGGACTTAAAAATACAGAATATGTGATCGTCGACACGGCTGTGGATTCGCTTGCAAGCACACAGTTGAATCATTGGTTGGGTTCAGGAATGAAGATGAGAGAGATCTATACCGAAATGGCGATCCAAAAGATCGATGGGAAAACACTAGAGAACCATACAAAAGAACTTGTCAACTCTATTGGAGGTAGCAACGTGGTGGCGTCGTATACGTACAACCGATTATACAAAGCATCCGGTAGCTACCTGTTTTATAATCACGCAATTAAGCCCGTTGATAATAAAGCATTGGTTCAAATCTCACCACTTTTAGGGTACGCAATGGTCTCGACTGACGGGAATCAGGTGGAAAGTGACGTCATGTCTGCTTCTGAATATCTCGACGTTTCATCATTTACAGAGCAACAAAGAGAGAGGGCATATGTGATGGCTAGTTGGGGGGGGAAGAATATCGTAAATTCGTTTGCGCTACGAAAACCAGTATCGAACTATCGTACGATTTTAAATATGGATTCAGCAACGACGTATCGTATGGAGAAGGCTTCTTTCAGTAGCTGCCCGGTTGTGGATAAGCTCTCTCCGAAAACGGTACTGGCACTGACGCCGGAAGCCACCAATATACCACAAGTTAAGGCACTAAAATTGCACAAGCATATACTAAATAATGTTGTGAAAATGCCAGCGACGCCAGAAACATTGAACGCTGTGCTAAAAGATAATTGGAAGTCTCTCCTTTCGTCAAAGTACACTGACGGTGAAAGCTTATTCTTACCGCGTTCGATTGTTGAATCACTATAGATATTTACCAGAGTATACACTATTTCCCGTTACTTCTAATTGTAAGTCTAACATCGTTTTCAAATCAACCACCCCCCCTATTAAACCATTCGTATTCTGCACGCCACCAACGATATCCCGCCACCCCCCTGCGTCTCTTCTAATTAAAGTGTGGTAAAGTGTTTCGTTTTCCCCAACGACCTTTTCCCAGTACTTTATGAGCCTTCTTTTTTCTAAATGAAGACGTCTGTACGTCGCATCGAGACTATACCTCTTCCCTGCCATGACGTTGCTACTACGTATCAACATGGCAACCATCTTTGCAAACATTGTCCTAATTCCCGGACTGTCGGTGAACGCGCTCAATTTGAAACCATTTAAGTGAGGCCAACGTGTCGTGATCGCAACATAGGCTTCTTCGATATGAGCGAACATAGAAGCAGACAAGTATATCAAACCATCTGCCCATGGAGTATCAATGTACCACTGGTGTAGCCTTATGTTTTTCGTCATGTTTGTATGAGGTTCACCTCCGCAGTCTGCCCCATCAATGCCGGAGCACCCACTTGCAGTCACTTCCCCGGTCGTTGCACTTGCAGCGTGCTCGTGAGAATCTTCAGATTGGTTATTGTAAAATTTTTCCATGGGTTCATCACTAAACCCGCTTACTAACATAACAAACTGGTACGTTGGATGATTTCTCAAATCCAAGAGCTTCTTTTCTCGTTTCATCTCCCAATCTAGGGTCAAATCAATATTTGAAGGTGGTTTTACCCATGGGGGTAGGTGCTCTTTGATATCTTCTTTGTGTTTTCCCGTGCTTATTTTGTTCCCATCAGCGTTTAATCGAGACGGCAGTTCATCGTGTGTTTTACCAATTTCTAAAACATTGGTTTGACCAATATGTTGCTCGTGAAATTCTATATCTGTCTCGGTCCATTCGTTCGCCATATTTGTACTCAATTTTTTTTTTATTTATACTCAAATCTATTCACGAATCAAAAAACATATATTATAAATGGACTCTCACTTGATATAAATGTCCAGAGTGAATAAAGTAAAAACTTCTGAAAAAAATGAGGTGAGCTCAGACAAATTGAAAACCGAAATTGTATCTTCTGAAGACAGTTCTGTTGGTACGACACACACTCGTCGAATTGTCGTCTCTTTTGATGGCAGTGCAGAGGAACTTCAGCTCGGTGCCGAGGTGAGTATTCCTAACGCAGCAGAACTCTTTGCTCCCGAGTACAATGTTGCAGAGCTGGACGAAGAGACGCAACAGTCGATGCAAAAGTTGGACGTTGAAAAGGGGATTGTTACAAAGATGCGACTTATGAGTGTATATTCGAACGTTCCAGATTCCATCACACTGTCGATGAATTTGTATGAAAATAACCCTAATATTATTAACAAGGAAGGACACCTTTACGTCCCACAAAAGAGCGATATGGGAGCATCGCATGTTCATAAGCAAGACAGTTATATCAACCTTGCGTCGATATTACCCTACGAGAAGGGGCGAACAAGTACGGATATCTACAGTCCTGATAACGTGATCAGCAACAAGTACATCGAATCATACGGTGGACATTCCCTATCGAGTCTCTGGGAAGGTATCGTTCCTTTCCCGAACAAGGACTACGTTTATGTAAGTAAGGATCACGTAGTCTTAAAAGTGATTAACAATAACTGGGAGATGTTGGGCATGTCCTTGGATCAAGAGAAACAGCGTGAGGGCGAATTTGTCAAGGTTCAGCGGTCGGTCGTTGATTCTGTCGTTCAACAGTTATATGACAGTGTTATCTCGAATATTCCTTATACTAATTTTAAGAATCTATCCGCACGATTTCAAGCGAACAGTCCAGATATGGGACAAGATTACAAAGTTGTGGCGGAGCTCTCGATCGAGTATACGTACCCGACGATCAAGTCAGCGGAATAGATACATGCGAACCCTACACCATTAGATTTATTACATAAATATGTTCATCTTTAAATTTACACTCTTTAACTCCGCGTCTGTACAAACCATGGGAAACGCTCGCGTGTACTCAACTGTTTTGCCATGACAGTGTAATAGTGGTTCCAAAACGGAACTATAAGGTTCTTTGATTTTTAATAATTGACAAGCGACGAGAGGATCCGTAGGGTTGCGACCCACGTTGTCTTCCTCACCGCGCGTTCTTAAATACCCAATACAGACCATATAAACGACTGCACAGTTATGTTTGTAAAAATCCTCCCGACGTTTTCGTTCAACTGGATTTTCCAAATACAGTGGCCTTGATAATCTATAATCAACTCGTTTGCATTGCCTTTTCCTTGGTCGTTCATCCATAGTTCTATTTTTCTTGCAACGCTTTCGAAACATTCTTAGAGGGACATCGATTTGGTACACGTGCGTAAAATAGTGATACATATCCACCACGTCCTCCAAATTCAATACCCAACTCCAATATTGGAATAAGGATGTATACATAGGGGCAATCGCACCATTATACGCGTCGAAATGATGTAATGGGCTTTTTGAAATTTCGACCGTGGTCAGTTTGACTGTTATGCATTTCCGAGGTGCTCTAATCTTCATGAAAGGGGTGTAAATTTCTGTATGCAGAGCAGTTGCAAGTGGTCGAATAAACGGAAGGATGTTCTCATTATCCGCCCAAGCTCGTGTCGTGTCTTTCCAAACATCAAACGTCTTCGCCAAAATTTTAAATACAAGTCTGACCAGTTCTAACCTGTATATACTAACAGGCCGAAAAGAGCTCAAAAAGTTTGACCCTTTTTTTCCACAGTAATAGTGGCGTAGGAAATCGATCCCAGCAGAAACAGTTACATGATCGCCCCACTCGAAATTTTTATTATATGGAAGGCACTTTACAACCCATGGTATTTCAGAAGCTTGTTTCGTATGACTTGCCATCTGCAATAATATGAATTTCGTGTTCATAATTACCCGTATGCGTGCCCAGCACAACTTCGACATAATAACCACATACGATTCTTCAATGGGGACAATTTTCCACAATTCATTTGAAAGTTGCCAATGGTACCCAAGCGTGTTAATCAAATCCAGTAGCCGTACATTCGTAAAACGTAAATGCACATCATCTTTTACGGCTTTACTTTCAACGCTGTAAAATTGCACATTGAACTGGTAGACACTTAAGTCGTAATCAAATATAGTCGGGTCGGTTATTGTTGTGGCTAATTGGTTCATATTTGTTCAAAGCTTATTTGTTTTTATAGGCTTGTTTCACCTTGCATCTTTTCGTTTATCTTGGTCGGGGGTGGGAGTCAAAAATCAGTATAAAACAAACACACACTATTTTCATTATGTTATGGATAACAATATTGTTTTTGACATGTGAATCTGTGTTAGCTGTCGTGACTATGACATCAAAGGAATTTAAATTTTTACAAGAGCATAAAATGAATGTACGAGAAAATCTATCAAATGGTGATTTAACTACAATTGTATACGATGAATGGTATACATTACACTCGTATTGTCCTTCTATTAGTGACGATCCATCGATCAATATTTATTTTGACGGTAGTCTGACAGGTGGTAATGTGCTTGCGTGGGCCTCTCAGACTCTAATTTTGGACGAGGATCTACTATGGAAAACAAGCTTGATAAAGCCCTATTACTCTGGATACGACATAACTATAGGCGTCAACCCCGACATTCCCAATGGGTGGCATAGCTCGAAGACATGTGATGACATCGGTTATCGATATGACCTACGAACAGTGTTGAGACATGAGCTTGTCCATGGAATGTCGATGGCATCATCGTTATATCACGATGGCACCTCGTGGTCGCTTGGGCACCTTACGTCCGGAATTTGTTACCCTCGATTTTACGATACAAAAATTAAAGATTCGACTGGTCAACCGGTTGTTGAAGGATGTACTCTGAATGCCGATGTTCTTGGTGCAGATCTATATTTAGGTGGAGTCAAATTATACAACCCGAGCATTTTTCAACCGGGCTCTTCCATTTCACATCATAACTATCCGGGTTATCTGATGTATAAATCACTTAGTTCTAGAGTCTGTATACAACTCGGTGATCACGAAATGCAGATGCTCGAGGCCCTTGAGATACATTGTAATTCGACGATCTCTCGGTCAGGAACTTACGCAGTTCATCTCGAAGCCGTTTCATTTCTACCATCTCTCGTTCTTGTTGTGCTGTTAATGTTTTCTTACTAGACAAATCATCATAATCGTCTAACATAGACACCATTTCGTTTTCGATTTGGACAGGGGTATCCGCTTCCTGTCGCCGCATCGAATAATAGACGCCCAAAAGATTTCCTAATCCTACGCTGAACAAAATTATAAGGTTACCACCCACAATCAAAAGAAATGACACCACGTACAGTATGTATTGTATGAGTGTATACCAGAGTAATGTTTTTGTCTTAGACCAGCGATTTTCAGAGTAAGCATCGTCTTTCAATGCAAGTCTTTGCACCTGTGAGCTCTTGGTCCACATGACATTTCTTAAAACCTGTAACCCGATCGCCAACACGTTTATAAAAAAGAACAACACACTACTAGTACAGCTATAGCCAGCGATGTATGTTTTATCGTAGGACAGGAGATGTGAATCGTTTGAAACGCAAAAACTCATCATGTAATATTTATATTACTTTTTTATACTACACTATACCAATTTTATCACCGCTCTTTTTATATTTCTGTATTGGTATACAGATTGTACTTTTTTTTGAAATAGCTGTATGAATTCACCCTCCTCGGGTCGGTCGGCTTTTGTAAACCAACAGTAATATTCATTGGTGTTATCCCACTGTGTCCAAGACGGCTCTACATTTCGGTCTCCAATCTTTATCCACCATCGCCCTTGCCCATCTTTTAGCGCATCGTCGTCTATCTTTCTCGGCACTTGTATTTTAAACAAATTGAGGTCAGATGCCATTTACTTCTATTTATCGTTTGTATAAATACTTAATCAGTTTAAATTAATATGATTGTGTTTGTACTCGTGAGTTTACTTATCGCGTCTTCTCATGGGTTTATCGACCTAATCCAAAAAGACTTGCAACAAGATGTGTTGTTCTCCGTCGCAGACAACAGACTTGGGTTATTAAGACATGACAGCACGGTAGATGTGTATGATTTAAGTACATACTTAGTAGAGAAAACACTGGCACCGGGCGTTGTACATGAGTTAGCTGTAACAAATAACACTCTTGCGATTGTTTCTGAAAACAAAATTCTCGTATACAATCGAGATGATAATTATACAATATTTCAAGAAATATCTGTCCCAGCATCATCAATTAAGATTGCAATAGACGAAACATCGACCACAACTTTAGCTGTTTTAGTAAACAATACGTCATTTGAGATATATTCCAATTCTGCAGGTGGCACGTTTACAAAAATACAAACACTACCGGGTGGCATGCGATCGTTTACTTTAGAAAATGGCTTTATTTTAACGTGTGATATTAACACAATTGAATTGTTAAAATATGATGGTACTCAGTATACAACCATAAGGACAATATCAGATTTCAATTCCAAATGGGGGGTTTCGTCGCAAATTTGTTACGGGGGTGTTGCAATCCATGTGCGGGACCCAGCGGTTACTTTGGAAGAAGTCTTTGTTGATGTATTTGTACCTGATGTTGAAGGTCGTGGTGGAATACATTTTATTCAAATCACCACCGATAACTGGAACTATCATCAGAGATTGTATGGCTCTCTTTCCAACCTAGCTCTCGGCCAAAGCATTAGTTATTCGTATCCATATCTTTTGTTGGGTTCACCGTCATTTAAAAACCACAACGGGGGGTGGGAGTTATTCGACTGTTCTGGTATATGTACACAAATTGATAGTTATTTAGAATCAAAAACAAATTTAGAGATAGGTGATGTTGTGGGTATCACGAAAGATCATGTCATCGTTTCGGGGAATAACAATTACATGACCCGAATATATGAAATATTTATTTCTAATATAATCCCGTGTCCGCTAAACACCTATCGTGTAGAAGAAATGTGCAAACCGTGTAGTGAACTCAAAACTCATTTTAATGAGCTGCAATGCTGTAAACTTACAAGCACCAGTCATCAAAATGCTATGTGTGAAGAATTGGGCGTTGCGTGCAAAGTCTGTGAATATTTATGGCAACAGTTCCACGACGTGTGTAACTCATGCAGGTCGACGACGACGTGCGAACTTGATCAGGATTGCCTGAGTCAAAACTGTGTAGGAGGTAATTGTATCTAAGTAAGACTTAAAACAAGAGTATAAATAGTGGAGTAGTTTTTAAGAAATGGAGGTGTATGTTCGTTCTAACAATGGCATGGTACACCCCGGGATTGAAACAGCTGTAGTGGGTGGTTTGAGAGGTGTATATACTAATCAACCAATCAAAAAACACGAGCAAATCTTGTTTGTTCCAAATGATCTGATTATTTTTTCGAGGTCTACAAAACCAGAAGATTGCATCAGTCGGATGGCGATTGAGTTAAGTAAAAAAGATCCACGATTCAAACCTTACTTTGATCACCTCCCCCTCGACGTGAAACAGTTTCCTGCTGCGTGGGAAAAAGGAGTGAATCACCCCACACTGGGTGCCATTGTGCAAATCCGAAGGACACGGGTGTACAATGAATGGAAATCATTAAAACCATCGTTAACATTTGAAGATTATGTTTACTGGCGAACCATTGTTGGTTCTAGAAATTTTGCAAAGAGTCAATATGAAATAGGGATGGTGCCATTCGCCGATCTTCTCAACGCTAGTGCCACCCCAAACATTGACTGGTTCTATGACGCCGATGGGTTTAAAATGATTACTACCCGTTACATCGACACCGGTGATCAATTATTCGATAATTACGGCGTTAAAAGCTCAGTCGAATGGCTAATTTACTATGGATGTTGTCCAAAAAAAGAGATCGCCCACATCGACCGCATATCCTACCTGTTGGGTCCCCTCACAAACAAGCGGCTCGCCAATTTGATCCCACCAAAATCAGGTGCGCAAGCTCCGATGTTTGAATTTTGCATTGAGCAGGAATATGGGATTGGTTGTAGTGAAATGTTAAGTCTTATGAGATTTCTTGTCTCGACTAGACCATGTGGCGAATGCCCAAAAAGATTAAATGGGTACTATTTTAAGCCGACAAACAGAGAAATTGAAATTCAAGCATTGCACGCTTTTGCAACGTTTTTAAAGCCACCGGACGTGGACGGCATGTCTGTAAAGAGCTTTCGTGATTTTGTCAATCTTGAAAGAGGAATTATTGAGCATAATATAAAAAGAATAGACGAAGCAGTACTCATACTCATGAAGACATCTTATAAACATGCAAAAAAGGCAATCGAACGATCAACCTGTCTTGGAAAATATAAGTCGGTTTTAAACGATATTTGCAAGGCGACTACTTATACTTAAACGTATTTGTAATGATGAAAATATTGGTCCTAGGAGACTCGGCCGTTGGAAAATCTAGTCTGATTGAGAGATTCTGTAATCCTTCCAGTGAGCCTTTTCCATCTCAAACCGTGGGAATTTCATTTAAAAGTTCCATGATGCGAATCAATTACAAAGTTCATCATTTACGTTTCTATGATGCATCGGGACATTATTATTTTGATGACCTCCTCCAAGATTATATATTTAACAGTGATGCTGTCGTTATTGTGTATGACATCACAAGAATTTATACACTTCACAGGGCAATACAATTGGTCAAAAAAATCAAGGACAAGAAGATATTTTTAATTGGGAACAAGTGCGATCGCGTCGCCGAAAGAAGAGTTCAAAAAACTGACGTTTCAAAGCAAATTAAACGTTTGAAAACAGACATTTTTGTCTTGGAATGTTCTGCTTTAGAGGGTACCAACTGCAAGAATTCAATTGAATTAGTAGTTCGGGAATCTAATCGTGATGATGGATTTTATACCTCAATCGACATACAAAAGAAACATGAAATTAATAAGTGTACTATAGTATAAATAATTCGCATCTATTACGTAAATGGAGAATCTTAAGCAGTTTCAAGAAACTACGGAAGAATACGCAAAGGAAATATTAATCATTGGTGGAGTTGTTCTAGGATTGTGTTTTATCTCACAAGTTCGACAATGCTGCCAAACACTGTATTGCATCTGCTATTGCTTGACATGTGGAAGATGTAAAAANAGGTACCAGTCGCTCCCGACTTGATATTTATAAATCAAAAATTAACAAGTATATCAAGATTATTATCATAATGAAATGGCAACAAAATTAAGTAGTCGTTGTGGATTCGACTATCAGTGTAATTTAGTAAAGGGTTTGGCGTACGCATTATGCAAAACATACCAAGGAGGGAAAATATGCGACACCATAAATACAGTCATTGGACAAAAGTATGATCGACACAGGCGCCTGTCTGGCATAGTTCAGGAAGGAAACGCGTGGTATTTAAAGCATGGGAGAGACAAAAAATATTTTCCAAAAAAAGAAGATAAGATGAAGGACAAACTAGAATTACGTCAAAGGGACTTTGAAAAATTTATGTTTGAGAAAGTGAAAGAATACAACGCACCAACACTAGAAGAAATATCATTAGAGAATGCCGTCAGAAAGAATGCGGGGAAATTGAAGGAGTTCATAGAAATAATAAAAAACAACGGAGACATTCAAACAATGGTGAATCAAATAAATAGCCTGAAGGAACAACAGGAGGGTGGTATTTTAAGCGCCATCAAAGACCTTGGACCCAAGATTATGGCGTTAGCAAAGACACTTTTTGAAGGCTGTTTGGAAAACCTTGGTTCATGCTTGTCGATTATTGCTGTAATTGCCAGTGCCCTCATGGGGTTAGTATGCTTTTTTATACCACCGTGTGGATGGGTTGCCACGTTAATTGCACGATCGTCAACGGTTTACAGACTGGTAACGTCATTCACACAAGCCTTGTTTGGGTGGAAACATGTGTACATCGAGAAAGAACAATATAAAGATAGAGTTACGACAAACGAAAAAATATTAACCGAACAACTGAAGGACGAAGAGAATGCAAGACATGGTAGTTGGATACAACGGAAGTGGATGTCTTTTACGGATTGGTCTAGGAAAAATTCGAAAAAGGGTGGTATACTTGTCGCGCCTCAACGAGACAAGAAATTTGTAATGAAAGATGGTGAATGGGTCGATGCAAATCACGTAGGTACGAAAGAGATTACCAAATACAGAGATGTCAAAAAACTAACGTCATTTATCGATACCGTCTTACTGTTTGCTACTGGTATTGAGCCTATCCTTGGTGAAACCAAGAGTCTGAGATTGGTAATTAAGACGGCATATCTAGTTTCCTATGGCGCCGCTGCTGTAAGCGTCAGTGCAGATTTGTTTACTTGTGTCACAGGCAATGGAAAAGCGTGTGGCAGTTTCATTCTTCGATCTGCAGGCGTTGCACTCTCGTACTATATAAACAGTTACGTTGACCAAACCTTTTCAAAATCAGAAATCTTAGCACTGCAAACGGAAGGAATCTTCTTGTCGGAATTGTTCTGGTTCGCTGCTCAACAAGCTGCGCATCATAATTTATTTCCCTCGATTTTAGGGAATGACCCATACCAACAACTGAGATCTGTATCATATGCTCGTACAGCGGTCTCACTTGTAAACCTCTGTTATTCCGCCCATCAACTAATTCCAATTTACGCAAACGATAAATTAAACGACCTCAAAGGAATGGCGTTAATTAGTTATACCCTTATGGACAGGAAAATTGCCAATGTTGTATCGTCTTCTCAAGGAAACTGGGGGCCAAACTTGCCAGAGTGGGGGATAAACTGGGGAGTAGATTTAGATGAAGAAAAGAAAAAGTATGAAAAGAAAATGTTGCAAATTCGAAAAGATATAGATGAAATAAAAACAATAGAAGACCAACGCAAAGACTTTTTTAAACTATTGGAAGAACAACAGAAGGTGCTCGACATAGGAAACAAAGATATAATTCAACAACAAGCAAATGCATTTCATCAAATCTCTTCACGATTTCAAGTGGGCTATTGTGCATCATATGTTGGAAGTTATTTTGACAAACGTGAATGTCTTCAGTTTGACAACAAAAATTTAAAAGATATGAAAGACAATGAAAAACTCAGCACAATATCATTGTACGTCGACAATTTTATTATATTATACGAATTTTTGCTCAAACACGCCCGCGTCGGTATGAAACTCGACAAAAATACCGCCGAGAAAATGAAAGACATTGATGATACAATATACGAACGCGTTGACGAATTAAAACAATGGAAAGAGGCGATAGACCCACATAGTGAGAAGTTGGGAAAACCGTTTACAAAACTCTTAGACTTTGTCTTAAAAGATGTAAAAGTGAGAAGGGATATCACTAAAGGAGACCAGACTTTTCTTGATCCAGATGAAGAAACAATACAAAAAGTAGAAAAGCTAAGAAGCGAAACGTCGGAATTGATAAATAAAAAAATAGCAAAATTACACGATCATGTAAGTTTTCAGATGGTTAGAGATGTCGTTAAAACCATAAAAGAGAACGAGGAATTCGAAAAGTACAAGAAAAAAGACAAGACTCCCTCAGCAGAGACATCACAAGACGAT
>JGI20158J14315_10001036_pt1 | contig 20762 bp, 32 predicted proteins | sample COG_08_FD_14315 | JGI IMG/M metagenome (IMG submission 14315)
CGAACCCGCACTCACCGTTCGGCGAAACAGATTTTAAGTCTGTCGTGTCTACCAATTCCACCATCCGAGCATTCATTTTATGCGTTTTTAATCATTTCATTGAACTCCTCATCATCCATTTCTATTTGCTTGATTTGACCATTAATATGTCCTAACTTATAGCCACCATAAAAACCTAAACCAAAAATCAAGACAAACACACCCGTATTAATAAATAAATCTAACATTTGATAAAAATTAACTGTTTTGACTCGCAACCGAACCCCATAAATATACGAATGAATTTTCCGGAATCCAAATCCTTTTGCGGAAATTTTATCCTTTTTCCATTAGCTTTTTTAATTCACGCATTTCACGATTCCGCTTGGCTTTTTCCATACCTACGGAACGTTGACGTTTGCTAGGAACCTTCTCCTCCATTTCAGCACGGAACTCCCTAAGGAATTTTTCACATGCACTGCGATCCATCCCCCCATTATAACGTGTTATCCTTTCAAAACTATCTTTAACAGAATTAACATCACCCCTAACCATAGCATAAGCTAGATTGTTCATGGCACTGCCATAATCTCTACGGCGACGGCGACTATTATGTTGTTTATTCTTCATTTCCTTATCTTATTCTCTAAATATACAAATTGGGATTCAGGATTCCAAATCTTTAATATGACGACATCTTCTATCTTTTGCTCTCCATACTCCAGGGCATGAACAACTATATTGATATTCACCTGTTGGTAAAGTAACCTTACGTGCTTCATATGTAATATCAGGATTACTTTTTGAAGTAAACGTTTTAGTAATCATTTTAGTTTCCCTCACTTTGGGTTTAGGTCGATCCCATAAAACATCACTTAATTGTGCTTTAGGATGTACTTTAACCCAATTAGGTATTAAATACTTTTCTCCATTAATATTAACAAAGGTAGGTGGTATCCAAGAATCTTGTTTATACATGATTCGTTGAACCGCATAAGATTTAGTTTTTCCATCTGGTTTGTAACTAAATTGGGTAGAATCTTGAACTACTACCTCTTTGACACCATCTTTAATAACTTGGAAAATAGCCATTCTTTAAACTTATACCATAAATATACGAATCTATTTTGGGAATCCAAAGTTTTTAATATGACGGGTGGATGACCTTGGTGCTTTCCTTCATGTTCTAATTGCAATTCTAAAGACCACATACAACATAAATCCTTTAAAGCTGAAGGATTATAAGTAGCTATGAATACTAGATCTTCATTAGTCATAGTATTCATAGCTTCACTTATAGTATAGGTATTACTTCCCACTATAGTAATCTTCTAGATCTTCTTCCTCAGGGGGTAAAAAATTAGGTTTTGCTTTTGGTTTTTTCTTACGTTCTTTGTAAGCAGGTGACTCATTTTGCATGAACTGATCCCAGTCTTGAAGGGCTTCAATACGTTGATGGTGACTATTTTTACTCATCTTCCTTGACCTCTATAGGTTTTTTTATAATGTTTTGATTTTTTGTGATTACTGGTTTTGGTTTTAGAGTGAACACCAGGACGGTTCACTGAACTATCTCCTTTAACTTCAAAGGCATTAATTTTTCTAGCCATTTTTGGTTTTTAAATAATTTATTGCTTCTATAATTTTTTGACAGCCTTCATAGGCTTCTTCATTTTCAAAATGAATTAAGTTAGTTTTAAGAGTATCTACAAATTCTTCAGTTTGGATAGATAAAGTATAAGATACTCCTTCACTTTCTACTTCAATCTCAAACACAGGTAGTTCTTTTCTTTTAGTATCTATATTATTTAATACTGTTTCTACTATTTGTTGAGATATAGTAAATTGTTGAGTTTTAGTCATAGCTAAAAACTCATCATAATTGTCTACTTTTATTTGCTTTACATATACCACTTTAAAATAAATCTAAAAATTTACCTTTTATTTCTTTTGACTTGAATTTAAGCATCTTTTCATCATTCTCCAAGCTTTTTGTAGCAAGTTTTTCAAGATGTTTACGTTTTTGTTCCTCGTAATCATCTATTAACTTTTTATGTTTACGCTTTTTCATATTTAAAGTACTTTATAGTAAAATTACTTAGCGGTATTTCAGAATAAGGTAAATCTTGTGTAACGTGGTTATTTATTACAACGTTCATTTTAGTACTATTTATTTGTTTCATAACAATAGGGTCATTTATAGTACGTACTAATTTATTATTATAATAAAATTTTAAAGATTCTTCAGCCCATTTTAATTTATATTTTATAAAATGTCTTGTTGGGTCTTTAAAACCCATATAATGACTTTTGGGACCTGCCATTTTATTTTTACTTCCCTTAGTATAATGGACATTTGTATCTATATGCCAAAAACACCAAGGTTTATTCCAATTAAGTCTAGAATAGTTAGGATTTTTACGAGAATATCCTTCAAATATGTCAATTTCAGGGGGCCAACTATCCCAACTCCACATCCAAAATGCTGGCCATAGGTATTTACCATATGGTAACTTAGCTTCTATTTCAAAAGTTCCAGGGCCAAATTCTGTAGCACATGAAACTAACCCTACTCCTATTTTAGATCTAATTCCTAACTTAGGAAATTCTTTAGGGTTATATTGGGTTTTTAAATTTAGATGATTTTTTAAAGTAATTTCTACTGCACTAGGATCATACCAGCAATAGGACTTATCCTTATGGACCCTTCCCCATCGTTCTTGGGTTAACCATTTATACCCTGACCATTCAATTACATCATTCATATTCTTGATATTAAATCTAATTCACTTTCATCGTCTCCCAAACCTAGTTCTTTTAAACGTTGAAGGTGATAATCATCAATTTCCCAATCTACTTTACCTTCATTAACTGGTTTGTGCTCCTCCATTGTTTGGACTTGTTTGTCACTAAATATATCCCCCACTGTTAAAAAGTAACAATTATAACATAAAAGTTCTACATTATCTAATTTATAATTTTTTTTATTAGCGTCTTTAAAGTTCATTATTAACGGAACTTTATAATCTAACACCCTGCGTTCATTAAATGAACAATTAGCACAACAATCATTTAAATAACCCTCCCCTATCATTCTCTCACGGATTTTAGCTGCTGAAAAATGTGAGCTGTCGACTCTGCCTTCTATGATATCCAGTACTGCAGGTTGTTTTACACCACCATTTAGGAATTTAGGAATACCTTTACCTGATTGGTTTTTGTGTTGTTCAAATAGATCTGGGTAGCCTTCCTTAGTAGGTTCGTAATTCTTAGCCCACTTTTTATAGTGAATATAAGATACACCTAAATATCTAGCTGCGGCACGATTAGACATAGTCTTATTCATTGCTGCTTGTATTTGCTGTTTACTAAGGGGTTTTGCTCTAGGCATTACGATTTTAACATTTGTTCAGCCCAAGACATTAAGAATTCCCATAAATCATCTATATTATCAAACATATATTCTTTACCATCAGGATCTACAAAGGGGTGGATTGTCCCCTCCATATCCTTACGAGCATAAACATAAAAAATAATAGCTTCAGCGGCTACCCCATCAAAACAAAAATGAATAAATCCTTCAATTGTTCTAAAAAAGGGGTCATCATATGTAGAAAAATCAGCTCCATACTTAACATCTATGTTATTCTGTCTTTCCCATACAGTTTCAAACAAAGTCATTACTTTAATAAATTCCCTCTTTAATTTTTTTTCATCTGTAGAAGCATCATACCTCATAGTGATGTTAGAGCCTAGAATTTTTTCAATTACCTTTTTTATTTCGTTCTCCTGATCCATCAACTTTGTTTTTTAGCTTAACCAATTCTGCACACTTAGTATAATCTTCTTGTCCCTCATAAAATCTAATAGCGGTGTCTAATATTTTAGAAAAATTACGTTTTTCTATTACTACTGAAGATTCTAAGTTAGGGATATAGCAAACTCTTGCTGATTTACGCTCTTTATCTAAAGCATATTCTATAGTAGATACAGCTTCATCTAAAATTAATTGTGTAAAATCTTCACTCCCTATTAGTTCTTCTAATTCTTCCTCATAATCGTATTGAATTTCAATAGATAATACCTCTCGTTGTTCTTTTTTCATAATAAATAAGTTTAGGAAGTTAATACCATTACTATCACTAATAAATATTTAAAAGTCTAACATCTTCGAGTTAGTATCAGGGTTATGTTTAGCCCATGCCCCCCATTTATATTTAAAGTATTCATGACATGCTTTTTCTTTATTTTGTTTAGATAATTTCTCTTCGTAAGTGCTTTCAGTACCTAAAGATACAAAGTGGTAAAAGTGACATTCATGTGTTCTTAACATTTGAAATCCTGCTATCTCACATTTTAAGAAAAAATCCCAATCAGCTACCCACGCTCCTGGGTAGCTTTCATCCCATCCTCCTATTGCCATATAATCCCATTTGTTCATAAAAATGGGTAAGGTACATCCTGTTTCTTCTACTCTATTTTCCTCTATAATACTTTCTTCATACTCCCAAAAAGCATCTAAATTAAACGTTTTAGGATCTTTGCCTAAATCCTTAATATGAAATTGTTTAAACATACTAGGGGTCGGTTCAATTTGGTTAGGAGCTAATACTGAACCTGGGGAGTAATTCGATATAAGTACTACGTCCCATTCATCTGGGAAGACATTGTCATCGTTAACAATTAGGATTTTATTTGATTTAGCATTGTATACTCCAAGATTGGTAGCTCGGCATAACCCTTGGTTTTCTTCTAAGTTAAGAATTTCAATATTATCCTTGTGTTTTTCAAGAACATCTTTATTTAAATCATAAAAACCATCTACTACTACTATAATTTGGTTTTCTTGGGTTTGGCCTTTAATAGCAGAAGTAAGGCATAAATCTAGAGCTTCAGGCTCTTTGTAGGTTGGGATAATTACAGAGATCATATTTTAGACCAATTTGTTAGGGGGGTTAACCAAGCTGTTTCTCCATGGGTAGAATATCCTGGTATGGAAGTTATTAATAGTTCGTTATTTTGTCTTAACTCAAGAAACATTTGAAAATCATTAGGGTGGGTTTCTGAAGTGTGTTTTCTTAGGGTATTTTCTACTTTTTTTAAAGTGCTTACTTTAGTAGCAAATGTCATAGTTGTACTATTTGTAATTTTCCAATGACAATTGTCCGTTAAATATACTCTAGTATCCTCTGCCCCCCCACCACAATATGGATTCCCTCCATAAATAGGATCCATATACTTATCAGGGTGATCATACAAAGAAACAAATGAAGCACCTAAACTAAACCCTTCTTCTAATACTCTTTGTGAATCAGGTTTATGAAGATAATCGTTTTCTAAAAAGTAAACAATTTCATTATCTTCTAGTTTTTCTAAAGCAAAGTTTAAAGCCAAATTAAATGTCCCTGCCCCATGTCCTACAGAAACTTTAGTGATTTGTTTGGATTTAACATATTTACACATCATATGAAAAGTATCATCAGATATATTATCTGCTATAATAATAAAATTTTCACTTCCAAATGTTTTAACAGCGTTAGCTAGACATTTTTCATTATTTATGTAATTAGGTTTTACTTTATTATAACCTGTGTCTGATATTCTGTATATTATTTTCATAGTAGCTTATTTAGGGATTGTTGCATTCTATTGTCCCCAGAACGTTGTTTAGCTCTACCCTGTTCCCCCTTAATATAAATATTTGGAAGATGATGTATTAAATTGTCTTTAAAATCACTAATACAAATTAATTTCTTCCAATCCCCAAATTGATAGATATCAGTATTAACTTTACACTTTTCACTATATCTAGAAGGGCCAAAAAACTGAGTAAAGTCGAATTTGGCTCCAATAGTATGTAACTGGTCTTTAGTTAAAATAAAGGTAGCTTGGTGTAAATTAGTAAAATGTGCAAATTTTTTACCATTATACTCTTCAACACTAGAATAATCCCAATCATAATGAGCATGATAAGCCGGATAATATTTACCTGTTTCATCCTCTTCATATTGAATTAAACCTGTTATCCTATCTTTGGGTAAAAATGAAGTATATTCTAAGTGTTTATCTATATGATATTCTTTAAATAAATGATCATTTTCCCCAAATAAAAATACATCAAAATCATNTTTATGGTCCCNTATTACTTGNCTACANGTTATAGGAAGTAATTGATAATTATCTAATTGGATTACATTAACTAAATCAATACCCTCGATATCTAATGNTATATTAGAGTTTACAATAATAGAAACATTGTATTTTTGAAATGATTTGAGTTCACTTACAACTTGTTTNAAATATTGGAGTTGATCTTCTCCATAATTAACTAGAACCGCTAATATAGTTAACCTATCCCTTTCCATGTTGCTCCATTTTTTGTATAAAAATGATTACATTTAAATTCAGGAGTATACCAATAAGTATATCCTTCTTCATTTAATGCCGCTGCCCAATATCTATCTTCTTTTCCAGGATAATTTTCAGGCATAGGCCTTTCAATTAAAGTGTCCCGTTTGTAGAAACAAAAAGCATTATGTAAAAATAGTCTATTTTCAATTTCAGAATACATGTTAACACAAGGTTCTTCTCCAAAATGACTCCAAATGTATCTTTTACTTATTTTTTTACCTCTATAAATAGGATTTTGTTGACCCATTACTGCTTTATGATGATTCAATATTTCTATAACCCTATTTAAATTAATTTTAGTAATTTGGGAATGAGCTGATAGAACTAGTATAAAATCGTTTGTAGCATGTTGTACTCCTAAATTTATAGACTTACCAGGAGTGTAATTATCTATTTTAATAATCTTTATATTAGCTCTATCTATAAAAAGATTTACAATTTCTAAAGAATCATCAGTAGAATTATTGTCAACAACAATAATTTCAGGATTATTAAAATGATCTATTACAGATTGTATAGCGAATCCTATATAATCTTGCTCATTTTTGTTCCTTATAATAACAGATATATTACCCATTAAACCTTCCTGTATAGTTATTTCTTGAATCTTCTTCACAGGATTGATAATCAATACCATGATCCTCTAACATATCACCCATTAACTTAATATAAGAAGAAAGATCTGCTAGTTCATGGGGCAATATAGCAAATTTATTATCTCTTCCAGGTAAACCATTATCTATTGTAAAATGTTTTTCAATAACTTCAGCTCCATAAGCTATAGCTACCTTAGCAGATTCTACACCTTGAATATGGTCTGAATATCCTACTTTGTGATTTAGTAGTTTTAAGGCTTGCATTCTAGGAATATTAGCAATAGAAGGAGAACATGGATATGAAGATACACAGTGTAAAAGATAAAGGGAAGCTTTATCAAAATATTTTACACTTTTTTTGATTTCAAAGAAATTTGAAGTACCAGTTGACATAAATACTGTATCAAAATTTTCGTTACAATATTTAATTAATTCGTTATTTCTGGATTCAAAACTAGGGATTTTGACTTCTTTTACTCCTAACTCAACTAATAATTCAGCATCAGGAATACTAAATACTGAGGATAGGAAATTAATTCCGATTTCATGACAATAATCTATAAGTTCAATGTGGTCCTGTTTAGATAATTCAGCCTTTTCATAAATTTCTCTTCTTCCGTCAGTATCCCAAACACCAGGTTTAAGATTATTAACTGACCATGATTGAAATTTAGCGTATGTCGCGCCGTTATTACTTGCTTCAACGATCATTTGTTTAGCTAATGTCATATCCCCCATATGATTCCAACCTATTTCTGCTATGATTTTTGTCATAATTGTTTATTTTTATATATTTTATCAAACGCATCAAGTTCTAAGACTTCTTCAAAATTATTTTCTATTAAAAAATTATGTACTGGTTCGAAATATGGCAGGGTAGAATGGCGCCTGTATTCAACCATAATATATTTTGTTTTAGATATGTTATTAGAATACCCATTAAGTACATTAATTTCGCCGCCTTCTACATCAATTTTTAAAAAATCTGGGTATGCATTTAAATCGGCACATACATCATCTAGAGTTTTAACATTTACAGTTATTTCATCTGATTTGTTTGAGTCCCAATAGAAACCATAATTTGTAGATTGTAAAGGCCTTTCTTTAGGAACTCCAAATTTTAATGTTGTATTTGAATCCCAAATTCCATAAGAAAATACATTAATATCATATTGTTCTGTATTTAATTTACATATAGTTGCAGTGTCAGGGAGTGCTTCAAATGCATATATTTTGGAATTTGGATTTATATTTTTAAAAAATACAGAATATATACCAATATTTGCTCCAACATCGAATATAGTATCAGATGCTTGTATAATGTCTGATATTCTATTTATTTTAGATTCTTGATTTTTAACAAATAAATGATGATCTTGTTCAACCCAATCAAAATTAAATTTCCATTGTTTGTAATCTATAGTTTTTTTAATTATTGACATTAGTTTCCTTTTTTTCTTTTTAATAACCAAATAAAGTATCCTGTATCTTGTTTACTAGAAGACTCAAACATCATATCATATGAATCTAAAAACTGATTATAGTCATGAAATAAGCGGGGGTGATTTGGGGTTTCACCTTCTTTTTTAAGTTCTCTTAACATTACGTATTTAGGTTTCCACTTACTAATTACAGATTTAATAATATTATCTGCTTTTCCATATTGTAGGTGCATGAAATGGTCTGATACTAAGAGTAAGTCTAAATTATCTATAATATTTTCATTTATAACATCCTCAGAATCCCCTTCATAGAAAGTAATTTTATCTTTAATAGAAGAAGACATTTGATCCATAGAAGCATCACGGAATAAATCACTACAATAAAGTTTTACTCCGGGAAATTCTTCTGCTATATAATGTAAGTTTCTAGCTCCACCTCCCCCTAATTCAAAAACTTTAAAGTCAGAAACAGGAAGAAAATTTTCTTTTAATATTGAAACTAACTCTTTAGAATTTTGATGAAGCTTTTTATTTGCTTTCATCCCTACATCTTTTTGATATCCTTCAGGAAATCTATTTTTACCAAATTGTGCCATTTTTTTAATTTATTAATTTATTTAAGTCTTGTTCATAGTGAATATCTGTAGCATTATCTTTAATACACCCCAAGCGTTTACTAACTTGGCCTTTTTTAAGATATTGGTATTTAAATATTCTTACAGATCCACTACGTTTATATTCTGGGTTTATTGTTACCAGATCATCATAGTTGTTTTCTAACATGTAATCTACACATTCATCAAAAGTGTGTGACCTGTTAGGATTATCTGGTTGAAGACAAACAACTAAATCATAAGAGGTTGTTACTTTATTAATTATATCTAAATAAACGTCAACAACTTCTATATCTCCACAAAGATCTTTAGAACGAACTATATAAGGTACATTATTATTTTTACAAATATCAATCACTTTATTATTTTCAGTTGACACAAGAATATCTACATCATATTTACTTTGGTTGGCATAATCTACTGAATGTAAGAACATAGGTTTACCTTTAACTTCTCTAATGTTTTTGTTTTTTAATCTTTTAGAGTCTAATTTAGCCGGAATAATAGTTAGTATATTCATAATTTGTTGATTGCCCATTTGTATGCTTTAGTTTGACCTTCAATTGTCATTCCTCCTGTATGGGGAGTTATTATTATGTTATGTCCTTCATTCATTGCTTTAATAATAGGAGATTTAGTTAAATCATCAAATTCATTTTCAACAACATCCGCCCCATATCCTGTTAATTTCCCAGTATTTAAAGCATTTACTATATCTAACTCATTAACTATTTCTCCTCGAGAGGTATTTACAATATACAAATCTTTTTTTACTAATCCAAGTAATTTTGAAGAAATCATGTATTTTGTTTCATCTGTTACGTGAACATGGAGAGATATTACATCACATTCTTGAAACATTCGTTCAAGTGAGGTTTGGGGAATATTTACATAAGGATCAAAAATAAAGGTTTTAGCACCAAATGCTTTACAATACCTATCCATTATTTTCCCTAAACGCCCGTAACCAATAATTCCTATCTTTAAATCTTTTACCTGTCTTCCTACAAATTGTGTGTAATCCCACTGATAATTTAAAGTATGGTTTTTACTTTCTGGGATTTGTCTTAAAAGAGCCAACATTAATCCAAAAGCTAGCTCTGAAGTAGAAGGGAGTTGTTTAATTAACTCATAATCTTTAGTAAGAGAATAAATTGTAATATTAGCATTATTACAATAATTAACATCAATATGATTCATTCCTGTTGAACATGTGTTAATTAAACTAACTTGGGTTCCTTCAAGTAATTCTTGGTTAATTTTATATGTTTGTTGATTGGGATTACAAAGTATAGTATCTATATTTTTACTTAAAAGAAGATTTCTAACTTTATTTTTGTTACCTTCCTCTAAATAAAAAACAGAGCCCTTACTTTCTATTAGTTTTTGAATTCCAGGCAAATGTTTAATAGGAGTTATTACTGCTATATTCATTTATAATTTCTTTTATAACTTGAGTTGAAGTATAGTTTATTTTATACCCAAATTGTGTTTTAGCTTTAGTGGTATTAGCAAATCTTCGTTTAATTTCTCTATAATTTCCAAATGCTTCTTGCTGAGGTTGGTAAATTACCTTAGATTTAGAATTAGTCAATTCAATAATCAATTCAGCAGCACCTTTTACCGACATTTCTTCATCAGTTCCTAAATTATATATTTCACCATTTAAGTCGCTAATATGATTAATCATACTATTAAGTCCTTCTACTATATCTTTAGCATGAGATATACTACGAGTTTGAGATCCATCTCCATGTATTATAATGTCTTCATTTTTTAAGGCTTTATCTATAAATAAAGGAATATGACCTCCAGACCATCCTTTATTAGATCTAGGAGAAGCACACCCAAATATTCTAGCAATAGTAGCATAAAGAGAACCTTCACTTACCATATTTAAAATTAATTGTTCATCATGTAATTTAGATAAAGCATATGAATACCTTTCTACATTTGGGGGTCCTATAGTAAGAGGTTCATCTTCAAGAAAAGTATCAGAATTACCATATATATCTGAAGTGGAGGTAAATAAAAGTTTTGTAAAGGTTTCAGAACAATAATCTAAAACATTATCCATCATTTTAAAATTAACTTTCATTACATCCGAAGAATTAATTGAATTTTTAGGGGCTTTTTTATAAGCTGCTAAATGGCATACAAGATCAACATCACTAAATCGGGATAAACAATTAGGTACTGTTAAATCTAAATTTACTAAAGGTATACTACAGTTTTTATCATTACCAAAAGATAAATTATCTATAGCTATAACAGTATGACCTTCTACTAAAAGTTTATCTACTAAATGGCTTCCTATAAGACCTGCTGCACCTGTGACTATTATTTTCATATATGTTTTTTTAAATATTTTACTATCCTTTTTGATGTGTTACCATCCCAAATCATAGAAGGTGATGTATCTATTGTTAAATTAAAATTATCGTACTTTAAATTATCTATATCTACTAATTTATTGCCATAAGTTAATGTTACTAAATGTTCAGTTGATGGTCTTAAAGTTAATAAAGGAACCTTAATTTTAGCACATTCACATTGAATCCCACCAGAATCAGATACTACCCCCTTACTGCTTTTAATATATGAAAGAAAATCCAAATAACCTAGGGGTTCAATAAATTCAATATTATCATAAGATGATTTAATATTTTTCTTCAACCTAGGATGGGCAGGGATAATAACTTTATGGTTAAAATTATTTAATTTAGTTAAAATCTGGTTTAATCTGTCTTTATTATCTACATTAAAGGGTCTATGGAATGTAGCTAAATAATAATCCCTAGATATTTCTTTTAATGAATCTTCTATTTGAATTAAAGAATCAATAGCTGTATTTCCTACAAGTTCAATTTTACCACTAGTAGATTTATCCTTACTTAGATTAATAAAAGCTGATGATTCTGTGCAAAATAAAAAATCAGATATATTATCAATTAATATTCTGTTAATTTCTTCAGGCATAGTTTTATCAAAACTTCTACATCCTGATTCTATATGTGCTATTGGGATATGTAATTTAGATGCTGCTAGTGCCCCTGATAATGAAGAGTTTACATCTCCATATACTATTACTAATACGGGATTTATTTTAATTAATTCTTCTTCTATTTTTATTAGGGCATCTCCTGTTTGTTTACCATGAGACTCTGTTTTGATATTTAAATTAACATCGGGAGACGGGATGTCTAAATCTTGAAAGAAAATTTTAGACATTTTATAGTCATAATGTTGATTTGTATGGATTATGTAATTTTGATATCCTTCTTTTTTAAATTCTTTAATTAAGGGATTAGCTTTAATAAAGTTAGGCCTAGCAGCCAATATATGGACTATAATTTTTTTAGGCATAATTTCTAATTTGCTCCACTAATTTTATTGAAGGTAACACATCATCCAAACCAAACCCATTTCCTTTAATAATATTATCATAACTTATATTATGTAAATCTGTAAATCCTTGTGAGAATTCTACTTCACCCCCATCTATTTCAATACATCTAAATGGTTTCCATTCTTCCCAAGGTAAATCTTTTTTATCTATACTTAATTTGAAATTTACATCAGCATGGTCTAATTGGATTACTCCTTTTGACATTTGTGGAGTTTGTTCTAATACTTCAAAATCTCTAACATCCCCAAAAATATAAATTAACATATCAAAAAAATGTATCCCAATATTAGTAGCAACTCCCCCAGATTTTTGTATATCTCCCTTCCATGAGTATTCATACCATAAACCTCTAGGAGTAATATAATCTAAATTTACCTGATGTATTTTGTTGGTATTTTTATATTTTTCTTTTAGTTCTTGAATTAAGGGATGATGCCTTAATTGTAATACAGAATTAACCTTCTTACCAGTTTCATTTTCAATATATTTTAATGATTCTATGTGTTCTGATTTTAATACTAATGGTTTTTCACAAATAACATTACATTGGTTTCTTAGAGCTAATCTGATGTGAGAATCATGTAGATAATTAGGGGAGCAAATTGATACATAATCTATAGGTTGATTTTTTCTTCTTAATCTATCTATATGCCTATCAAATCGTTCTGTTTCTCTAAAGTATGATGAATAGGGAAATGAACTATCTATGTATCCTATATTATCATGTGGATCTAGGCAAGCTAATAAATTTCCTCCTATATGTTTTATGGCATTTATATGCCTTGGGGCTATATAACCACTAGCACCTATTAAAGCAAATTTTTTCATATTTAAAATTCAAAATTAAACAATTCTATTTCTTTGCTATAGAAATTTTTTATTATTTTTTAGGCATAATTTTATAAAGTAATGGATTTAAGGGGGCCCTTTGTAATATCATGGTCGTAAAAATCTCTAATTAAAGTATTTGTATAATTATCTTTAATTAACTCAAAATCATTTACTACATCTTCATAATACCAACCCCATCTAGATAACCAAGCATCAAAATTTGAATATTTTCCAAAATGATACTCATTGCCGGCTCTAGCTCCTTGAGCTGAGTTGGATGCTATATTATACTTAGTTTTAAGTTCTTGATGATTTAAACAAAATAAATCAGGGATAATTAAACAAGGATAATTATGATAATTAAACTGCATAGCAATATCAGGTAACCATAAATGGAATTGATAGTCGGTAGTTGGGGTTATTACTTTATTCCATAATTCTACATTAATCCCTACAGCAGCCCACATTGGAAATTCTACTATAAAAGGATTCTTCCATATAGGATTTTGTAATAGATTATATTGTTTAGAAGGACATAACCACCTAGCATCCCTATTATGAATTGATAAGTGAGCCATCCCAATCATCCCTAAAGGATAATTACCTTGTTTATATTCCGAAAGAGAATTTTGAGTATAATTACCATGATCTAAAACATTAAATCCTAATATTCCAAAATCTTGTAACTTATCATTTGTTATTAAAGAACTTATTTTAGAAAAAAAGTCAGGTGAGATAGGGTAATTATCATGTTGGAAGCAAAATATCCATTTACAATTAGGTCTATTTTTATTTACAAAATCTATTAAAGTTTGAGTAGCCATTTGTACCCCTCTTGATTTATTTTCAAGAAATACTATATTATGTTTTTTACAAATATTTTTTCCTTTAGAAATTTCTGCCTCAGAAGATTTATCATCAAGGTTGATAAATTCAAATCCCTCTCTATTTATATTTTTTAACACTTCTCCTTCTAACATATCATAATTATTTCGAGAAGAAACATAAATTATTAGATTATCTTGTTTCATTTTTATTTGTTTATTAACTGTTTTATATAATCTAAATAATATTCTGTACTATCCCAAGTTAAACCTCCCTGAATTGTTTCTTGGATAAAATTATTTTGTTTGGGTAGTTTTAAAGCTTCCATTACTTCTTCAAATGAATCTCCTGTAAGTCCTAGGTAATTAGCAAATAATCCTGTTTGTCCATATCCTTTTATTAAAGCTGTAGGGATTCCTAATTGGATTGGTTTAAAAGCTAAGGTAGAGGTAGCTCCTATTACTACAATACTTTGAGCTATAAGTAAATTATCATCCCCTACATCAATTACTATTTTATAGTCTAATCCTTTAGGTAAAATACTGTGTAAATATTCAATATTATGTTGTAAAGGGGGACCATCATCTCTACTTTTTAATTTTAATACTACAGGTTTATTATAATATTTTTGAATTTTACAAATATCGATTTTTTCAAAAAAATCTTTATTAAATAATTTAAAATAATCCCCATTTCCTGTAGAGGCTTGACCATAGTTTCCCAATTGGTTTAATATAATTAATATATGTTCTTTAGGGATATTTAAATATTTGTTTAAAACATCATTACACGGAATTCCTCCTGGGATATGGTGGGGTTGGGTAGATTCTTTAGTACCAAAAACAAAACATCCATCAAAAGAAACGTGTAAGTTTTTAGTTTCATAACCATGTTCAGTATTCCCATGACTATTAGCTATTACTAAACATTTTCTTTTTTTATATAATTCAGGTAACCCATTAAACGCCCTATTATCATCAGTTAAGATTAAAGTATAATTTGAGTAAGAAGGAGAATGAACGTCAGTATAAACTTGATTAAAAAATTTAGAATATTTTTGATTAAAAAAAGTTCTCATGTCTTTATTCCCTTTCCAAACATGATTAGGGTGCATTTGATATAATTTAATTAAATCTATATTATACTCTTTTGCCAAGTGTGGTATAATAGGATATATTCTTTCCCCAGCTCTGTATTGGGTAGTTACTAATAATATAGATTTTTTATCTGACATTTAGGTATTGGTTAATATAATCCTCAATGTTAAGAGTAGGTTCCCAGCCTAATAATTCTTTAGCTAAAGTATCAGTACATAAAGTAGTTAAGGCTTCCCCAGGTTTATCATCTTCATATATAACTTTAGAAGGATATAAATTTGCTACCTCTTGGATTGAGTAATCAATTCCTCTTCCTAATTCAAATATATGACCCCATTTTTGTTTTTCATAAATTAAAATTAAGGCATTAACTATATCTTCTACGTGGGTAAAATCCCTACGTTTAGTACCATCCCCATAAATTGTAAGAGGTTGATTATTTTCAAAAGCAGTTTCCCATTTACCAATTACAGTGCAATAAGCTCCTTCTTTTAGATGGGAAGGACCATAAACATTATAAAATCTAGCAATAGAAGCTTTTAATCCATAATGTTTTTGATATAATTGGATTATTTCTTCACCAATTTCCTTACTATATGTATAGGGGTTTTTAAATTTACCTGAATGGTGGGAACTAGAACCAGCATAAAATAAAGGGATGTTATTTTTAGTACAAAATTCAACAATTGATAAAGTACCATTAACATTAGTAGTAAAAGTTTTTACTGGGGTTTTGAAAGAGGGTTGGATCCTAGCTAAGGCTGCTAGGTGATATACTATGTCAAATTTCCCCCATGCCGAGTAATCTTTTATATGTCTAATATCAAAATCGATATAAGTACACCCCTTTACATGATTTGATTTTAATCCTGTAGAGTAATTATCAATTGAAGTTACACTATATCCTTTTTTTAATAAGGCTTTAATAAGATTAGTACCTATAAAACCTGCTCCTCCTGTTACTAAAGCATTCATAATGTTTCGTAAAATTTATTTTGTTTTTCTTGGCGTTCAATATCCTTAATATGGATTAAACAAAATTCATCATTAGCTGGAAAGTGGGCTTGGGTTTTATAACCCACTAACTGCTCATGTACTTTATTTTTCCATTTAATACGCTTGATATTTTTAAATACACGGCACTGATAATCAGGAAAATTTACCCTATTTTTATTATCTACATTCCACCTCCACTTTTCGATATGTTCTTTAGTTAACCCATTAACTTTATTAATACGGGGAACCCAAAATATATCTACCTTATCATTCATTTTAATCATGGATTCAATAGTATCCATTAAATAATCATCTGGGTATTCATCAGCATCAATTTGAAAGATATAATCTCCTGAGCAACTATTTTTAAGGTTATTTTTAAATGAAGCAAAGTCTCCATTTAATGGGAATTCGACAAGTTTATAGGGCATATTAAATTCAGAATAATGTTTTAATACCCCATATACCTCGGAGGTTGTATTGCCTTTATCACATTGTACTACAATTTCATCCTGTTCACGTTTATGTTTAAAGAGATAATCCATAAGGTATTTTATCTCCTTCCACTCATTACAAACAGGTATAGCGTAACTTATTGTCATTAATCTTTGGATTTAAAGACCCCAATATAATCAAGAGCTTCCATAAAATCACGCTCATTATAATAGTTTACATTTTTCATATCCATTTTATGGGTACTGCCCTCTGGGAATCGTTCTTTTTCCTCTTCATTCAATTCTATAGCTTTACAAGCGGCCCACTTCCAGTCTTCTGTTGAAGTACCATCAATAAAAATCATACCTTGTTCTGGGTTGTTAATGGTAGAGGGCATCCAATGATATCCTTCTTTGTCTTTGTGGATTAAATCTTTATAAAGTTCAGGAAGAACTTCTAATTGTTCTTCTAAAAATTTACTTTCAGATGTCATTAGAGTATTAGTAGTAAAACCACATCCATAACATTGGTGAATTTCATAATCTCCCCCCATCTCTTGTTTATAACAAGCATCACTCCCACAACGAGGACATATAGTTAACTTATCCTTTAACATCTTCTAATTTTTTAAGTTTAGGAAAATTTAATTTAGGAAGTTCTAATTTTATTTCTTTTGGGAACTCAGGAACATAAACATCTAAATAATTATCTAAAGTTTTTACCATTTCTTGAAAATTAAAATTATTTTTGCTTTTATGGTATTGAAGCATAGTTCCCTTTTCATATTTTTTATAATTTTTAAACATATTAACTAAATGTTGAGATACTTCTAATAAACTAGGGTTAAACCATTTTCCTTCTTTTATTAAAATATCTTTTACAACAGCACTATCGTGTATAGGTTTTAGTTCCCCATCAATTAACGTAGTAAACTTTTCATCTAAAAAGTCAGTGTGTCCACTCCAATTTGTAGTAATAATAGGTTTTTTAGTTAAACTAAATTCTAGCAAAGGACGACCGAATCCCTCCCCTTTAGTTAAAGAAACCATTGCCTTTACTTTTTTATGATTATAAAGTTCATTCATTTCTTTATCAGATAATTCACCATGTAATAAATAAACATTAGGTAAAGTATCAGCTTTTATACTAGATCTAACTTGATCTATTTTATTAAGAATGTATTCTCTATCTAAGTAAGAAGCACCTGCTTGACTTGTTTTTAATATAAGAGCAGGAGTATTTTTTTGATTTTTAAAAGTTTCATAAAAAGATTGAAGAAGTAAACCTACATTTTTTCTATCTTCTCCAATTACTCCCTGCATCCAATGTCCTACAAATAAATAGGCAAATTTTTCTTTAATATTTTCTAAATTAATAGAACTTTTTTCTTTAGAAGGAAAATATTTAGTTAAATCAATGCCTTCAAATAAAACTTCTACTGGTTTTTTTAAGAAGATTTCTCCTATTTGTTGACCTTGTTGGTCTTGCTGTTGAAATCTAAGGGTTTCAAATACTTCCTTAGCATGTTGTGAAGAAACAATATTTAAATCCATTCTATTTAACCCCTCAATCCAGGTAGGATTACATACTGTCGTTTCTATCCCTGCTGTAAACCCTATATTATATTCTCCTATAGGTTGAAATTCATTAGGTATAGTTACTTGCGCCCAAATTTTAGGTTTTTCAGGTAATTGGTTCCCAGGGGGTAAAAGATGAGATTCAAGGAATCCCCAATCTTGGGAATGATTATTTATAAAATTCCAAGGAGTTGATCCCCACCTTTGAGGTAAAATTTTAACATCGTATTTGTCAAGTTCAATAATAGCTTTAACTAAATCTCGAGATCGTGCTCCATATCCAGAGTAAGTATCGATAGGGCAACTTATTATAAATAAAGGTTTCATTAATATTCTAATTTATGGGGGGTTGATTTAGGTTTTCTCGTACTTATTTTAATAAGTTCATATTTTTCTCGGGGTTTCCATGTTCCAAATAGTTTATCTATTTTACTTATTATTTTATAACCCATTTTTTCTGATGTAAATCCTGCTTCATCACTTAAGGCCCATTCTCTTCCTAATTTTCCTCTAAATTCTCTTTCTTGGGGGCCCATTTCATATGCTTCTAATAATCTTTTAGCAGCATCTGAAGCATCACACCTATCATCAAAAATATAAGGGGTTGGAGGAGAACCTACAATAGAGATGTTACTTGGATAAACAGGTAAAGCCCATTTACCATGTTGTTTAAACGTACCTCTATGATTTGAAGGTATATTAGCATCCGGAGTAAACCATTTACCCTCATGATCTATAAATCTCATTTGATCTTGCATCCCCCCAGTTACATTAGCTATAATAGGATTACCACATAATAAAGCTTCAGTTAAACTTAAACCCCATCCTTCATTAGATGTAAGCTGGATTTGTACATCAGTACAATTATATAACCAATTCATCTGTTCTGTGGAGAGTTTAGCATCTGATATGATTATATTATATCTATCGGGGTCGTGACCACATAAGGCTTCTATTACTGCAGGAAGATCTGTTCCATTAGGATCTACAGCTTGGGTATGTAAAACTAAAGCACATTTTTTAGCTTCTTCTAATGTTAATTTATCTGCAAATTGTTTAAAAGCCCAAATAGTATCTGGGACTTGTTTTCTTCTAATATTTCTAGAATTATAAAAAGCTACAAAGTCATATTGTTTCCCCTTAAAAAGTTGGTTTTGAAAATCCCAAAACTCATCATACCTTTTGTACGATTTATCAATAGGAAACATTATTTTATGGTTTAGACCATGAGGAATATATTCTATAATTTTGTTTTTTGCTTTATCTCCTAATACTAATTTATTAATATTAACAGTTTGTTTAGAAATACCAAACAAAGCGTCACATGATTCATAAAAAGTTTTATTATACATAGGAGCAGGATAATCATCCCAAATATTTAAATAAATAATAGGGATTTTACGCCTTATTTCATTTTCAATATTAAATAACCAAGACCAATACCTAGGGTCTGTAAAAATAAAGATAGCATCTGGTTTTTCTATTTGGGAGATTTGTCTTACTAATTCAGGGGTTCCATACCCATTGTTAGGGTAAACAATCACAGATGCATCATTAATTCCTAATAATTTATTAGTATCCTCACTAATATCCATTCTTTTACCTGCTTCAGGATGTTCAATAGCCGCTCCTATATTTACCCAATTGTAGTGATGAGCAGTATGGATAGCTATTTCTTTAGCAATTGTACCAATTCCTGAATGGGTCCTAATGTCATCACACATTAGAAGTATTTTTTTCCTTTCGGATTGGGGAATATACCCCTCCATTTTCGTAACCATTATTTTTTTATTTTTAGTCTTTTAAATCTAAGTTAGTGTGATTGTGGATTTGTCTTTTAAAATCCTCATCAGTAAGATACATATGAATTGCTCGATCAGCCAGTTTTTGAAAAGAAAACTTTTGTCTAACACAAGCAACTTTAAACTCATCAAACAAACCACTTTGAATCTTTACACTAGTTAATGTCATATCTTTTTTCATAGCTTATATTTTGATATACATATATGGGGATTCAAGAAGATATATTTTTATTACATAATTCTTTATTGTCATTAAAAGGACACCACTTACACAAAGGTGATACTACTTTGGGATGTTTTTTATCTTGATGTTTTCCTTTAGGGGTAAAACAATCACTAATAAATTCATCTAAAATTTTATTTGCTTTATTAAGTTTATTTCTACCAGCAGCAGGCCTGTGAAGTTGTACTCTATGGATAGGGTAATCACTATTTTCCCAAATTTTTCTACGTACAATAAAAAATTCTACCTCTATATCTTCAAGAGGGATACCATATTGTTCATTAAAAAACTTTTTATAAAGCACAAGTTGCATTTGCTTAGTTTCATCCTTTTTAGCTTTAGCATTCCATCCTCTAGTAGACGTTTTTATATCGTATACATAAAATTTATTTGTGGGTTCATGGTATAATACCATATCAATAAAACCCTTGTATACCAAATTGTTACCAATGTTCATCACAATAGGTAATTCAATACCTGCAAGGTGCCAACCACGATTACCAAAATATTGTTTACGTCTTTTTT
>JGI20158J14315_10001037_pt1 | contig 20761 bp, 20 predicted proteins | sample COG_08_FD_14315 | JGI IMG/M metagenome (IMG submission 14315)
ATCAATGGTCATAAATCACCTCTTTTTTAGAGGTTTCTAACTAATCCTTAAAAAAAACAACGCACAAATTAATAATTCTTATACCCAAAAGCGTCACCAAGTTGATCTGTCATAGCTTTAATAGGCAAAGTACCAGTAAGCGGCAAAATATTATACAAGCCTAAGAAACCTTTTTTGTATTCAGTATCATCACCAAGAAGTGGAACCCCAAAATGAGTCATAGCCTCAGCAGCGTCTTGCAAAGTTGATGTGCCAGCACCCAATACTCCAGTGGCAGAATCTACCCATGCTGGAAGGTTTTGTTGCTCATAGTTAGGTCTAAACTTAGGCTCAATGCCAAGATGTTTGCTAAGAAACGGCTCCTGATTTAATGCAAGTTGTTGCTGCATAGAATCATAAATAACGCCGCTATATAAAGACCCAAGGCCACTATAATCAAANGCNCTNANCATNCTNTCNCGNGNNGACATTTCATCCCAAATGTAATCAGGTATTTTTGCGTAAGCAGAAAGATAACCAAGCCCCATAGCAGCAGTTACACCGCTTACTCTGTTTAAAACAGCACCAGATGTATAAGCCGCAGTAACTTTATTCATTGAGGCAAACATAAATGAGTAAAATTGAAACGGTAAAGTCATATAACCAGACTCAATCTTAACATAACCCTTCATAGTGCCATCTTCTGGCAGCTTAGAAGCCCAAGGTATCATCTTTGCAGTGCTTGTGCGCAGATAAACAATGCCATCAGCTATCATTGGACGATCATTTGGCGTTGCAGACACAATAGTATTCAATACACCTTGATTAACAGCAGCACGAAACGCCTCAGTTGTTTCTTGAGACACCCTATTTTGACTGTAAGTAGTCCACTCAGTCATATTAGGAAGTAATTGACCATTCTTTGTTTCTTGTATTGGAGCCTTAGCAACAATTTCCTTCATCATAGCTATAGTAAGGCCATGACGAGCAGCATATTCTATTTCAAATTGAGTTGCGCTACCATCAGCCATAGCTTTTGATACTTTTAACAGTTTATGAGCGCGTAATCCCCCTTCAAACTGTTTAAAAGAATTGAGTCAGTGGGCCAAGACCATTCATAATATGACCAGCTTGCTTAATATTATTCCACATACCCGCAGAATTAACATTATTTGTAAGGCTGTCACTAATTCTGTTTTGCACAGAACCATTATACATATCTAATGACTCACCAAAATCATCCCCAAACTCTCGCATAGCTGCGCGTGTTTCTCTGTTGGTAAACACGTTAAGGGCCATNGACAAAACGTCCATCTTTTCATGATCCATAATAATACGAGCAAAATCAGCAAAAGACGCAAGGCCAGAAGTGGTAAGNTAATTTAAAGANGTTATTTCTTTAAGCAATGTTGCACGTTTTATGCTCATATCAGTAGGNTCATCGTACACAGTACCCATTACTCTGCGCTGNTTTGTNACCCANTTTAAACGTGCTTTATTAATCCAATCTTCGCTATATCCATCAACTCGCAACTGATCTTCTATTTCAGACCAAACTTTTGCAGGAGTTTTNCCATCAAACATNTTGGCAAAGTGATAATCAGGCGCAACTCTATTGGTATAATTCTGCATAATCATTACAGGATCAGTGTGAATAAAATCAAATACCTTTGCGTTTGGTATATCAATCATTCTATGAGCTAACCGCAAACTATCTTGCAAACCAGAAATCATATCTGGATTTAAAGGATCAGGGTCATCAACAATAGCATTGTATATATTATCTACGTTTTCATCTATGTTTTTTGCGCTAACCTTTTTGCGTACAAATAGCTTTTTCTTTCTATCGTAATGAGGAATGGAACCTTCTTGAGCAAAATACTCTTTAAGTATGCGTTTAATTTCAGCAGGATTGGCTCTCATTTTTTCAATGTCCCAAATCCTATTAAAGAATGGCTCTCTTGTTTGCCCCCTAGAAGTGCCAGAGTTAATAATCTCAAGAGCAGACTTGTATAATGCGGCTTCTTCTAAGTTATCTTCAAGTCGCTTTTCAAAATAGCCGCGTGTGCGAGGCGGCAATGGGTCTTGACCAGTAATAGGATCAATAGGCAATTCTAATCGCTCATTAATTCTATCACGATCAATTTCTAAAAACCTAATCTCTTGCTCAACTCTTGCTCTATTGCCAGTAAGGTCAGTTTGATCTAAACGCTCACCCCACATACTATAAAAATTATCAATCTCAGTTATAAAACGCGCTTCAGCAGCACTTTCTCCAACCTCTCCATTGGCTCTTTTGCGTAATGCCTCCCTGCCAAATTGCTCAAGCGTTGGCCCATTACCAGAAACTCTACGCATCATGCTAGTATGATTCATGCCCATAACATTTACTTTTGTAGCGTTAGTATGCTCTGCAAAAGTTTCAGCACGAACAGTCATAACCTGTTTCCAATGACGTTTTTCCATATTAGACACAGTGTAAACAGATTGCGGATTAGCAAAGCCTAAAACATTACCTTCTGTAAGTCTGCCGCCATCACCAGATATACGCATCATTGAATCTTTAAGCATATTAAGGCCATGCCAAATAGGTTTGCCGTCCTTAACATCTTTAATTGGATCAAGCAGCATAAGCGTTTTAAACGGAGAAGGTAAAGGATTCCAAGCACTAGCCTTTAATCTGTGTAAATCAACGTAACCATCAACAGTTGATCTATCTATTAAACGCAAAGCCGATTCATCAAGAAACTTTTGTTTTTCTACAGAGGCTTCAATAGTACCTTTTTCCATATTTGCAATGTCTCTATTTGCAAATTCTATAGCTTTATCAGATAGCGGGAGGCCGTCTTTATTAACACCTTTTTCTAAAAGTAAAGTGTTTTGCTTAATGCCTTTTTGCAAACCATCAATGCGCTTTGTAAGGCTAATAATGTAATCATTAATTTCTATATCTTCCAAGTCAGATATTTTAACACCCTCTAGCGTTTTAACATCACGATTGGCGGCTTTAATTGCAGGGCCATTTGCAGCTAACTCTTGCAAATTAGCCAACACCTCTATCTGCACTTGGTTGTGACGATTGTTTCTTTTTGCATCGACCCAATAATTGCGATGTAATGATTTGCCTAAGTCAACAGACCCACCTATTAATCCACCAAACGCAGTTGCGGCAGTTATATTAAGGGCCGATGCCTCAATGCTTGCATTAACACCCCCATAGTGACGTATTGCTTCTTCGCCACCAGATACCAAAAAGTTGCTGAGAGCAGCGTTACCTATTGAAGCTACCATTCCNGTTGACTTTAAAGCAGCAACGCCCGGAATTGCGTTATACATATCAAACGGCATAGCTAATAATGCGGTTGACCAAGAAGAATGTTGATAACGATTGTAGCGTTCTTCTTCTGCTACTTTGTATTGCTGCATAAACCGCATATGCTCAAGACTAACAGCCGTTTGCACTTCGGGCCAATGATTAGGGTCTATTTCTTCTTTGTAATCATAAACATTAAAACCTTCGTCAGCAGTAGTGTCGCCAAATATATCAGCAGTAAACGGAATACGATACGAAGCGTTTAACAACATATCAATTTGCGAATTAAAATTATCGCTAACCAAAGAAGAAAAAGAAGTCTCAGGCACAAACGGTTTTGTTTGAGGCTGCGCTAAATATAACTGTTGGTTAAACTTAGGCAGTTTAACATCTGGCAATTCTTCAGTGGTAAAAAGACTTTCAGATAGTTGAGCGTAAGTACTCATATTATCGTTCCTGTGACAGTGCGTATAACTCCTGCAAGTCATAATTTGCTAAATCATTTTCATTTGCGTATTTTTCCATAGCAGGAATCCTTGCGGGTGGCATCCGTTTATACATACCAAGTTTCCACTTGAGATACATTTCGCCTCTTTTATGTTGAACTACAGCTTTAAGTCCGCTTCTTACTATTGGATCAAGAGACTTAAATGGCATTTTAGTTTCGTCAAATGGCAATTCAACTGAATCTTCTGTGGCTGCTAGTTGTGTAACCAGTTCTAATTCTTCTGCTTGAGCAGTCAATTTTATATTTAATATTTCTGCTTTTTCAGCAGGGGTTAATTGTAAGCCATGCGCTTCTGCTGTAGATTTTAAAACTCGCTCTCTGTCATCATTTAAAAGTTGTGTCTCAACCATCCTTTGAATTGTTGCTTTAGTTTCAGCCCTTGCATCAATGTGTTCTTCAACCCTTGCAACAAATTCTTCTTTGTCAGTAATGTAATAAGCGTTAGCAAGATCAGCTTGAAACTCACTAGAACCTAAATTTAAAGTACCGTTTATAGCCGCAGTAGTTATTTTATCCTCAAAAGTAGTAGCCATACCTTTCATGCGATCTCTAACAACTCCTTCTGCCGCGCTCAACCAGCTATCTCTAGCTGTATTAGTATGATCGCTTGATGGCAAAATTGCTAAAACTTCTTTGCTAGATGAATTTAAATAACCATTGCCTTGACGCAAAGATTTAATTGTTAAATTAACAAGCTGATCTGTTTTAGGTGCATTTTTCCAATCAGTAGGCACTACTTGCCTAACTGTTGTTTCTTGCTGTTGCTCTAAGAAAGTTGCTGTTGCAATAGCAGTATCTAATTCTCCATAACCATCAATGTACTCTTGGTTTAAATCCTCTTTCATTTGAATTTTCTTGCGATTGTCATTGTAAGTTTGGATGTATTTCATCGTTTCTGGATTGCCCATATCAATGCTTAAAGGCTTTCCATTAATCATAACTAACTCAGGCTCTCCATTCTTAGCAGTTTGATACACCCAAAAAACAGGGTTTTCTTTGCTAGACTTAGGAGCCGCAGCTAAATCTAATCTTACACCATCACGTTTTCCACTGTGAAAATCTCTATGATCTACTGTTTGAACGTAATCTTCATCATAAGAAATATCACTCAACCTATTATATGTAGCATCTGAGCCACCTAAAAGTGACGTTGCATCTGCTACAAAAGTATCCTGACTTGCTTTTACTGGCATTAATGGAATGATATTGTTAGCATTAACTATGTTAGAATTTTGAGGATTACTACTTTGTATTTTTTCAGCAACAAAAACATTAACAGCTTGAAGATCAGAGCCTAACGCATTTTCGGGACTATTAAGCGTAGCAGGGTTCATTGGAAAACTAGGGTCAATACCAACATTACTTATTGAGTAAGAGTTATTGTAAAAAGTTTTTATACTTTCTTCAAAATCAGTTTCATTGTAATTTCTGCCTAATCTACGTTCAGCAGCTAAAATTCCATAAGCGTAATCCCTTAGATCATCAGCAAAAACCTGATTGTCACCAGTTGGTTGAAACAAGGAAATGCTGACTTCTTTTAGTCGCTGGGAAAGCCATGTTTCAAAATTGCCATCTTCTATACCAGCATACCGATGCAACTCATTTGCAATGCCAGTACCTTCAGTTCTTAATTGGTCAACTTCAGCAATCCTTGCAGCTTCAATCGCAGGTGTGCCGTACTGATCCCTAAACTTAACTAAAGTGTCCAGCATGGCTATTTCAGACGGATCAAGCCCTAATTCTGGCGCTCTCTTTTCTCCGCGCACTGAGGAAAAACTACTAAGATTTCTCCAAAGAACAACGAGACCATCTATATTTGTTTCATTACTTGGCAAAGTTGCAGCAAATCTTTTTAAGTGCTCAGTTAATGCTTTTGGTACAATCTTATGCTTGTTTGCAATAATGGTTCCAATGATTTGACCAACTCTAGCTTCCTCTGAATCTGGCTCTGCAAACAAGTATTTATTTATATCAGTAAAAGCATCAACAGGTAGTTGATACCCGTTATTCATTTCAACTAAAAACGATTCATATGCAATCTGAGCTTCGTTGCGATCGCCATAAAGTGGAACTTTAGAATCAAGAAAAGAGTTCTGTAACCTTAACGCGTCTAATGCCTCTTGCTGATTATCTTTTAAAGTAATTTCAGCTGTTGCAAATTCTCTCCATTTTTCTTCTAAACTGTTTCTGCCTTCCTGAGTGCTGCCGTTCTTAGATAAATTAAAAATAGCTCGCAGTTCAGCAACAACAGCTAAAGCATTAGGGCCATCTAAATCAGATAACTGACCGCTTATAATAACAGAAGATATAGATTGCATACTTTGTTTGCTATCAACCTTATGTGACAAATCAATCATTCGGCGCATTGCAACTTCGTAATTAATTGCTTTAATAAACTCTTTAGCTTCCTTTTCAGGTAAATTATAAACGCTCTTGCCAAGGATTCTTTCAATTACTTTTTTGCGCTGTTCATATTCTGCAAAATCCGAACCAGTCATAACTATTGATTTTGGTAACGTAGAATCACTTTTAAACAAAGCGTACTCAGGGCTACGAACTAAATTAATTAGTTCATTTCTAATTCTTTCTAAGTCATCAGGATTAGCATTAGTAATTAAACGATGACCTAGAATTTCAACTTGTTTAAAAACCTCAGAAGCCTTTACCCCCAACTTTTCTCTTTTTGCTTGTTGATTTTTAGCAAATTCAGTAGCTTGAAATTCAAAAGCAGTTATTGCTGTATTGACTTTATCTGTAGGCAATTCTCTAGCGCGGGTAATTAAATCTATTAAGATTTCTGGCCCACCTTCTCTAGCAAATCTTCCTGATAACTCACCTGTAACTTTGCCAGTTTGTAAGGCTGACTTTACATCAACCATTTCTTGTTCGGTAAATTCTTGATTGCCCTGCGTTAAGACTCCCATTTGAGTTATTAAACTAGCAATTCCTTGCGCTGTGTTTAGTTTGGCAAAATAATCAGGATGTGTTTCAGCGGTAATTCCTTGCTTTGCCAGCGAATTAACAATATTCGTTTTTAACAACCTACTATTTTCAATAACTTGAACTGTACCAGCTTCGTGTTCGCCATCAAGCAAGCGAGTCCCAACAGCGTTTCTTAATTGGCTTTCTAAACTATCACCATTTAATTTAATAAAGGAATCTTGCCCTGTTTTAATGGCAGCTTTTCGAGCATCAACTATACTTTGTCTATTCTTTAATATGGTACTAATATTTAAACCATTGCCGAGTCTAAAAATTTCTTTTGCTTTAAGTAAGCTATGACCGCTTAAACCTAACTGACTGTACGTTTCATCATTAGGAGCAATTAATAATGACCGCATATTTTCTATAGCTACATCATCAAGTGCGGGAGTGCCTGTTAAAGTAAGAGTAGCAAGTAATTTCTGTTCTAAAGCAACTCGCGCTTGATTTAATTGCTCTTGGTATAGATTTCTAAATTGGTTGGCTTGATCAAAACCAATTCCACTTTCAGGATCTTTTACAGCGCCAGCTAATGTATCTAACTTTTTTTTGCTGTCAATTAAATGCGCTATTGCGTCATTAATACCGCCTCCAGCAATTTCAAAACCAATAGCATTATTTTGCACTTGATCAGTAAGTTCTTGCAAAGTTCCTAAAGTATAACGTCTTAACGTTTTAACACGATCATCAGTTCTTTCTTGATTTTGACGAACAACAGATTCAATAACCCCTGCTCTAGCGCGAAGTTCTGGCGTTATTTCACGCAAAACTTTTTCACGCTCAGCAGGTGCAATCTCCCCTACGTGGCTCATAATAGCCATTAAATCAGCACTATTAGCTTCATTTAATAATGGAATGTTATTTGAATTAGGGTTAATTAATATTTCTTTTATTAACGCTAGTTGCAATGTACCTTCAGCACTTTCGTCCTGCTTTCCAATCAAGCCTTCTAGTTGACCAGAAAAATAAGAAATTTGCGCGCCTCTTGTAGCAAAAGCAGACGCAGCTATAGCCTTTGATGCCGTTCCAGCCACATCATCGCTTTTAGAAGCAGCAGCAACAGCTAGCGAGGTTTCAACTGATACATCGTTTATAAGACCTTCGCCATTTGCTGCGTGTATAGGGGTGTTAGAAGCTGAAAGACGCCCTAAAGTTTGAGCGTGTTGATTAGCTTCCGCTATTCTTTTTGCTGCCTCAGCTTTTATAGCTGCCCGTCTGCGTGTTTCTTGTGCGGCAAATAATTGCGTCTTAGTGTTTGCTAAAATAAAAGAACCAGTATCAGTAGCTAAACCTAAATACCTATTAGGAACCTGACCAGCAACTTCTTTAACATAGTTAGAAAATAACTGTTCATACTGCTCAGTAGAATTAGGCGCACCGTCAACCATTGCGGCAATACGACCTGATTGCTCACGCAAATCTGTATCTATAGAATCACCAAATCGTTTTTCAATTATTTTGCTGTAAGCCTCTCTTTGCAATCTGCCGCCCAAAGAAAACACACTTGTTCCGTCAAGGTGCGCTTTAGGATCACGCTTACCATCTGGCCCAACTTTATATAAATCTTCTTGGCTAACTTGCTGCGCCGACTCAACTCCGCGTTTTTCAGCAAGCGATGCAGCGCGATCAAACATAATGCCACTAAACTGATTTGCGCCATTAACAATAGCCTCAGCAGTAATGTCAGCCGCTCTACTTTGCCTAGCTACGCCTATTGGCCCAACGCTAAAACGTCTTTGACTGCGAACAAACTTAGTTGCCATTTACCCTGATCCTTTTCCTGCCTTAGAGTACGTGTCGGCAAAATTCATTATGCCCGTAGCCATAGTAGTAAACGCTCCAATATTTGCAGCGGTTTTTCTTGCATAACCTTCTTCAAGTGCAATTCTGCGTTCTGATTTGGTTCTGTAAATATCAATCTCACCTTGCGTTGCTATTGCATACAAGTCATCAGAAAGCACTTGTTTTTCACGATCAACCGCAGCTTTCCAAGACGCGCTGTTTACATTGCCAAACGCACTAAACAAAGCCATGTTTGACGCCATTGATAGTTTGTATTCGTCGTGGCGCACATTTGCTTTAGCCAAGGCTTGAGCCGCTTGCACTTCCATTTCAGTCTCAAGATCATATGCTTGACGCTTAGATGCAGCTAATGCAGCCTCACCTTGTGCTTTCTGTGCATTAGCGGCTATTGCGCTAAAGCCAAGCCCTAAAAAAGAAAACAAACTCATTAGATAATTAACTCCGCAGTTAGGCCATTAACTTGAAAAGGCAGGGGTTCGTTTTGAGTAATAACAACTTGCGGGTCACGGCTATAACCAAGAAGTCTAAACTCTTTTTTGCCAGACACAGCACTATCAGTTATTAATGGTATAGCATTTAAAGAAGCAGAACGTGTTTCTAACAAATCAACAACTACAGTAGCAATACCCCTTGGCTCACCAGTAACAGGGCCAGTTTGCACTTGAGCATCTATAGGATTGGTCGTTACATTTACAGTAAACTTGTAGCCAATTTCGGCAGTAGCGTAAGTCTCGTTATAAGCAGTTAAACTAACAGCATTGTTAGCAACTGTGTGAGTGCCAAGGTAATCCTCTCTGCCGCTAGATGTTTTGCCTACAACGTGAACAACTACACCATTTGCTAAGTCGCCAGTTACATCAGCAGACTTATTGCTAACAGTGTAAACCTTACTGTTATCTAAGTGGTGAGTAGTAATAAACTCGCACAAACGTAAATTAGTATCATCAAACCAAACACTAGCAAACATCCGATCATCGATAGCAACCACAGATTCAAAAGAACCTTGCGTTGTGAATCTTGTCCATCCCGCCCTTTTTTCGGCGCGATTAGACCCAAACACAGAACATTCACCATTCGTAGAAACATAGACACAGTAAGACTCCGCTTCCTCAAACGCACCATTTACAACACAAATATCTTTAAAGTCATTTATAAGGTGTGACGCAATAGTAGATACAGCAGTAGAAGTATAAGCATCCTCAGAATCAGTATATAAATACTCTCTAATTACCTTACTGCCTAATTGAGCAAAAACTGTTGCACCATCAAGCGGCGTAGGTTGAACATAATCACACCCAAATGGCGTTTGCTTTCTTATCTGCGCGTTAGTAGGCGTGATTGCTTGGTTTAAATAAGTAGGAACGTACAACTCAGCAGATGCAGTAAACACTTGCAAGTCTCTGTCCGAAACCAAATAGCGTATTGAATTAACATCGCCAGTAGCAGCAATAAGATTTATTGATTCATCGTCCAAACCTTCGCCTACATCAAAGTTAAAAAAACTAGATGATTTACTAAACCAAAGACTATCTGGTTCAGCCAATGTGCCACCAAACACTAATCTGTTTTCATGGAAAGTTACCGCAGCAGGATACCCTCTTTTTTCTGAAAACGCTTGCTCACTCCAGTTTGAACTTGGGTTGTGCGTTGATACTTTGACGTAACCGCCACCATCTTCGTCATCATTAGCAGTGCCACCAGCAGTAAAGGTAAAAGTGTTGTCATCAATAATACCCGTTACTGTTCTAGCGCCATTTAAATTACTTGCAGAAATGCCTCCAGTAGCAGACGCATCGCTAAATGTAATAGACTCACTGCCCGAATAACCGTGAGCAATGCTTGTTACCTCAACCGTTGTGCTGCCGTTAATTGTTCTAAACGGATTTAACACAGTAAGTTTCTGAACGAGAGTATCAATAACATTCGCATTAGCAACAGTGGCGCTTACTACAGAAACAATTTGTATTTCAGAAGTGCCATACTTTACTCGCACACCAACATGCTTTGAGTCGGGATACACACCGCCAGATGCGCTACCAGTTATATCCCAATAAGCCGCACTTGTAGTAAGGGTAATGCCATTACCTGTTACTGCCGAAGGGTCTAAAGTTATTTCGCCATGAAAGTTAGAATAAGGTTGGTATATTTCTTTATTGTCTGAGCGCGTACTAAACGAAAATACCCTTACCTCAAAAGACGTAAGACCAGTGCGAACAATCATTCTTGGCATAAACAAATGATGACTAATGAACAGCGTGTCACCACCTTGAGCAAAGGTGTATTCGTGCATGTAATCATCATCAAATGGTAAAGCTGCGCTATCTACGTCAGCAGTTAGCGTTGCCACTAGCGTTACACTCGTTGCACTTACAACGCGGAAGCACCGAACTTTAGCGTTTTCTACAGAAATAATATACCGTTCATCATCAGAAAATATAAACGGAAACAACTTGCCTTGCATACGCTTAGAGTTATCTCGCGTAATACCGAAGTCATATATGTTTTTAAGTCCCGATCTTTTCTTTGCGCCACCCTCTGCGCGTACAACTACGTTCTCAAGCCGTTGAGCAGAGGACGCATAAATAGGAGTATCAATCCTTGAAAGGGTTGATGGGCTTACTTCTCCAAATTGAAAGCTATTGATCGGAACTCGGTACTTCTGCATTAGCTTCGCCTTTGAGCAATAAACCTATTTGTGTTTAGAGTTTTTGTTGTTTGCTGCTGAGAGTGCAATCTACGTGCTTGCATCATTTGCAAACTAGCCTTTTGATCCATCATTGTTGCAAGCTGCCCGTCTCGCGCAACGGAAGTAGCAAGCACAGATGCCATTGTGTATTCTACTGCAATAGTAAAATAAGGAGGCCAAACTGTTTCATCAGCCCTAAATATGTAATCAGCAACTAAAACATCATTAACGCCAGAATCGCAATAAATCTTACTGCCATATGTGTCGTACTGAATGTTAAAGTCATTTACTGTAACTGCATTAAGCATAAGTAAATCAGAAGGCATTTGATAAGCAGCATCAAATCTACCAGTAGGAGCATCGCTTAATCTAGCAAGAGTTGCCTGATCTGTTGAAAAACGCCACCTACAATTAGTCAAAGCGGCTCTAGCTATGTCCTCATACATAGCACCCGCCACTGTTGCTTCGGAAGTTCCGTCAGTAAAAGACGAAATCGGACTGCCCCCAATAAGCAAAGACGCTCTTGAGCAAATCTTTATTGAGGTGTTAGCTGTATCAACCATTCAGTGAGTGAGGGGCCGAAGCCCCCCATTCCTTTTAATCGCCGTCTGTCTCAGCAACGGCGGTGCCATCAGACACATCCACTACAGAGCCAGTATTCGACAAAACAGTTACAAAGTTTGTAGTAGGCGCGTTTGTATCCTGCACAATAATCAAGTCACGGACGTTAAGCATGTTTGCCGCGTCATTAAAGTAACCTTCTGTATTGATGGTAGCAATCGCGTCTGCTGTTCGATACATCCAGAGTGCAGCACCGCTGCCACCCCCGACTCGAATCAACCCTGCTGCGCTATAAGCCATTATGAGTCTCCTTAGTTATTGTCGAGAACTTCATAGATGCCTTCGGACTGAATAACGACAGCCCCCATAGACATCATAGAAGTTGCGAGGTGGGAGACTTTTTCAGCCACATAATTGATCTCGGTGGTAACGTCAGCGTTAATACCAAGGCCAAGTGCGGAAGTGTGGTAAGCAAAGTTTTTGCCACCAGTAACCGCAGAGGTTGAGAAAATCTTAAAGCCCAAAAATTCCTTCATGGTCATTCCACCAGCAAAAGGAAGATTCTGAGAACCGACATAATCCGAAGATGCAAATTCTTCGATCAAGAACAGATCAGCAAACCCTTTTGGGTTCATCGCAATAAAGCGATCACCGTCCTCTGGAATGTCAGCAATGCCCATTGTTTCAAACAATGTAAGCATATCAGCCTTAACTAGCGCACCAGAAGTATCATTGATCTGAGTTGAACTTGCACCAGCATCCATTGCCGCAATCAGAATTTCATCTGTCTTGCGACCAAGAGCAGCAGCAGCAGATTTTGCAATTGCTTGACGCTCGTTGATGTTGGTTTTTAGTTCGTCCAGTTTATCAATGTATTCTGCCGCATAGTAGTCAGCCATTGTAACTTCTACGTTAGTATGCGCCAGTTCCATCGGTGTTACTGAGCCATTGCGCGATTTAGTAGAGGCAGAGCCAGTGCCAATTTTTTGGAATCGAGCAACCGAAGCTGAGACATTTGAAGTACGCACAGTATTACGGAGTTTAGAACCCATACGCTGATACGCCAAATGAACCTCAGATTCAAACTGCTTGATAAAGGCTTGGTCGATTGTATTCGCCATTTCAAGAGTCCTTAATTGAGTTTACAGTAACGGGTGTCCGTCTGTTTACTTCAACGTAGGTATCCAAATGGGCTACTCAGTGCATGACAGGCCGTGATATGCGACTGCTAATATCATTATCTACTGACTTGCAACGCACAAAATGTAAGATGTGGTTTTCTTCACTTAAAAATATAGGCTCAAACTCTAAATATGCCAGCCATTGAACAATCATATCGCTTTCTGTCCACACATCACAGCTTATTTGATCGTGATATAAGTGGTAAAAGCCTATTAAATCAGGGGATGCTCTAGCAAATCTAATCCAATTAAGCCGCATATACTTAGAAAACAAAGCCCACATTTGAGAATTTTCGTTAATGCCAGTAATCGCTAATGGATCATTGCCCTTAACTACAGCAAATGTCATGTCATCATTAAGGCATTGTAGTAAAGATTCTAGTGGGTCTGACTCATATAACTCTGCAAACTCGCGTTTATTCTCGTCACTTAAATTATCTATAAAAGGAAAAATGTGACACGGCTTCAACCTAACCAAGTCTAAGCCGTGTGATCTTAGGATTACATTACCCATATAATAATTTAAATCCATCATCTACCTGTTTGATAAAGTGACGATCTTGCTTTGCAGGGTTATAATAACGCTCGTCACGCATCATTTCATTTAAATCTTGGGCAGTTAAGCCTGATGTTGGCTGTGCATCACCAGCGAATGAACCATCTTTGACTGCTTCCATGATATGCTCAAGGGCAAGAATACCCTCATGTGACTCACACATACGCTCAATTGCTGGCAAAGCCTCTTGAGGAAAGAACTTATTAGCAAACATATTGGCTGAATCAATGCGGGTATTTGCGTTTTCGCCAAGTTTAGCCGCCTCTGCCTCTAAGTCAGGCGCAGAAGTGCCGACAGCTTGGGCATACATTTCAATGCCCTTTTCAAATTCTTGCTGGCTAAACCCGTTTTCAAAGGAATGTTCCGACCACCAAGACAGTAATTCATTATCTACAGCTTGTTCGCCATCAACACTATCAGGAAGTTTATAGTCACCCTTGCTTTCTGGCCTGTCCTTAAAGGCTTCCTCTTTTATTTCATCCATTAGCTTAGACCGCAAATCATCTTCTTTGCCGCCTAGCTTGGACTCAAGCTCCTTGTAAGCCTTGGCTAAATCATCTGGCGTTTTGTATTTGCCAAGCAAAAGTTCCTCAGATTTTAATTCTTCGTCACTTTTAAAAATGGGATCGCCAGTTGATTCAGTATTAATGCCGTTATCTACTGGCTCTGCTGCCTCTGTAGTTTCTGGGGTTTCTGAAACAAGACTTTCGCTCATTGTTTGCTCCTATGTGCGTGGGCTATTCTTTGATCAATAAGGGCTACAATAAANCTTTGCCCNTCAAGNTGNCGCAGTGATTCCGTAGAAACATCTGGCCCATGAACCAATTGAATAGTTATTGATTTTAAATANTGTAAAACTGCCTGACCTGTGGGCGTAGAAAACACTTCCGCTACATTCTGGCTGATTATTGTGTCATTGGCCTTAGACCGTTGAACGCCATCTATTCCTAAATTAACCTGTTGCTTCGGGGCCACCCATTTGCTCCTGCGGTTGTTGAGCCATCTGTTGCTGTTGCGCCATTTGCTGCGCCATTGCAGTCATGGCTTTACGCTCTTTTTCATCACGAATCAAGGACTCAGGAACACCAAACTTTTTAGCAAGGTGAACCGCTGTTTCCTCACTATCAATTAATATCTGCATCATCTCAGGCCCAAACGTGCTACCGATTAACTCTAAGAACCGAGCAACGGTTGTTATATCCTGATTTGCTTGTGCCTGTGCAAGCGGAGAAACAGAACGAATTTTAATTTCGCGCCCGTTTACTTGCGGCACTTCAATGCGACCTTGCTTTTTAAGTATATAAATAACACGTTGCAACACTGGCTGTACCAATTCAGCTTGCAATCTACCAAATGCAGAGCCAATACGACGAGATAAATCAGCCATACGCTCTGCAACCTCAGTAGCAGATGCAGGGGTTTTATCAGGATTACCAAGCATATCATTATACAAAGCGCGTTTAATGTTTAAGCGCATGTCAGAAAGAACAAGTTGAGCAACATCAAAGTTGCCAGCAGCTTGTAACGGCTGCAACCCAGAACTGCCCATAGCTTTTGGTATAATAGAACCCGGAACTAAATTTATTGTATCAGGATTAATTACTCCATCGTCATCAACTTGATAAATACCAGCAATAGACATTTGAGCGTTTTCAAGAATTAACTCAATAGTTAAGTTAGTGGTTTTAATTGCCGATAATGCGTTGAGTAAAGGGCCTCGCCCATAAACTTCGCCAGCGCACTTAGACCAGCGGAAACAAACAAACGGATTAGAACCCAATCCTTTCATCTGCTTTTCGTGTAGAATGGTTTTAGTAACCAAGCATAGAGCATAATGATAATACGCTTCTTCATTCTTCTGAGAATAATCTCTGCAAAGTATCTCAAGGATATTAGTGTCTCTGTCAGCACCCATCATCTTTTCAACCTTGGGGTCAAGTTTTGCATTGGGGTACATAATAGGCAAAGAATCAAACGGGATGTTCTTTCTTTCTCTAAATACATGGTCAATTTTATCGTCAGGGCCAGTATCTAAAACAACATGCGGCAAAGGTATTGAGGTAAAGTTAATTGGATTAATTGAATCCCCTTCCTCAACGCATAAAATTCCAGTGCCAACAGCCAAGTCCATAAATGATTCATGCACTTCTTGGCTAAAGTTGGAGTTTTGCAGTATCTCAAATACATAATCAGTTACGGAATCTAACTCATTATCTATTTCGTCCCGATCTTCTTTAGGAACTTCACTGCCAGCCATAAGATCAGCCCATCTAGCAAAGTTCGGAACCAAACCAGACTGCAATCTACTTGCAAATTCTTGAACACCAACAACAGCCGTTTCATCAAAGATACGATCATCCCTGCGCTGACCCGCTTCCTCATAGTAAAACGACTCACGCATTGGCAAAGCGTACTCATAACATTCCTCAAACAAAGGAACCCAGTTATCACGAAAGGATTTTGCCTTTTCGTAACGCTTGACCTTACCTTTAACTAAGGCGTTGTTGTTATATTCCATTAGCCAAACCTACTTAAATATCCCTGACCGCCGCCAGTAGAACTATACAAAGAACGGCGACCTACGCCCTTACCGCCTCGACCCTTTTCAGTTTTGCGATCTAAAGCTACAGAAATTTCCTCGCGTTTAGTGTTGGCCCGTTCCTCAACCTCTCTACGCTTTGCTTCTTCTGCATTAACTCTAGCTTGCGCTGCGGCTTGATTGGCGCTTTCGCTCTCTTGAGGTGGAGCAACAACAACTTTAGGCTTGGGAAAACACATAATAATCTCCTTTGTTGCGACTCAGAACCACAACTTACATAAATAAACAATGCACAAATTAACTAAAGTCTTGCCCAAAGGCTCTGTTTCTTTCTAGCACTCTTGTTAGATTTGCTAAAAACATCAAAACTTCTACTCGCAATAGATGGGCGCATAGGTTTTTGACTGTTCATTAATGCGCGACCCTCGCCAGCACCTAAGAAAAGGTACTGTGCTGCGTCATGCACATGGCTAAACATATTCTTATCGGGCTTATCGGCGTACCTCTCACCCGAAACTTCCATACGTTTGTAGGAGTATCCGCTCTCAAATCCTTTGATAAGAGTGGCGCACCGCCGATCTACAAGTAACGCAGGTTTGCCCTCCACCATTTTTGTCAGTTGGGAGGAAACCGACTCAAGGCGAAGGTCAACAGAATTAGAAGGCGCAGGAAAAGCGCGAAGCCCCGCACCGCGAAGAATATGGAATGGTGTTGATTCATCTGTCTGCGCCCTAAAGTCACCAGCAGGATCACCATAGATAATAACCTCACCAGCAGCAGCGAAGCGGGTTGATAACTCATTTCTTAGCACTTCGGCAAATCGCACAATGCCCATATCAATAGCAACTATTTCAGACTGAACCAGCCACCGCCCTCTAACTTTCTGAGCAAATACAGCAGCAGGAGTAAGACCAAAATCAATACCCACATAAACGGGCGTAGCGGCAGCAATGGGTATTTCCTCTTTGGCAACGTGAACATCAGTAGCAAACATAGGATACACAGGTTTACCGTCCTGTATATGGCCCAATTGATTCATTACATATACATCAATCCAGCTTTTAGTCTTACCCTGCACTAGATTAGGGTAATAGCTTTGCAGCATATTATTAACATTCTCAGCTTTTGGATTAGGAATGTAACCCTCTATTTCCCCTTCTTCGTTTTTCTCCGCAACCATTCCAGCGGGTTGCGTATAGAACGACCAGTTAGAAGGCTTAACGAGCATCTTAGCTTGCTCACTTGGTATATGGTCAGGGATTGGAACCTCACCGGCCATAATAGGCCACCAGTGATCTTCTTCGGGAGCATTAGTATCGGCAATGACGCCATTCCACGTAGGGCCACCATCACGCATAGAAGGAAACCGACCCACGCGCATTGTGCAAGCGTCGATAATTGACTTCGGAATTTCTCTAGCCTCATTAATCCATATACCTGATAACTCTAAAGAGAGAAGTTTCTTAACATCTTCGGGCCTATCTAAAGCTAAGAAGATAACCTCTAGGTCAATGTCGCCCCGTTTGATTCTGTGGGTGTAAGGAACCGACCAATTAAACTTACCCCACTCACCTTCTGGAAACCAATCAAGCCAAGTTTTAATTGTGGTTGTTCTTAGCTGCGGATTGGTATTACGAATAATAGCCCATCTACTTTTGCGTATTCCATCAGGGGCTTTTTCCTGCTGCAAGGCGCGACGAAAAACCTCAACGCAACAGCATACAGATTTGCCAGAACCAACAGGTCCACGTATGCCACGAAAGAAAGTATCATCCTTCATAAAAGATTTAATAATCTCTCCATCAGGCTTGTACTTAAAATCAACCATTACTTGCTCATTATTTTTTGATCAATGCCAACCTTAATCATTTTGGCTGCAACCTCTGGGCCTATAGCCTCAATCATTTTGTCAGTCTCGTAGTTGGTTACAAAGTCATTAGGGTAATGCTTCATGTGAGTTAGCTTAACAACTCGCCTAAGCGTGTCTCGCTCTTGCTGAGAAAGGGTATTAATAAAGGTCATTCCGACTTACTCCTATGCAAATCGTTTATCATCTGATCCATCATACGCCTTTGAATTATTGTATATGGGTAATCAGGCCACTGATTGGCTATATAGCCGCGAATAAAAGCGTCCGTTCTGCTCACATCCATGAATTTATCAAACGGTCTTGTATCACCAGATTGCTCATATGCCCTTTTGTGGCTCTCAATTTGCGCTGGTGTAAACGTGAGAACCAAATCTTGTTTAGCCTTTTTATACGCAGGAGATAATGAGGGTGCGGCGTGTAGCATTTCCCCAAATATTGCGTCCTGTAATTTCTTGCCTTGTAACGCTGGATTATAAATCTCCATTAAGAACCCCTTAGTTGGGCTATCTTCTGGATGGTAAAACTCTAATTGACGGTCATCACCCTCAAACAAAGAAATCATATCCCGTTTGTCGGAAACCTCAATGCCTTTAAATATAGGAAAGTCTTTAAATATTTTATCAGCTATTAACTGAGCTTCATTCTCCATACGGATTAAACAACGATCTAGCTACGCCGCCCTCTCTTTGCTGCAAATCCACATTGCCATATCGGGGCGCAGGGCTATCCCCACGCTCCATTCTTAAACTAGGCAATGCACCCCATAAATGCTTGTTAGATAATTCAGCATAGAACTGATCCACCGTTTTTATCGGAGGTGGTGGGGGTGGCCCGACAGGTCGCGCTGCTTGGCGAGGTTTATCATCTTCTTTGTAAAGGTAGTAATTTTCAATTGCGTCTTTTTCTCTGGCTTTACGAGCCTCAGTTCTTCTTGAGTATCCAGAGTGACGGCCCCCAACATTTTCTTTTAAACCAAGACCAATAGCAATGTCATTCCCCATTGCTCCCACCATATCGCCAGCCCTTTGCTGACCGCCACTTATAGCACTCATAATTGCACCAATAATCATCAGGCTTTCCCCGCTTTCTTGTTGCGCCTAATTGACCTATTAGTCGCTCTGCCAACAGAACGCAAATTCTTAGGACTGTTATCCCTTGGATTGCCGTTCTTGTGGTCTACGTCTTTGCCATCACCGCGCTTGGCCTTGCCAGCCCTCTCCAACAAAGAACGCGCCTTCTTACGCGCACGATTATCAGCCATCCTCTTAGGTGACTTGTCATACTTACCCTCACCACTCATAGAGTAATCACGGACGTAATTAGGACTGCTTGGCATTGGACTTCTTCTTCTTAGGAAAGCCAGCTTTCATGTTTTTATAAGCCTTGTCACTGACAGTTGACTTTGCCTTAGAACGACTTGTCCCTGCTGCCTTCCGTTTGTTAATGTTCCTATATAAACTCATCTAACACTTCCACTTCCTTAATGCTAAAGCCTTCCTAGTAGGCCGACCCTTTTCATCCTTCATCGGCCCCTTAACTCCACCCATACGCGCACAGAAAGAACGCTTCCTTGGGCCACCTTGAGGCTGAGGTGGCTTTAAATTAGCACCCTCTTTGTTTTTAAAGTAACGCCTACCAGCAGCGTTTAGCCCACCAGAAGGATTTTGATACTTCTTAGCAACCATACCTAATTTCCTTACACACCTTTATTCTCCATAACCTAAGCTAAGAAAAAAATAAAACGCACAAAGGGGTTAATTAACCAATTAAAAACCATGTCAACCTGATATAATTCATCTTTTTTGAATTATACAACGTATNATNNGNTTTTTTACTCTGATGGAAAAAAATGAGGGAGGTTGACCACATGGAGATAGTAATGAACAAGTTTTGACCCCCCACCCCCCAATGACCAACATTGCTNGGCGATGGGCTGGGGAACCACTAACACCAAGCTAGGACAAATCTATNGACACTCGGATGTCGCCAGCAATCTGAACCTGTGATCTATCTATAGGTTTGAATCCCGCACGATCTAGAATATCCTTACTAGCCTCAAGCTGCACATACTCAGACTTAGCACCCGAAGCNAGACTAGCNACCCTAGCAGCAGCCAACGTAGCGTTCAAACCCATAGTCTCAGTTATCCTCACCATCATGTACTCCTGCACATGGGGCAACCGTAACGTCTTGGAAGCACTCACCCTTCCAGATTCACCTGCTGCATATCCTGCCTTCTCAGCCGCAGCTTTAATACTACACCCTTCCGCTACGAGTGTATCAACCAATGCACTCTGCCTTCTGGTCAGTTTGCGTTGTTTCGTTAGTTCCTTCATCACTACCCCCTCTGTATCTCCCCCATCTTTGGCGTTGTAATTAGTCCTTTGTCAATGCACATTTAAGATTGGAGCTGTTAACCTTCCACTCATGAATGGACACTATAATAGTAACGTGCCACAACTAACAACAATTGCCGCGCGTATCGCCGCGCACCCCTCACTGGCGTGTAAGAGAGCAAAAGTCCCTACAATCCTCAAGGACAGGAGTCCGTCATAAAGCACAACCAAATACCCACTGTCATTTCGACTTTTTGTGCTGCCACACCCAACGGACACCGCAATGACGGACGTTGCATCCTGCGGATAGGGCAGTACGCTACATCCTATGCGGTCTCCTTATGGGCGTGGACAAGGGCACAAGTCGAAAGACAGATGGGTAAGTTTTATTAACGACAAGCAACAACCAAGACTACTACGGTGACAAGAGAATGGCCCTCGCAGTGG
>JGI20158J14315_10001039_pt1 | contig 20719 bp, 9 predicted proteins | sample COG_08_FD_14315 | JGI IMG/M metagenome (IMG submission 14315)
CTCGTTTGTGTGAATACGCATGTGGGTTTGCAAACCACCAGCTTGAGTAAAACGCTTCTTGCACACATCACACTCGTACGGTTTCTCGTTCGTATGCGTACGCATATGTCTGGCCAAATCGGTCTGACTTCCAAACACCTTCTCGCAAACATCGCACTCGTGTTGTTGCGTTCTCTTCCTCTTCACTCCTTTCTTCATAAAACTCGTTTTTTCTTTTTGTATCTGTTCGTCCATCTCATTATCATCATCATCATCATCATCATCATCATCATCATCAATAACAACAAAAACATCATCATCATCACACTCGTACGCTTTCTCGTTCATGTGAATACGCATGTGGACTTTCAAATTACCAAGTTGACGAAAAGCTTTATCGCAAACATCGCATTCATACGGTTTCTCGTTCGTGTGAATACGCATGTGGGTTTTCAAACTACTAGATGTAGTAAAACGCTTCTTGCACACATCACACTCGTACGGTTTCTCGTTCGTGTGAATACGCATGTGGATTTTCAAAGCATAGGAATCACGAAAACTCTTCTTGCACACATCACACTCGTACGGTTTCTCGTTCGTGTGCGTACGCATGTGTACGGCCAATTGGGATGGATATCCAAACACCTTCTCGCAAACATCGCACTCGTGTTGTTGGGTTTTCTTTCTCTTCACTCCTTTAGTCGTCGTCGTCGTCATTTCTTTTCGTATCTCCTTTTGCTCGAAGATTTCAAAAACGACTTCATCCTCGTCCGGAATCTTCAAACACAACACCGGCTCTTCTTTCTCTTCTTCTTCTGCTCTCGCATCCAAACACGACACCTTCAAAACCGTCCTCGCGTTCACCGCTCTTTTCGGATGTGGATTCTTTCTTCGTCGTCTCATTATTATTCTCTAATACACAACATTATAACAACAACAAGAACAGTTGTGTAGATTTTTTTTCAAGTCAATTGTCTCTTTTTTTCATCCAAATTTTTGAACAACTCTCCCACATAAAAAAAATAAAAACACGCGAATAAAAAATGGAAGAAGAAATGATGATCGAACGAGACGAAGAAGAAGAACCGAAACGGCGAACGAGGTCGCCGCCACCACGAACAGAAGAAGGCGCACAAAAAATTCCAGTTTTATCAGGAGGCGAGGAGGATTTGGAGAATACTAATAATACTACCACTACGAACGAAGAAATCAAAGATGAAATCAAAGATGAATTAGAAATCGGACGAAACGAGGCGGGATTTCTCATCGGAGAACGAGGCGCGACGAAACGAAAAGTGCAGAAAGTCTCGCAAACGAAAATCGAAATCGCAGATTCCGAGATAAATCCAGAAACGTCCATCGTGACTATTCGAGGAACAGAAACGAACCGAGCGAAAGCGCGGAGATACGTCGCGTGGGTTTTGAGACAACCGGAAGGGAAGATTTTTTGCGATTTAGGCGACGACGTGGTGAGAGAAAACGTCTCCGTGGTGGACGTTCCAGCGGAGGCGATGGCGTTTGTAGTTGGCGCGAAAGGGAAGACGCTGAGGAGCGTGGAGGAAGAATACGGGACCTTGATGTTTTTCGGGCACACGGAAAAAGACCAACCGGACAGCTCGGAGAAGTTGATCATTTGCGGCGATCGCGAAAACAGGCGCGGCGCGGAGTTGAAAGTGATGAGTTCGGTGGAAACGAAGGTTCAGGGGTACTTTGTCGATTACGAGAAGAACGACCCCGAGTTGAAACAACCGCTGATGCAACCTGGAGACGGTTTGAAAGATGGATTCGCGTACGACCAGTTTCCGTTCACCGAGGAGGAGTTTTCCTACGCTTTGGGTAAGTTTGGCCGAGTGAGAAGAAAGTTAGCGAAAGCGTCCGGGTGCGTGATGGAATACGTCGGACGAGTCGCGATAATGAGCGGGAACAAAGAACAAAGAGCGAGGTGTTGGGATTACACCAACTGGTTGATGAAACAAAGACGAAACAACGGCACCTGTTCGGTCGATCCGAACGCGCGGAACGATTGCGAAATTTGCGACGTTCCTGGATCGATCGATTTGCCTCGGTTACAAGGAAACTGTCATAAAGTCGAAGAAGCTACCGGGACGTTTATTTTCACCACCGATTTCGAAAAACCAGTCGCGGAAGGTCAAGACAAAACGTTGCTCATTTGCTCTCACGACTCCGCCAGCAGACGCAAGGCCCGAAGAATGGTGGAAGATTTAATCGACGGCAGACGAGACGTGTTCCAAGACAACAACCGAGGAGGCCCGAGAGGAAGAGGAGGAGGAGGAGGAAACAGAGGAAGAGGAGGACAACAACAACAACAACGCGGGATGAGAAACGACGGCGGCGGCGCCGCGGAAGCCTGCCGAAACTTCCAAATGGGTCGGTGTACTCGAGGCAACCAGTGCAAATACTCCCACGACATGTCCATGGCGCCGATGCAAATGGGCGGCGGGAGCGGCGCAAACCGAGGCGGGAGAGGCTACGATGACAACCACCCCCGAAACAACAACAACATGAACAACAACGGCGGCGGAAGAGGAGGAGGATCTCAAATCATAAACCGACTCAGTCGAGGCGGCAACTCCGGTGGTGGTGGTAATGGCAACAGAGGCCGTCCGTATTAAACAACCTTTTATCATCGTAAGAAAGAGAGAGAGAGAGAGAAAGAGAGAGAGACATAACATGTGTATCTAAGAAAGAATCTTAGTGTATTAGCGCTTATTAGTAGATGTAAGACTCCTACGTTTTATCCGCATTGATCAACCACACGAAAAGATATATATTACGAATAATGTCGCTGCGCGGGGACAACCCCTCTCGCTACAGTCGATACCACTTGAAGAGAGACCACGCCGGTGTTTCTCTCGCGTCGTCGTCGAAGTCTTCTTCGTTGAAACGCGCGAGTTTACTTTCCGGATTGCTTTTCGTGTTCATCCTTCCGTCGGTGTTGAACATCGAACATCGCGCGCGGAAACACCATCATTACTCGTCTTCTTCTGAGTATTCGAGAGGAGGAGCGAACAGTAATAGTAACAACAATAACGTAAGGTTGAGGTTTAAAACGCGAGAAGAGAACCACAGGGAGAACGATCGATTGCAGCACGAGTGGTGGAGAGACGCGCAAGAAGGGCTCGGGAAAGTTTGGCACAAAGTCTTTGACGAAGAAGAGGACGAATCTTTGACGAATACGGACGTGTACAAGCCGGAGAAGTTTGGACACCAAGTGGCGAAGAAGACGCACGAACGATTGGTTGGGAATACAGACGAGAACGCGAGAAACGATGGAGGAGGAGAGTTCAACTTAGATAAAGCGATAGCGGAAGAGATGAGCAAAGACGACGACGACGACGAGGACCACATGGAGGGGACGACGTGGAAAGGCGGCGTGCCCGTGGTGAAAGGACACAAGACGTGCGAGTATTGTTCGAACAGAGGCGCGTGTTTGACGGAGACGACGTGTCAATGTCCGGCGATTTACGAAGGCGAGAGGTGCGAGAAGTTGAGAGATTTCGTGGACCATCCGAGGGTGATGAAAGGGTTCAAGAAAGGATTTGAAGGCGCGAGTTTGTTGGCGAAAGCGAACACGAAGAATAACATGCCGCTGATGGTGAGGAGGAATCCTGGACAACCCGCGCACCCGGGGACGGAGAAGGCAATGGTCACGGAAATCGGGAAGTTGACGAGACCGAGCAGGGATAAGTTGCCGGAGGAAGATCCGTTAGGATCGGTGGTGTTCGAAACGTGCGCGATTGTCGGGTCTAGCGGTATTTTGTTGAAACACTCGCACGGCGCCGATATCGATTCGCACGACGTGGTCTTTCGATTCAACTCGGCGACGACGAAAGGGTTCGAAAAGAATGTTGGGGCAAAAACGACGCATAGAATTACCAATTCCAGAAATTACGGGTTTCGAGAGTACGATTCCGAGTGCGTCGTGCAACACATGCGCAACGAAATGTCCTTGGTGAAGATGTTCAAGAAACGCGCCAAGTATCCGGGATTGAATTTATACGGCGTGCATCCGCAGTTACACGGGTGGGTGGATAAGTCGTTTTCGTTTTTAGTCACCAGTGGTTTATTTGGAGCATTAATCGCCGCGCACAAGTGTGCTTCGGTGGATTTGTACGGCTTTCAAGTCTCAAGACACCACGGCGTGCAGTACCATTACTACAACGCCGTGGATGAACCGGCGAACGAGGAGAGAGACGGCGACGAGTGGTTAGCGGTAAAATCGTTAGTAGAAAGCGGTGTTTTGCACTTTGCGGATCCGTGTATCATTGAATGTCACGAAAGCGCGCGAGCTTGTTTGAATTGTCAGGAAGAACACGGGGACGACGTGCATTTGAGTCACCACGCGGGAGGCGCCGGCGGAGATTCGTATTCTTCCTCCTCTTCTTCGAATGGTGCGACGACGACAAATAACGCGCACGGGAACCGAGGACGACGAGGTGGTGCGAAGCACGCCGTGAAAAAGAGTCACAGCAGCCACGATTTCCAGAGCGAGTTTAGAAGCGGTAGTAGTGATAGCGATAGCGACAAAACCGAGGACGACGACGACCAAGTTTCGCAATCGTCCTCCTCGGACGAGTTCACGCATTAGATAATGTGTATATATAGAAATCAACCTCTAATAGTAAAAGTAGTAATACACTATAGCCCCTATGACTGCCAAAACTGTCCCGCCAACTGTCATCGCGAGCTCTTTATATTTCATCCCTACCGCCGCGAGGTATCGCACCGCGCTCAACCCGAGCGCCTTCTTCGCGCCTTTCCCCGCCACTCGAAACAAAACCACCCGCAGAGCCGCGCCTAAAGAATCTAAAAACAAAAACGTTCGCCTCCGACTGCCTCTTTTTGCCATTCCGTACGCGAAGCACGTCAACGCTCCCGGTAAGACGAGTAAAATGGCGACTCCGTATTGGCGCATCAAGCGTTCGCTTTCGCGCACTTTCGCTTTGCTCACTTTCAACCACTTACTCCGTCTGTTCTCTTTGGTGAGATGCGCGACGATATCTTTCCCGTACCATCTCCCGCTGAAGAAGTATAAACAATCCTCGATGACTCTTCTCGCACCCCGATGAGAATGAACGAGTAGAACGGCATGTTGGCCGCCGAGGCGATGGTTAAGTTCACGTCGTTCGCGTTTAAGAGAAGCAACACCGTGGGCATTTGGCCGAGGATTAAGATTAAAACGTCCGCGAGTTTCCCGAGTACGTTCACGCATGAAATCAGGAACACGCACTGAGAAAAGGTTAAGAGAGGTTCTCCTCGTGTTTTGGTTTTCCCGCTAAAAGAGCGCGTGGAGACGACCATTTTGACGATGAATCTCTCGATGTTTTCTCGCTTCGCAACAGTGGAGGAAATCGCGCCATTCTTGGGGCGCAAAAGTAGGGGATTTGCACTCGCAAAGATGATGACGATGCCAGACGAGGAGAAGAACAACGGGGCCGATGATTCTTCCTCAAAAATCGATCTCGAAGTCGTCGTTTTAGCGGATAAGAGAGCGCAACCGTGCACGCACGAAGACGAGCTGAGAGCGTTTGGTTTGCTCTTATCCTCCTCCTTTTCTTCTTCCGATGAAGATGATGATGATTTTGCGGACAACGAAAGAGCGACGAAACGACGGAGAAAAGAAGAAGAAGAAGACAAAGAAACGGAGGAGGACCTAAATGTGGACGACGAGGAGGAGAGAAAGAGGAGCGTAATTCGATCGAAATTCGACGAGTATAACGCGCAGGCGGATGGTTTCGTGGGAAGGTTTTGCGAGGAGAAAGAGGAAGAGCATTTTGAGGGTGAGGGTGTGAAAGAGAGAGTGCACGTGCTAGGGGATGCGTTGGTGGCGAGATGTTTGAGAAGAATGTTCCACGAGGAGAATGGAGACGAAAAAAGCGAATTCATCACGGAAGAGGACGTTTTAGACGCGGATTTTGAGAAGAGCGAGGTTTGGAGCGCGATTGTAGCGCGTAAAAGTCATGGTAGGAGTATCGATGATGGCGATGAAAACGAGTCTCGAGTACGCGTCGTCGTCGCTTCGGCGCTGGAGTCGTTCGAGTCGCGGGCGAAAATCGACCGGTTGTGCAAGAAGTTTAAAGTCGTTTTAGTAGACGTCGGCATCGAAGACGATCGAGGATCGGTTTTTGTGGTAGATTCGACACAAAACACGACGAGTTACGAGTGTTTGCCGAGAGATTTAGATGAGAGTAGTTTAAAGAAGAAAGAGAAGGCGCCGTCGTGCGTGTTGGAGAATTTCCCGTTTCAGTTTTCGCACTGCGTGGAGTGGTCAAGGCACGTATTTGAGAGGGTTTTCGTGAAGGAAGCAAAGGATCATTACGAGGAGGAGTTGAGAAGAGCAGAGGAAGAAGGAGGTGAAAGAGTTTACGATGAAGGTTTCGTGGAGGCTGATTCGGCGAATCGCGCGAATCGATTATTCGTCGAGCTCTTTCAGACGAAAATAGACGCCATTCGCGAGAGTTTTCCGAGAGATAAAGACGACGGGAAGTTTTGGGGCGACGAGAAAGGAAAGAGGTTTCCAGAACCGGTGAGTAACTTTAAGACCGAAATGAAACGAGTGCACACCGAGTTTCTCTTAGCCGCCCAAACTTTGTACAAGTTGAATTATCACAACGATAGGCCGACGTGGGATTATAGTCTACGAAGATTCGAAAGCTTAAACGGTAAAGCGCGATGGGACCATGCGATATTCGTGGAAACGTGCGCGTTACTTCGCGCGAGAACGTATCGTATTGACGTTCCAAAGTATACGTACGAAACGCATCGAGACGTTTTGTTCGATCTGCCTCGGAAAAATCCAGTCGCCGGATTCGTGGCGGCAAAAATCGCTTCGAGAGAAATCAAGAAGATTTTGTTGAATGAAGAAAAAGAGCGTCGCAGTCAAAACTCTTTCTTCAACGTCGTCACGAACGATTTTGTCGCTTCCGAGTGTCCATCGGCGTTTGTAGAAACAACCACGAATCGAAGTCGAAATCTTCCGGATTTGCAATGGACAATCTGGTCTGTTATCGACATCGACTGTTTTCTTCCTGGAAAGAACACGCTCGGAGATTTCTTACAAACCTTCCGCGAACAGGTTGGTTTGGAACCAGCGTCCGTTGGCGTCGGCGCTGCGCTCGTGTACATGGAATTTATGAGTAAAGAGAAACGCGCTATGCGAGAGAAAATGTCCGTGGTGGATGCGATTCGAGATACGTTGAATAGTAGCGCTAGCCTTAGTAAAGAAGCGTTCGAACCAATCAAGAGGAAGAATGGCGAAGAGGAATACGTCGTGTTAACCGTCCAAGCCGTGGACGAGAAGGATGAGGATAAAGATATTCCGGATGTGATTGTTCGCGTTAAATAAATGGAAGAATTAGAAATAATAATAATAGATTTTTAAAAAGACATCAGAGAGAAACACTCTAACACGGCGCGAGCGAAGCAATAAATGATAATAATAACTGTGATGAATACTTACAACTCTAACTCTTGATTGACTTTGCGTTTCCACTTGTCCGAATTCTCGTACGCGTTTGCAAAACTCAGCCCATCGCCGTCGATGCTGCATCCTGGAAAAAGCCAGTATCGCATCTTCGCGCCTAAAACTTCTCTTAAATTTCCGCTCAATCCAAGACTGTACGGATGTTCTATTTTCTTAATCGTGGTGGTCGCGTTGGTTCCAGTTGCTTTATTGCTCCCATCGCCGCCTTCGCTACTAATCGTCGTCGTCGTCCTTTCGCCATTCTCTCCAATTGGGTGCGTCAACGTCAGTTTTGAACGCACGCCTTCGTAGTGTTCAATCGTCGTGCAATTCTTCGACGTTAACCACACGTGCCACGCAAACAACAAACCGATCGCTAACAATAAGGGAAACGAAACCATTAACGCCGTCACTTCACATATTGCGTCCCAATCCCACGCATTACTATCACTATTACTCCCTGTCGTCGTCGCCGCCGCAGCAGCAGCAGCCGTATTACTCGCCGCTAGTTTCTTCTTACCACTACCGCTTTCGCTCGCCACCATGTTCCAGCTCAAAATCATCGCCGAGTGCCCAACCGCCAACACCGCGTAAAATAAAAACAAGAAAAACGCTTTATAATTTTTATGCCCGACGCAATTATTAATCCACACGCAGTGATGATCCATCCTCAGCACGCATTTTTGGCACACTCTGCAGTGATGCGCTCTCGGCGGCTTATAGGCGTTGCACTTTTGGCAAAAACGTTTCAAGCCTTTCCCTTTCCGCTTCACCTCCCAAAAGTTATTCGCATCTTCCATGTCCGGTTGCCAACCGTCCGGGACTTTCCCAGCCTCGCACATCACCGAAGCTACGTATAAACACAGCGCTAACGACGTGGTGACGAACAAAATCGACCGGTGAATGGTCCCGTCCACGCTCGTCTCGAATCTGCCATACAACACGATCGTGCTCGTCGTGTAATAGAGGAATCCAAAGAGAAACAAGACGAAGAACACGGGCAAGGACATCTTCTGCCAAACCCTGCGCATGACGCGACGCGCGCGCTGGCGACGCGTTAAACTACCTTTCGGGGTCGTCACCATCGGCGTCATCGTCTTGGAAAATTGGTCGTCGTCGTTTGATAGATGATAAAAAGAAACGACGACTCTCTGGCGAACACCAACGACGACACAACGACAGACCTTCTTCGCGCTCTCTCCTACTTTCTGATTTTCCCGCACTTGCACCCGCTCCCGCACTTGCACCCGCTCCCGCACGAGCAGTCTCTCCACGGACACCCCCCCGAAGATGAAGTCGTCTGAATCGTCGTCGTCGTCGTCGCCGGCGGCGGCTTGGTCGCAGTTGGAGTAGATTTGTTTCCGAACCCGAAGAAACCCATGTGTTGTTCGTGCGTTTTAATTGAAGATTTTTGGGAAAAAGAGACGTCACTTTTTTAACGCGCAAAAGCGCGCTCTGGTGCGTGTACCGCTGCTTCTCGGCGAAGACGACGACGACGCGTTCGATGACGTTCGTTTCGGGAGGAGGATCTCGTTTTCTTTGTCTCGCGGTGAAAGTGGAAGATACCGGAAGAAGACCACCTTCTTCTTCTTCTTCTCGTGGTCGCGACAAGAAAACAGCGGTAACAGTTGGGGAGAGAAAAGGCAAACGACGACCGCGGAGTAAAACGACTGCCTCGACGAACAATAACAGTAATAATTCGAACGGCAACAAAAACGCGTCAAAAGATTTAGAACTGCCAGAGCTGTTATTCGGCGCCGCGTCGACGTCGTTCGCGTTGACCGTGGATGCAATCACCTCTGGTCTCGATTTCGTCCAAAAAGTCACCTCGACTGAGAAACCTTCGAGTAAATATCCGCCCGGGCCGGATTTCGATAGCGCTTTCGAGATGGGACAAAATCCGCTGAAGTTTATAGAGAAAGTGAAGAGCAGGTACGGTCCCGTCGCTGGCTTGCGGTTGGCTGGGGAAAACGTGATTTTAGTCTCCAAACCGAGCGTGGCGAAACAGGTTTTAATCGACGACGAGGCGAGCTTTACGAAGAAAGGAACGGCGTTTTTCCCGTCCAGTCGATTGGCCGGAGATGGTTTGTTAGTGACGGATGGGGACGTGTGGAGATCGCAGAGGAGATTATCGAATCCGGCGTTTCGAAAAGCCGCGGTGGAAACGTACGCGAAAGCGATGAATGAGTGCATCGAGGAAACCATTCGCACGCGATGGCGAACAAACGGAGAGAGGGATATTTACGAGGATTTTAACGAGGTGACGTTACAAGTAGTCTGCAGGACGTTATTTGGAGAAGATGCGGTCGGAACGAAAGGGAAGGAAATTGTGGATTCAATTCGAGTCGCGTTCGAGTATTTCGCAAAGAGAAGCAGCGGGATTGAGATGATTTTACCGGAATGGTTTCCTCTACCCTCGAATATCTCGTTCAACGACGCGGTGGATCGGCTCGATAACGCCGTCTACGCAATCATCGATAAACGACTAGCAGAGATGGAGGAGCCGTGTTTCATAGCTTGTGCGACGCAAGAGATGGATTTACTAGACCGATTATTATCGGCGTCGTTGGACGATTTAGTCGAAGACGAGGAAGATCGAGTGTTGAAAGGAGCGATGGCGAGCTCCTCTAACAACGACGACGAAGACGCCGTCACCAATACTAACAGAAAGAAAATGTCCAGGAAACAACTTCGCGACGAAGTGATGACCTTAATCGTTGCCGGTCAAGAAACCTCCGCGATCGTGTTATCGTGGGCGGTGGCGTTTGTCGCCAAAGACGAAAGTTTTGGCGAACGCATCGCGAAAGAAGCGACGGAAGCGCGCATTTTAGCCTCCAAAAGGTTGAAGAAAAGCCCCTTAGAAAAAGAACAAGAAGAATGCACGATCGCGGAAGAAGTCATCGACGACGACGATAACTGCAAAGAACCAGACTCGGAAACAATTATCGCGCAAACCGAGTTGACGTTTGAATCCATCAAAGACTTACCGTTCACCGAGGCGATCATTTTAGAAACCATGCGTCTGAAACCGCCGGCGTACATAGTCGGTCGCTCAAACTCCATCTCGGACGTGCACTTGGACGAGAATAACAAATACGACATCCCGCGAGGCTCTACAATCCTCGTCAGTCCGTACCTCGCTCACCGCGACGGTCAATACTGGAGTAAACCGAACGAGTTCGACCCGAACCGATGGCTCGCCCTCGACCCGGAAACGAACCAACCGTACGCTCGAACCGCTTTACGAGGCATGGGGTACAAAAACACCTACTTCCCGTTCGGCGCGGGCCCGCGCGCGTGCATCGGCGCGCAATTCGCCATGTTAGAAGCGATCATTCTCCTCGCGTGTTCCTGCGAAAAGAGACGGTTTGATTTACCCGACGATATTGATACGAACAACAACAACAACAACAACAACAACTCACCCGGTACGAAAGGCGGCGGGTTTCCTAAAGACGCCGCTGGAATCACGTTGCGGCCGGAGAGTCCGGTGAGGATGAAAGTTTCCGCCATCCGGAGGAAAAATCTTTAATTACGCGTCGTTGTATTCTACTTCTCGTTCTACATTTTTAGTTTAACACCCTTCTCTTGGGAAAGAAAAAGGGATAACGCACTCGTCATATTTATTCACGTTTTGCCGTAAAAATGACCGACCACGGTTCCGCCACCTGGGAGGGATGGTATTGCGTCTCCGTCGTCTTCCTCATGTTCGTTTTGCTTCTTAAAAACGTCGCCGGTCCGGATGTACTCATGCTCGGCGCGCTCGCTTTAGAGCTCGCCGCCGGCATCGTCCCCATCGAGAGCGGCTTGAAAGGATTCTCCAACAAAGGTTTACTCACCGTGGCGTGTTTATTCGTCGTCGCGAGTGGGATATCAAACACCGGCGCGTTGGATTATTACATGGGGAAGCTGTTAGGGACGCCTAAGTCAGTCGCAGACGCGCAATTGAGGTTGATGATGCCCATTGCCATCGTTTCCGCGTTCTTGAACAACACCCCGGTGGTGGCGATTATGATTCCAATCGTCCAAAAATGGTGCCGAAAGTGTAAGATTTCGCCGGCGCAGCTCTTCATCCCACTCTCGTTTTCATCAATCTTAGGTGGGACGTGCACTTTAATAGGAACGAGCACGAATTTAGTCGTCGACGGGATGAGAAAAGAACGATATCCGGAGGAAAAAGCGATTGGATTGTTCGAGTTGAGTAAATACGGAGTGCCGGTGTTGTTGAGCGGATTGTGTTACATGCTCGTGGCGAGTCCATTTTTATTACCGGGCGGGAAGAAAGAGAATAAAGAAGATTCTGGGAACGGCAACGGAGATATGAACGATTCAGAAGATTTAACGGTTGGTGCGGTGGTACCGAGAGGAAGTCCGGTGGTGGATTCACCCGTGGCTATTTTGAGAGGATTGAACGGTTTGTATTTAGTGAGCGTGCAGAGAGGCGACGTGGTGATGCGCGCGGTGCAACCGGAGTTTCTCTTGGAAGCTGGCGACGTTCTGATTTTTACCGGATTAGTGGATAAAATCGGCGAAGTGTGCGAAGAGCACGGGTTGGTGCCGCTGACGCACGACGTGGAGGAGAAGATGGTTGGAGGCGCGTTTCCGGAAAGCGTATCGATCGGAGGGAGTCAAGGAAATAGTTTAGATCCGAGTCCGAAATGGGCCGGCCCGGGGGATCCGTTTAGTAGTAGCAGTGATGGTGGTAATAAAGGCTTCGCGAAAGGCGGCGGCGCGAAAAAGGACTCGAGCAGAGTGAACACGCCGACGTCGCAGCAAGGAGGCTCGCCTAGGTTCCAAGACGATTCGTCCATCGTCGGTCTAGGGTACGAGCATCGTAAACGCGAAACGGAACTGCAACGAAGAGCGTCCGTGGACGTGCATAATTACGAAAAGTTGTTGCGGAAGTTTACCGACGACGGTAACGAGAACAACAATAACAACAACAGCAATAGCGCGGCGAACGGTGATGACGAACAATCTATGTTGCGAAAACAGTCGCACGAATACATCGATAACCGACAACAATCGTTGGCGGTAAAAAAGCATTTCGTTCTGCGGGCGAGAATAGGGGCGAAATCGACATTAATCGACATGTCCCCTCGAGAAGTGCTGTTTCGAAGGAAATACAAAGCGTCCATCATGGCGGTGCAAAGAGCCGGAAGCACGAGCACGTCCTCGAATGTAGCTGAAAACAGGTTAGGCAAAATTATCTTTCAACACAACGACGTTCTGGTTTTACACGCGGCGGAAGATTCGCCGCTGTTGGAACAAAAGAGAGAACGAGAGGAGGCGAAAGTAGAACGCGAAAAAGTTCAACAAGAAACGAAAAAGAGTCGATTGGCGCAGAGCAATTCTTCGCCGGGTGGTATTTTCCGAAGCGCGTCAAAGGGCGATTTGAGCGGAAGCGATATGAAACCGCCAAGCAGATCGCAGTCGAAGAGTAATTTAGACACGAGCTTCACCAACTTGAGTGACGTGGAGGGATTTGAAAACACGTCGGAGTTTACCTGCGGGGACGACTTGGAAATTTTATTGGCGGATGCGCAGGATTTGAATTTTAGCGAGTTTGCGATTCCCATGCGCGTGGTCGCCGGAGGCGCTTTAGACGGGAAAACCATTAGAGGCGTTGATTTGGTCAACACACCGGGTCTGTTTCTCACGGCTATGCAAGAAGGTGGGGCGAAAGGTGTCACGAAAACTGTCGATCCTGAAACCGTTTTGCGCGGCGAAGACGTTTTGTGGTTTGCCGGGGACATGAGCGGCATGCAAACGCTTCGACGCATCCCGGGCATGGTGCCGCAAGACGACCAAGTCGCGAAATTGTCCATTCGTAAAACCGATCGACGACTCGTGCAAGCTGTCGTCTCGCAACACTCGATTTTGGAAGGACAGTCAGTCAGAGACGCGCATTTCCGAACCAGATACGATGCGGTGATCATCGCCGTGCAGCGATCTGGCGGTAGAATTCAAGCGCGTATCGGCGACATCGTTTTACAAGCCGGAGACGTTTTGTTGTTGGACACTTCGACGTCGTTTTTATCGAACCATAAACGCGACGCTGCATTTGCATTAGTTTCTGAGATTGAAGACTCTGCACCGCCGCAGTTTGACAAGTTATTGCCATCTCTGGGTACCGCGGTTGTCATGATTGCCGTCTTTGTCGCCGGCGCGCTCGATTTGTTCGTCGCCGCGTTGTTAGCTTCTGGCGTCATGTTAGCGACTGGATGTTTGACGCAAGAAGCCGCGAGGGCTGCGGTGAAATGGGAAGTCATCGTTACCATTGCAGCCGCTTTTGGTATATCTGCGGCTATGGAACAATCCGGCGTCGCCACTGCCATCGCGCAAAATTTAGTCGCCGCCGGCAACGCTTTGGGCACCGGCAAACCCGGTATTTTAGTCGCCGTATACCTCGCCACGGTTGTTCTGTGTAACATTGTCGGTAACAACGCCGCTGCGGCGTTGATGTATCCCATCGCCGCTGAGTCTGCCGAACAGCAAGGCATCCCAAACGCACAAATGAGTTTTCTATTAATGCTCGCCGCGTCGGCATCGTTCATGTCGCCGTTTGGATACCAGACGAACTTGATGGTGTACGGCCCTGGCGGGTACGTGTTTGCAAACTTTTTAAAGTTTGGCGGTCCGATGCAAATAGTGCAAATGATCGTTTCCGTGGCGGTGGTTTTGTTAGACGACAGATGGTGGATTGGATGGATCGTAGGTTTTGGCAGCGTTTTCGCGGTGTTTGCTTCAAGAAAACTTGTGCCTATGATTATAGAAAAAGTGAAAGGAGGAAGGAACGATGCGTCGAGCGAGGAGGATAAATTAGACAACGCGCTTTAGTACGGTATGTGTTATGAAACGACTTTACTTTATTTTTCAATTACTTCTACGTCCCTCCTAGTACTATATGGTAACTACATTTGAATCTATGAGAGCTAATCTATCGTCTCTCTACCAATTATCCACGTTTGCAATCGTGACTTTTTTCTTCATATCATTGGACGCCACCAACGCGTTGTAAGTCGTATCGTACGCTGATAAAGTGTCGCCGTTTTCTTCCGCGGACGTAATCAGACTCTTCACCGCCGCTGAGTGTAGATTTCTGCGCTCGCTCTCAATTTCGCCTTCCATGTACGCCTCTTCTACCCGTTTCAACAACTTGGCGTTCAAATACGACTGCTTTGGAGGCACTTGCCCGCCGCCGTTGGCGCATCCGCTCGGACACGCCATCATCTCCACGAAATCCCACTTGTTCGGTTCTCTTTTCAAAGCCCTGGTGACGTTTTGGACGTTTCGAAACCCGTACGCTAAGAGAAATTTTAGTTTCACTTCGCCCTCGATTTTCAATTCCACTTCGCGCATGTCCGCGTTCGTCAGCGTCTTATACTCTAAATCTTTGCCTCGCAGATCGACGCCGTAGAGATCCCTCGCCGCTTTGCGAAAGACGTATTCGAGGTACGCGCCGGAGGTTGCCGCAAAGGCTGGTGGCAGAAGTGCATCTTCTTGTTCGTCTTCTTCGACGTCCATCATATCCTCCGTTCTAAACCACGACGCAAACATCGAATCAATCTTCGCGCTCGGCAAACTCCTCACGCCCGCCTCGTCCACGATGTTACACTTCTTCTCCAACAACTCCACAACCTCCGTCGTCGTCAACACGCAATCCGTCTCGTTGACGCCGTCAACATCATCATCTTTTCCTTGTCCAAGTACATCGCCTTCTCTTTTCGTCTTAAATTCCCTTCGACTCGCTTCCAACTTTTTATCAAAGCACGGCATCACCGACACGTGATACGCCTCCTCCTCCTCCTCCTCCTCCTCTGTATCCTCCGAGAAAGCAGCCCTTCTTCCCTTCTTCGCGAAAGTCCCGGCAATCGCCTGCGGACTCTTCGCTTTCGCCAAAAGATTCACATCTCGCACAGCGTTTTCAGTCTTCTCCGCGTAACACACCCACCCAGGACACGCCGACGCAATCATCGGCAACAACCCCGACGACTTACTCTTCCTCTCCGTAAACTCCTTCGCGTATCTCGCCCGCGACGCCGCTCGCGCCTCGGTACTGCTACACACCGCCCGCGCGTTAAAATGCGTCTTAAAAAACCCGCACATTTTCTCCAACATCTCTTCGTATTTCACGCTATATTTCACCGCCAACGACGCCGTGGATTGCGGAGAGAGTGTTACTACCAATCTTCTTCGTCGTCGTCCTCTTCCTCCTCCTCCATCACGGGTCCCTCCTACTGGTTGGATGTTTCCTTCTGAGGAGAAATTTTGGCCTAAAAATTCCTCCACCGATTGCTGTTCCATCAAGACCGTTTCCGCGCTGGTGACGCACCCAGAGCACGCGAGACAATCGGATAAGGACACTTTTACCATCATCGAATTCCCATCTTTGCTGAAGTCTTCCTTCGCGGGTTCGAATCGTTTTTTGTTTTCCGCTCCTCGTTTTGCGCGGAGAAGGATTTCCCCGCCGTCCCCTTCTCCGGCGTCGTGTAACCCGTCGTTTACGAGGAGTGTATTACCATCGGATGAGAGAGGAATGATGCACGCCTGAGAAGGCGCGATGTAATCGTTCAAAGACGAGGACGAGAGTTTCACGGCACCGCTGAATCCTCCTCGTTCTCCTTCCTGTGATGTGTGTGACATTCTCAGGTCAAGCTTTACTTTGAGTTGTTTTTGTGATGATGAAAGAGCGATATTTAGTACTTGTACGTAGGGGTGTGGAAGGGGTTTAACGCGAGAACGAATATGTCATGGGTACATCGTGCGGTTTTATGGATACTACAGGTTAATAGTACGAGTCTTTCTTTCTCTCTTTCTTTCTCTATCAGTCTTATTCTTTCTTAGTATTCTTCTTGGTTTCATTTTCTTTCTGTCCGACGACGGCGTATTTGTTCACGAGACTTTTAATCTTCTCTTTGCGTTGACTGGTCATGAAAGCGACGAGCGGGTCGAGTTTCGCGGACGACTCCGATTTCGCGTGGTCGATGACCGTGCGAACGATTTTTTCCTCGTACTTTTTACACTGTTTCTTCGTGAGAATGTTCCGGTCTCGTTTGAGTCTGAGTTGCTCGAAGACGTATTTGGTGACTTGTTTGGTCACGCGTTCTTCGTAAGCTTCTTCGGTGAGCGTGTCGGCGTCGGCGGAATTGGCTTTGCTCTTCTTCGCGTTCAAAAGATCGTCGTCGTCGTCTTCGCCCAAAGCGGCGGCGTCCTCGGCGTCTTCTCTCGCCCGTTTCGCCGCTTTCGCCTTCGCTTTCGCTCTCTTTTTCTCTCGTTTCAAATTCGCGGCGTTTTGAAAATCTTCAAAGGAGGAAATGTTCATGTTCATGACTTGATCTTCGTCGGAATCCGTGTCGTTGTTATGATGATCCATGGCGGTCTGCGCTGCTTCCTTGGCGGCTTGAATCGCACGTTCGGCGTCTAATTTAGCTTGCTCCGCGGCTTGTCGCGCTGCGAGCGCAGCTTGGCCTTCGGGAAGATCCGATGCGGCTTTGACGACCGCTTCGCGCTGGTCGCGAAGTTTTCGTTCGGCGGCTTCTTTCGCCTCTTTGCGTTGCTTTTCGTGCAAGACGAGAAGCTCTTTGTCGGAAAGCGCGTTGGCGATATTCGTGGTTTCTTTCGCAACTTCGCTCGCGATGGTGTTCATGCCGTTGTTTTTAATCGAATTCAAAAGCGTTGTCGTTATGTTGTTGTTTTGCTTTGGCGCTAACACGTTTCCGTACGGCGAGATGGCACCGCCGACGGACATGCGCGTCTTATCGCCACCGAGCGCTAACAAACGCATCCACTCTCGAGTGATCATTTTAGACGTTTGCTTTAATCCCGCGTTTTCGTGTGATTGGAAGTAGTCTTTGATGGTTAATGGCACGCCCGATTTCTTCATCAACTTGAAATCAAACGGAATCGATCGGATGACTTTCAACGCGGTCATCGCGTCTTCCTCGTCGCCATCTCGTCGCGCGCGCTTGGCAAATTTACTCAACCACTCGTTAAACGTCGCTAATCCGTTGTGTTTTCCATACGCCCACTTTTCTTTTTCGGCATTGGTAAGTGATAACACGGCGTGCATCAACGCGCGTTTTCCGGCGCCCGTTTTCAACGCGTAGTGGTTTTCATTTTCAACCATAATTTCTGCCAAAGCGAGTCCAATAGAGTTCGTCTTCGCGGATGAATCTACCGTCATGGAAATTTTATACACCGATTTCGCTTCGTCTCTCCCGGCCAACGCGTCCGCGTCGACGACTTGGTTCCTCGCTCGCTCTTCCGCCTCGCGTTTGCGCTCAATAGCCGCCTTCATCTTTTCAAAGTCTTCACCTTCCAGCTCGCTGTCGTAATCGGAGTCTTCCATTAACGCCGCCTGTCGAGCTTCTTCCTCCGCTTTCTTTCGCATCTCTTCGAGATCGAAGACTTCGTCGAAGATTTTACCTTCCTCGCCGGAGAGTTTACGCAAAACTTGTCTCGCCGCTCGCCATCCGGTGAGCATGGCACCGCCAACTGTATCTGGATGTTCTTTACACGTGTGTTCGCCGGCAAAGAATAAGCGTCCTTTCAATTCTGGACGACCTAATTCGTCGTAATCCGCGGCGCCTCGAGAGCTTTTCTTTACGTACGAGTACGAGCCTCGCGCAAATGGATCTTTACCCCACGCGGTTGCTTTAGCCGTTTTCACTTTGATTTTCGATTGGTCGCCGTTGAAGTGCACTTTCGCCAACTGTTCCACGGCTAAATTCACGAGTTCTTGTTGCGACTCTTCCGTGACGTTGTTCTCGGTATCTTCCGCGTTCGAGCCTGCGACTAACGCGATCAACATGTTTTCGCCACAAACTGGTTTCAAGTTCCAGAACATGAAACATCGCGCGCGGTTGTTCATTTTCGACTCGTCGTCGCTGTCTACGGCGACACCGAAATAATCGCGATCGTCCGACCAAAACTGATCTTCGAACTCGATGACCAGCTTGTTCAAATTTCCAAAACCTAATCTATGGACGGCATTTCGTTTCGCGGTGGATAATTCAGGAACGAACTCGACGTCGTCGTTTTTTAGACACCCCAGAGGTACCGTGCACACCACCGCGGAGCCTTCGTAGATGGTACCATCGGCGCACTCCACGTTGACGCCATCGAATGGGTTTTTCGTGCTCGTGACGGTCACCTTCTTGACGATCGCGTTGAGTTTAATTGCACTTATTTTTTCAATTTCTCTCGCCAACGCGTCGGTGATTTGGCCGTAGCCGTTTCGCACCATGCAATGCGGCCCGCCAAACCCGCCGTACATTTCGTCTTGGTTCCAGTGCGGTAGCGACACGTCCCCGAGTTTCGCAGAACATCCGTATTCTAAATTCGCCCAGTGCCAATCGAGCAATCGTTTATCGTCTTTGGAAAACTGCTTGATTTTCTCCAACTTTTGTTGTTTCTTCTCGTCGTTCATGTCGTCGTCGTCGTCGTCGTTTTTGTTGTTGTTGTCGTTGTCATCGTCTTCTCCTCTTTCTTCTTGTTCCTGTTGTTTCTTTCTCAGTGTATCTTCTAAATACTCGCGCTCGAAATGGACTTTGGTCAGGTCTTCAATTATTTCGCCCAACCCGAGATCCGCGGTGGCGTCTTCGCCTCGCGCCTCCACCGTCTCTCTCGCTTCGTCCATCAACAAGTCTCTCAACTTTTCAATTCTCGCGTCTTTTTCGCCGGCGACTAAACTCCCGTCTTTGCCGTCGTATAAAGGACACCCTGGACGTAACTCGACGAGTTTCAAATCGATTTGCGAGCTGACCTCGGCGGAAGGATCCGCGCGAATACCTAACCACGGCATACCCGTTCTCGCTTTCGGGTTCGGTTCCGTACCGGTCACGATGGAGGCGCCAAAATCCACCGGCGCGGAAAACGTCTCTCTTTCTGTCCACACTCGCCCACCGACGCGATCTCTCGCCTCTAAAACAATCACCGGGACGTTTCTCGATTTCAACTGGTTCGCGCACGCTAAACCGGACGGTCCGGCGCCGATGATTATAACCGGTTTCGACGTATCCACATCTCTCTCCCGTATGTTTGGATGTATTTTCCCCTCTTCGACTGCCGGCGGTGACCTCCACTTGAAAGTAATCTCATCCCCGCCGTCGTCTACTTCGTCGTCGTCGTCTTTCTTCTCCTTCGATTTCCCTTCTTCCTCGAACAACCCGTCAAACGCCTCCGCGCCTTCCGTTAAATACTTCGTCACCACCTCCTTAATCAACCCTTTCTTCTCGCTCAAATCCGTATTCAAACACTCCTCCGACCCAAGTTTCTTCCGAATCATCTTCTCCGTCATCACGTTCATGTCGCACGTTTTCAGCAATCGAATCAACTCTTTCGTTACGGTCGCGTCGTCGATGATTTCGATCGCAGAGGCGTTGGATCCGACCACGGCTTCTCCCTCCACGTCCTCCTTTTCCTCCTCTTTTTCCTCCTCCTTTTTTTCTTTCGTGAAAACTCCGTAGTTCACTCCACCGTTCCGTTCCAGCCAATCGAACACGTCTCGAATCATCTTCTCCTCGTAATTTCTCACCTCTTCGATCACTTCCGTCACGTCCAATCGCCTCCGAACATCTCTCCGCCACATGGCGCATATCTTATTCCTCACGCCTAAATAATGCGCCTCGCTGTTCCCTCCGTCTCTGAGTTGCGTGTCGAAGTCTTTCTTTTCGAGGAACGAGACGCGTTCGAAGTCGAGACCGGCCGATGCGGCGGCGATTTGTTCTCGACTCGGAGGCGAAGAATCATCTTTGTCGTCGGAATCGGAATCGAGGAATAAGTCGTCCAAAGCGAACTTGGACGAGCGTCGGTAGCCGACTTTTCTTTTGTGGTGGTGATTATGCGTCGCATTCGTGGTATTCTCAAAGGTGTTAAAGGCCATCTTTTTGTTTGTGCTTTTCCTTCGTCCTTATGAACGAATACAACAAGTGAGGAATCCGTCACTTACGCGAAAGAGGGAAACGACGGACTCGCGTTCGAGAAGAAGGACTCACTCCTCTTCGAAAATGAAGAAAAAAACCTACTACGACGTCTTGAACGTCTCGCCTGTCGCGACGCAAACGGAAATCAGAAAAGCGTACCACAAACTCGCGATTCAGTATCACCCGGACAAAGTCAAAGACGACGACGGAGACGAAGCGAACGCCGCACAGAAAGGGAAAAAGGAAGAGAAAACGGAACTGTTCAAGAAGATTTCAGTCGCGTACACGTGCTTATCCGACCCTTCGGAGAGAGAGAAATACGACGAGAGAA
>JGI20158J14315_10001051_pt1 | contig 20576 bp, 15 predicted proteins | sample COG_08_FD_14315 | JGI IMG/M metagenome (IMG submission 14315)
TCAAATAACAATATGTTTTCTTTTCTAGATGTTCTTAATTTGTAGGATTTATTGGCATAATCCATTTGCCAATCTTCAAATAATCCCATTGTGAGAAGTCTATAAATTGCTTTTGTCTCATCTCCATCTCCAAATGAACTATTTTTACCTTCTTTAAAGTCAATATTCACCCATTGACGTCTTTCAAAATCTAAATTTTGATCAAATCGGCTTAGTACACTACATAAAGTTATTAATTCATTCAATAGTCCTTTCCAGGATCCAAAATAGAACCATAAATGAGAATCAATGTCATCTCTGTCTTGGTAGTTTGTAGGAGGTCTTTGCTGATATTTTTTCAGTAAATCTTGATAATTACCAGAGAATAATTCTTGAGTATTATCTTTATCATTTTCGGTAAAGATTGTAGAACATAAGGCATTTTTCCCATCTCGGCCCGCTCTACCAGATTCTTGATACCACGATTCTACGGAACTAGCTATACCAAAATGAATTACACCTCTTACATTTGGGATATCAATTCCCATTCCAAAAGCTTTTGTCGCGATTATTATATTTTTCTCACCTTTTTTAAATTCTTCAACGCATTTTTTTTTATACTCCTCACTGTTTCCAAATTTATTTTCATCCCATTTATTTTGTCCGGGTTTGTCATATGGTCCACTTCCCCAGACCATTCCAATTTTTGCATTTTGTAGGTTGTCATTATTATTTAGAGCATCGTATACATTCAACAGTTGAGGCTTTGTTTGAACAAAAATAATTACTAAATTATTTTGTACTTCTTTATCTTGCGTTTTGTAAAACTTTAATGCACTTGTACTATATTTTTCTGGTATGTCGTATTCAACAATATCTAAAAGACGAGTTAATCCTTGACTTGGATCATCATTAGATACAACATTAAAATCTAACTCTGGACGATTAAATTTTTGAGCTCTTAATTCTTGATTTTCAGATAATTCACATTCCACTAATATATCATCTCTAACAGCTAGTGATGCTGTCCCTGTCATTGCTAATAATGGAATTCTGCTTTTCTTCTTTGAGATTCCATAGCTGTTGATAAGATTTTGTAATCGTTTTCCAATACTTAAATAAGATGTTCTGAATTCTTGGCCCCACTCTGAAATACAGTGTGCTTCATCTATTACAACAAGACTTATGCCAGTTTTTCTAATAACTGAACTTAGAGCATTATTAAAGGCGGGCATCAACAGTCGTTCAGGAGCACATAATATTATAAAGTTATCACCATTAGCTATAGAGTTCATAAAGCGTTCTCTAATTTCAGGATTTGGAGCAGCTTCACCACTAATTCCAATAACCCTATCAATACCATTCTCATTTAAATTTACTTTTTGATTGTTAATTAATTGTACGGTGGGGTCTATAACGATTACAGGACCCGGGAGTAATATTGCTGAAAGTTGATATATTAAACTTTTCCCAGCACCCGTAGGAAGTAGTACAAGAGAACTTTCGCCTGTAAGAGATTTTGTTATTGCTTCCAATTGCATCTCTCTAAAATCTTCTTTAGCAAATATATATTGGAGTATTATTTTCAATGCAGGACCCATATTGTCACTATGATCTAAAGTTAAAACATCACGAGTATTTTGTTGTCGCTCATCTTTAATTAAGAATGGAAGACTAACTTTTTTTATGAGTATTGTGTCTTTGTCATAATTTCCAAATTCTTCTAAATAGGAACTGTCTGGGTCTATTTTTAAAGAGATGTCGTAATCCTTAAGAATCTTATCACTTTTGGATGACACATAACCAAAATTATCTGAATGCATCTCTAATTGTTCTAAAATTTCGTTTTTATCATTGATGAAAAATACCTGTTCAGGGAGCATATTGGTTGTTTGCCATAGTGAGGTTATTGATGCAATTAAGTCGAACAAACGTTTTATTCCTATCAATCCTTGTAAATTTCCGTCTACTAATATTGTCCAAACTTTTTTTTCATAAAACTTTTCTGATTGAAATAACTCATATATGGCACTATGAACTGCTCCTATAGACCACAGGTCTTTTAAAAGTTTTACAAGTTTCTTATCTGCATTATCATTTGGGATTTTCATTTTTTCTAAAACTTTATCCCAATTTTCACCTTTCATCTCTCTAACTTCAAATGCGGGAATACCTAATACTTCATGCTCTAAATTCTTTTCATCTTTTTTAAAAGAAGAACTTGTTTCAGGTTTCCTAATATTTTCACCTTTTGCAACATCAAAATGTTGTTCACCCAAAATTTCTATAATTAAAGGGTTACTCCAAGGCGGCGAATAGAGAAAATCTACACCTTCTCTACCTTCTGCTGAGCCAGCCTTTGAAAGGAGTTTTCTAGGAAATTGAGGGTGTAACCATTTAATGCAACTAGGGTTATTTTTTTTAATGAATTTATAAAAGTCTAACTCTTCTTTTGAGTCAAAGGCATATTCTCTAGTACCCCAACCAGCATAATCTATTCTTGTTTGGGGACTTTTATTCTCATTATTGAAAAAGATATTATCATCGTTAGTTAATTTATAAATTGGTTTTTCAAATTCTACAGTTAAATTTCCAGGTAAAGTGGTCTTCGTTACTTCATACCCGTGTGATTGCAATAGTTCTCTTTCGATAATTGGATCCAATGGTGTAGAGTCACCACGTTGCATTATTTTTTTCAGTGAAATTAATCCAGCTTTTTCTTGTTGTGTGAAATCTGTCTTCTGAAATTTTTTTGGCACTCCTATGCAATACTGTGAAAATAATCTTTTGTAAGAGGACTCCTTAAAGAAATTCTCCTTTTCATCTTGATACTCAATTATGTTTGATCTTAAAGAAGCTCCTCCTGGTACGTACCATGTATCAAAATTATCAACATTTGTAAATGAATTTAGATCATCTGAGTAAATTCTTCTTTCATCAAAGTATACATCTTGTTTTCCTTCAACCTCCGGAGACTCTTCTTTTGGGAGCATTTGTTCGCCAAGTTCATGAAAGATTCTTATAATATTATTTTCACGTTGTTTCAAACTAAGATTGTTTAATCTACTACTCGGACTGTTAATTAATTGCATTTTTCCAAATATTTCATCTTCTTGAAATTTACAATCATCCAAAACTACAGCAGCTATTCCATACTCAGGACTATCATTTTTTCTTTGAATTATTTTAGGAACTTCGATTCTTTTAATAAAGCCATCATCTTTTAAGCTGCCTTTTGAAATCAAGATTATCGCACCAGATGACTCTGAAATCTGTTTTTTGATTTCTTCTTCATAGTCAGTGCTTCCAGATAAATTTTGGTAATTAGAAGCGGACCACAGACTAAAAAATGCTGTATTTGTAGGTGTGTTGTAAAATTTTTCTATATCTGAAACGACTTCGTAACTTTCCTTTGCTACACATATAAATATTTTTTTTTGCATCATTTCACCTTCAGTATTAAATTATAATATTTATTTTTTTTGAATGGAGCTTTCATTTATAGTGTTCAATCATGAATTATTCTCAATGTTCTAGATGACTTAAATTAATATTTCTGGCTTATGTTTTAATAAGTAAGATCTATTGTTATTTGGTATTTAGCTATCTGCAATCTAAAGTTATCTGATCGGTTTGAGATACTTGTTGAAACTTTCGAAAATTTAGGAATATATAAAGTATAAGTCCAATATTATTAGCATAATTATATTGCATATTATTTAACAAATAATTTGCAATATAATATCATCAAGTTATAATTTGTACATGAAAGAAAATAATAAACAAAGCTTTCAACGTCTAGCTATGAATCGAGTTAATAAAGCAATAAAGTCTATTGAATTGATTGGTAATTTAGGCAATAAAAGTTTATATGACTCAACACCTGAAGAGAGAAAAAAAATAATTAAAGCTATAAATGATGCTACAACCCAAATGAAAATTGATTTAGAGGGCAGCAGCAAAAAAAAGGAAGGCTTCAAGTTTGACTAATACAGTTTTAATCCGCGAATTTCCGTCAGGCTCAATATCTTTAAACAAGGACGAAGTTGCTTCCGAAGGCAAATTTCAACCACTAAGTCGTGATGAAGACTTAAGAGAAGGAGTTCAAGAAGTTTTTTACATAAATGGTCTCCCTAGATTAAAAGCGTCTGTAAACAAAATTCAATTCGATGATGGCGATTCTTATCTGTCTTTAAATAGAAATTTTGCTGGTTCTGAGTGGATATGGGACCAATTTAATAAGAGATTAAATTTAGGTATTTACTCTCATGAAAAATATGAATACGTAAATTTAAAGATGCCAAAACTGAAAAAAGGTAGTTCAGCATTAAGATCAGCCAGTTTCACATGGCAAAACATTGATCCTTTAGATTTCGACCAAGAAGTTGGTATCCCAAACGCACAAAAACTTTTAGAGGATAATGGTATAAAAATTATAAAAAAATCTGAACTGCTCAATGAAACACTCACTAGAGATTCATTTGTAGCATACTGGACCAAGGAAAATGACTTAGCGCCAGGACTAGTGTATTTTATTTTAGCTTTCTTGCCCATCTCTATTAAATCAACAGCTTATGCAAAGCCTGAGATAGTTGTAGTTGATGAACCCGTTCTTACTAGAGAGACAATGTTTCATTCACTAGAAGAACTCTTATCTGCTGGTGAAAAAGATACAATAGAGTGTAAATCTTCAATGTATTTCTCCGCAATATCCAAAACACCTCCTACTGCTGTAAATCATGACATCATACGAACAATTGTGGGAATGTTGAATTCCAAAGGTGGAACCTTACTTATAGGAATCTCTGAAGATAAAGACTCCAAAGAGTATTTAAAGAGAGGTATTAGTTCAGATTACGAATGGATGGAAAGAGCTGAAGAAGATCCTAAGTGGACTAAAAGAATGGGACCGTTAACTCCAACATGGGAAGATTACCAAAAAATATTAAGGAAAGAAATAATGGACAGAATTGGTAGAACCTATTTTAATAGTTGTATAGTGATTAACTTTGAAGACATTGGTTTTGGTAAAGAAAATCCTGTCGCCAGGGTTGACATTGAGCCTGCTCCACAACCAGCAAGTGATAGAAGTGGTAAAAGATACATTCGTTTTGCAAATGGCACACAGCTTCTTCCTAAAGTACAGGAAGATGAATATTTTAGAAATCGATTCCCGCATCTTGAAAACATTGAAAAAGACGTGAATAAAATATGAGTGAAAAATTAGATTGGATATTTCCAGAGAGACACCCACAGGATTTCCAAGAAGGTTCTGATGGCAATCAAAAAGCTTTTGATGGGTCAATAGACTCAGTTCTAAGAGAAGCTATTCAAAACTCTAGTGATGCAAAATGGCCAATGTACCAAGATGAAAAGGTCAAGGTGAGGGTGACAGCAATCAAACTTACTGGATCTGAAAAAGATAAATATCTTAAAACAATTGGATGGGAGAAATTAAAGACGCATGTTGAGGCTGTTGTTGATAATAAAACAGGAGGAGCAAATCTATTGCCTCAATCATTAAAGGATGGTCTAAGCAAAATACGTAAAGGACCACTTTATTTATTAAGAATAGAAGACTTTAATACATCCGGTTTATTTGGTTATGAGGAAGCAAACGCAGATGATGAGTCACCAAATGCATTTAGAGCTGTACATTTTGCTGCTGGTCACTCTGTAAATAAACTAGTTGGTTCTGGTGGAAGTTTTGGAATGGGAAAGTACGCACTCATGAAAGGCTCTTTAATACAAACAGTCCTTTATAACTCGAATATTAATAAAGAGAAAGGCTCTTTCTTACCAAGGAGTGAAGATCTCTCTCTAGAAAGTTTTACAGATGGAAAATTCAAAAATAGATTTTTAGGTAGGACTGTTTTGGGGACACATCAAATAGATAACATTAAGTATGGCAAAGAAGGTTGGTTTGGAGCTTCAGCTGTAGTGGAGACAGAAAATAGTAGTGGTCATATTAATAAGAATATAATTGCCCAATCAGAGTGGACAAAAGATTCCTTTGTAAAGGATCTTTACTTAGACAGAAAAGAAGCTGGTACTTCAGTCTTAATTGTTGGCTATGACCCTGAAAAAGATTTTGATAATTATGATATCGATCTCTCAGAAATTGTTGAAGAAATGAAGAGAAAAATAGCAATTAACTTTTGGCCAGCAATGAGTAAAAAAGACTCCTTATATGGGGGTATAGAAATTGAGGTTGGTGGTATAGAAGATAATAAAAATACCATCAATTATGAAGTACTAAAAGCTAATAATTATGTAGCCAGTCACTATAGTTTGTATAAATTACACGAAGATGCATTATTAGACCCTATAAATGAGTTAAGTCAAAAAGATGAACTAAAGGCGCCTAAAGATACCGCTGCTAGAGTAATAAATTTTAGTATTCCAAAAACACAATCTGATTTACCCGAAAGATACAAACATGATAAAACTGATCACGATGTAGCCCTTTTAGTTAAATATGTAGATCCAATAACGGATAACAATATAAATGAAGAATTACTCAATAAAGTTGCACTAATTCGAGGACCCGGAATGGTTGTTAAATATGAATTTGGCGAAAAAAGTACTCCTGGGAGAGGAAAAGTCAAAAATTATAATAAAGATTTTATAGCTATAGCCTTAGTAGGTGCCTTCGCACAAGACCCGCTTAAAGAAATTGATGCTGAAATAGCAGAAAAGTTTTTCACACACTGTGAACCTCCACACCACGATAGGTGGGAAGACAGTACAGATGCTTTCAAAGCAATTTACAAAAGACGGTCTGGTGCAAAAACACTCTTTAATGAAAATTTGGATAAATTACGAGATACCGTTTCTGGTTTATTAAGAGAAGAATTTGAAGTTACATCCAACATTCCTAAGGAAATGAAATTAATGCTTACCTTCCCTGGAGAAGGGAGTGCTAAAGGTGAAGCAGACAAAGAATCAAAAAAGTTTAGAATAAACATCACTACAAAAGATATAGAGTTTGATAAGAATAATGGAACATATAAAATTCCAGTTACATTAACTGCTCCAAAAACAATTTCAAAAAACATGAGTGTAAAGGTAGGTGTATCGGGTGATTCAGTAAAGGCTAATGAAAAAAGAAGTATACCTTTCCAGATTCCTAAGGCTTCCCTAGGAAGTGCTGGGAAGTTAATAAAAAATAATGTTATTTTGGTTGACCATGAAAAGTTGAACAGAAAAAGGCAAATCAATTTTGCATTTATATGCAAAACAGGTGAAGTTGGAATTGATCCTTTTAGTTTGGGCTTAAGTATTGACGATCCCTTGGTATTGGAGGTTCACTAATGGCTATACTTCCTTGGATACCTTATGTTAAAAAACCATATATCAAAATTTCTAATTTAAAGATTGATGGAAAGTCTAGAGCCCTACGTCCTGAATGGGATGAAGTCAAGTTGCATAATCCATCAACTGACTTAACACTTAGTAATTTTGAAATCTTTGTGCCATCAGAATATGGGATTACAAATTATGATCAGATAGATTTTGACCTATATTTTGGTATCACTGATGGAAGAAATGCACCCTCTCCAAATTCAAAAGTAGAAGATTTTTATACAGAAGAATTAAACAATCTAGATGTATTTACAGTTATTCATGGCTACGAAACTAAATTTAGAATTTCTCAAAAAATGAAACTTGTTAAGAACGGATCTCCATTAGACGATTCTATTCTTTACTGGAAAGCTAGTTTGAGTTTAAGTAAAGATTATTTTGGAAGCTCTATATACATTAGTCCTTATATCGAATCTAAACTTAATAGAATATTTGAAGATAAAACCAACGATAGAGGCATTTTTGGTGGAGGAGAAATTAATAAAACAACCGATTTTATCAAGATAAATTTTGTATCTCAAGAGCCTCCAGTTTCAGGTCAAGAAATACCTATTGAAAAAGTCGAATTTATAAAAGGAGTTAAATACAATACTGAAGAAATAGTTAATTCAATACCTCAAGATGTACTTAACGAAGAATTATGGGTATCTACTGAAGTAGCAGATGAACATAAGCCATATGGATATGTAAATATGGACCTTCCTCACATCAGAAGCTATCTAGAAGAGAGCAATGAAGGAAATAAAGCAATTTATAGCCTTCAAAAAAAATTAATATATTCAGACATATCATCATCAGTGATTAAAACTGTTATTAGTGCTACATTGATAGAGTTAATAGAGCTCACTTTAGAAGCAAAATCCTCTGACAATGAAGATGAAAGAGATAAACCAGAACTTTTTGCTCTAGAAAATATAAATGAATTCAAAAAAGATATATTGGGTTATTTTACACAAAAAATAGGTAGTCAAGGTGGAGTTGAGAATGACAGGGCTACCTCAATTATTGAAGCCTTAAAATATATTGAAGAAAATGGAATTGATCAGTTCAATTCAAAACTCCAAGTAGAAATAGATAGAAAAGTAAATATAAAAAGAAATAGAAAAAATATTTACGACCAGCATGAATTAGATAGAAATGAGCAAGATTAAATATGGTTGATATGTACTTAAAAACAATAGATAGCAACATGGGTGATAGCTTGTTGAATGAATCAGGATATTTAAAAGAGGACGGAGTTTATAAAAAAATTGATCAAAGTAAGCTCGAAGACTTTTCTTCACTACATAAAAGAGATGGAAACTATAAGCAAATTGATCTTGAATTTTTAAATAAACTATTTCTTGAGGCTCTAAAAAATGAGGATAAATTTATTAAAACTAAATCTAGTCTCGAAGCTACAACACTTCAAGAACAATGGTTAGCTCCAAGAATTCATTATGGTCTCAGATTAACTAGAAGTGAGGCTGCTAATCCTGAGGTGTGGAACTACCTAGCACTAAAGTTTGATACGTATGTTGCTAGAAGGTGGACATATGATGAAAATGGAATTAATACAACTATCACAAAAGATAAACCTCAAAGACCAAATGAAAAACATTTTCTTTTTAAGCAGCACTCAAGACATCAAATAGCAAAGCTATGGTGGATGGCTGAAATGACAAGAAATTTTGGTGTGTACCATCCTGTTGCAGGAATCATTAATACTGACATGATTAATTACTGTTTAGATATAACTTCACCCAATTTTCATCCTTATATTATTGCAATTCTAAATATTGAAGAAGATCTTATGGGTAATGGCAAGCACAAATTAAACAGTAGTTGGTTGCGCGCAATATTTAGAATAATCAATAGAAAAATCATAATTGAAGGCGGTGTTTCTAAAGCTCAAATAGAAATAGACCGAGACGAGGCTAAGAAGTGGTTTAATGGTACTCCTAATCTTAAATATACAAAATATACCAGTGATCTTCCTAACTCAGCAAAAGATATTTCTATTAAAGGAACAGAGCTTAAGAAAATAAGCTCTTGGATAAGAGATGGTGTTGAGAGTGTCAATACTTCTGACTGGGAGCATCTAAGAAACTGTGCTTATAAAGTATTAAAAAAAGCAAAAAACCCAATGTCCGTTCTTGAAATCATAGAATTAGACAAAGGAAATGATAATTTCTTTGAAGAAGACTGGCAAAAAAAAGAATTAAGCTTTGCATTAGAAATTGGTGAAGATGATCGAATAATTAAGTCAGGATCAAAATGGGAAGCTTCTTAAGTTAATTCCTTCTTTCTTTAAAGTGATTTCTATGAAATCTAATATTTGAATTAAAAATTACACCATTTTGATTAATTAAATTTATTTGAATCTTATCTCTGGAATTATTTTCTAATCCAAAAAATTCATAAAAATTCTTTGGTATAACGGATGTCTTGTGATTAAAAGAACTATAGTCCAAATTTTTAATCAATTTAATTTTTGATTTTTGATCCCAAGAATATTCCTCCACTTATCTAAATATACCAACTTTTTTTGTTTTAAGATAATGAATAATTCCATATGCAACATTCACAGAGATAGCATTACCTATCTGTTTATAAAGCTGTGTATTACTCACTCCTGCTTTATTTGCTTTTACATAAAATTCCGTGTCAAATCCTTGAAGTTTCAACCCCTCTTTAGGAGTTAATTTTCTAATATTATAAGAATTATATTTGGTTTTTGGAACGATGAAATCTGCATGTGCTTTAGATTCGGATCTAGTCGTCTTTGTAAATTCATCAGAGTAGTAATTATCTTGACCAGCTCTATGCATTTTAAGCATTGTTGCAGTAAGTGTTCTCGCTGTTAGTTTATTAATCTCTGGTTTAGCCTTAAATCCACCTGTTCCAGATGAAAGAATAGTTTTTTTAATTTTGTTTGATAGATAGTACTTCTCATTTACATTTTTCGACAATATTGCTCTTGTATCCTTGTACGTATTTAAGCTGGTATTTTTTATATCTTCATGTAAGTTCTTAGCTATAGTACTTTCTTCAAAAACAAAACTTTCAGATGGCTTGGTTTTAACGCATAAAATATAGACTCTTCTTCTATTTTGTGGAAGTCCAAAATTAGCTGTATTGAAAACATCCCAATAAACATTGTATCCACACTCTTCTTTCAGTATTCTCTTAACTGTTGAGAATGTTCTACCTTCATCATGATTTTTAAAATTTCTAACATTTTCTAAAATCACAATTTGAGGATTTTTTACTTTTAATATTTTGACTATTTCATAAAATAGATTTCCCCTAGAGTCATGCAACCCTTTTTTATTACCCATGCTACTAAATGGTTGGCAAGGAAAACCGCCAGTAAGAATATTGAAGTCTTTTAGTTTACGAATATTAGATTGGTCATAATTGAAATCAATAATATCTCCCATATCAGTGACCTTGTCGTTCTCAAAATTTGATTGGTACGTTAAATTTGCATACTTATCGAATTCTGAATAACCAACACATGTAGAAGCATATGAATTATCTTTTGCAAATAAATCTATTGCCTTTCTGAAACCCCCAATTCCAGCAAATAACTCTAGATGTCTTATATTTTTCATGACATGTACTTTATCAAAGTTTCTCCTATATTTTTACCAAGTAGGGGTGGCACAGCATTACCTATCTGTGTGTACCAACTATTTTTTGGTCCCATAAATACATAGTCATCAGGAAATGACTGAATTCTTGCAGCCTCTCTTGGACTGAGCCCTCTTGGTTCATATGGGTGAATATAGGAATTGCAATCTCTATCCATATGGGCAGTGATTGTTTTAGAGACATGATTCTCTCTCAATTTAAAATATTTATCTTTAAAGGCACCTGTACGTGAAGCGTAAGGCATGATGTCTTTAATTGATTCATGTGTTGAGTCGGCGCCTTGTGGAAGCCTCCTAAAAATTTCTATATCTCTAGGGTTGTTATACCTATTCATATGATTTGAAAGAATCGACGCACGGTTTTTATTTATTATTTGAAGATAGCTATTAGATGAAACATCAGCATCTTTATGTTCGGTGAATTTGTGACCAACTATATCATTTTCTATATAGCCACCCTTTTTATCTTTATTTCCTAACTTTGGCAAGTTATGCAAGGCTTGTTTAAGTGGTGTATGTGAATTTATTTCAATACCCATTAGTTCATCAGCAATATCATTTACTTCAACATCCTTATATTTTGTGCCTAGTAAAAATACTCTTTCTCTATGTTGAGGCAGCCCAAACTCTTTTGCATTTAGTAAAAATATAGTAGTTTCGTATTGATTTCCAAGTTTGCTGGAAAAGTCATCCATTATTTCATCAGACTTATTTAGCATCCCCCTTACATTTTCCATTAAGAAAAAATTAGGTTGAACCATTCCTATAAATTCAATAAAGAATTTGTATAGATGATTTCTTGGATCATCTATAAGTCGCTGTCTATTAGCATTTGAAAATCCTTGGCAGGGAGGTCCTCCAACAATTAAATCAATTTTGCTTTCTTTTAGTTGATTAATTTTATTGCTTTTGAAGTCTTTTATATCTCCGCAATGAAGTGAAGAAAGGTCTATTTCTCTATTTAAATAATATGTTTCAAGAAAGTTTGAATTTATTTCATTTGTAGCAATTTGATGAAATCCTGATTCTTCAAGTCCTAAACTCAGCCCTCCAGCACCAGCAAAAAGATCAATAAATGTATTTTTCTTAACTTCATTAGCACCTTTGTTAATTCTGAATTTATCTAAGAGAGGATATTTATTTTTGGGAATTTCCCCTAAAGTTCCATATAAGATATTTAATTTACTCCACAGATCACTAGAAAGATGTTTGCCATACTTTTTATCTAGAAAAATGCTTTTTATTTTATTTGGTTCTATTGAGTGTAAGGCAAAAAGTTTATCGATATCGTTAGTAAGATGTTTAATTTTTTTTTGAAAAATATTTCTATTATTAATATAGTAAAAATCAATCATATTCTTAGATTGTAGTACGAGGTTACGACATAGATCGCCAAAGTGTATCTACAGTTTGAACGTATGATTTCTAATCCAGATGGTGCTGTTATCAGAGAGAAAGAATCTGAGTATCAAAAGAATTTAGATGATATGACTTCTGAGATACCAATAATTAAATTAGAAGATTAATGATTCAATTTGCAGATGAAAGGATTTATATTGAATCAAATAAAATTACTTAAATTTTTTTTCATCAATATAAGCATCTGGATCAAAAGGGGGAAGATTAATCATATGTTGATGCTTTTCAAGATCAGATTCTACTTGCGCATCATCTATTTCTCCTGATGTAATACCTGGCAAGTAATTTAAGTTCATAAATTAACTATAAATAAATTTTAATAACCTGTAAATCAGGATATTTTTATTTCTTCAAAATTTTTAAGGTTTTTTTCATAGTCATAAATATGCTTTTCTAATTTTTTAAATCTTTTATTTAATTCAATACTCTTTTTTTTAATATTGTGAACATCTTCTTTAATTTCTAAATAATTTGTAAATTTTTCGATTTTAGAGGAAATTATTTCGATTTCTTTTTTAAAATTTTTAATTCCCGAACTAAATCTAAAGTTAAAAAACTTAAAATCAGCTAGCTTATTTGTATGAACAAGTAACTCATCAAATGGAGATTTACTATTTTCTTTTTCAGACTGTGATTGCCTCCAAATTTTTCTAGAAGAATCTACAAACAAATCAAATTCTTCAAAATTTATGTTTTGCAGGATGTCTTTATTGTTTTTGATTAAATTTATACCATCTGTGATTATTTTCCATGTGCTCTCTCTGTTTAGTTCATTGTCTTTCAAAATTATCAACAATAATCTTTTAATTTCTTTATTTAAGTTTTCATCATTAGTTTGTAGATTTTTAATATAATTTTTAAGACCATTTAAGACTACAAAATGTTCAGGCTCTGCAACTATGTTTGTAGATGCATTCTTAAGTAACTCTTGATATACGTTTATCTCGTGTTTTATTTCTTCTTCAAAATATAAAACTATTTCATCAACCCTTTTTTGTGAGTTAGAAAAAATTCGATAAAACTTGTTTTTTTGTGTCTTGTTTAGTTTACTCAAGCCTCCTATGTGCCTTATTCTTTTAAAAGCATTGTTGGCTGGTTTGATAGATTCCTTATCAGCGATCTTGCCAACCCACTCATCACATATAGATTTGTAATCGCACCAACCACAAAGTATTTGGGGTTTAGGTTTCCAAGGACTTGAAGATGAGCCAGAGATATTCATCTTTATATCAAAATCTCTCTTAATAAGTATATTTTTTAATGTTTTTTCAAATTTATCCTCAATGAACTCATCGATTTTTTCAAAGTCTTTTTTCTCTACTTTCAATATTCGTTTCTCTGGTTCAATGTCTTTACCACCTAGAAAAAATAAATAGCCATTAGTAACTAAAAAAGATTTTGTATCTTCAGATTTACTATCAATACCTTTTGTAACCAAAAATTGGTACGTCTTGATCTGGTCTTTTTTATCCTTTTCCCCATAATTGTTTGGTTTAGCGGTTTTAATATCAACAATTGAACAATGAAATTGATCTTGATCATTAGGGTCATTTTTTAAAATTAATCTATCTATATACCCCTGAAGTTCAAATGTTTGTATATATTTACTGTCTTCTGGATACTCAAAATTCTTTGTAAATCTTTTTTCATTCATTACAGCTGATGCACCGTCTATAGATAAATCAGGATAAAGCTCATTATTAGTTTTAAGGTAGTGTTCAAGATCAATATAATTTTTAATCAAAGTTTTTACCCATTCTTCCAATGTAGTAAATTCTTCTGGTGTTCTATTTTCTTCTTCATAAAGCTTCTTAAGTGTCGATGAATTTTTTTTCCAACTCTCTTCAAATATAGTTGTTAGGTAGCTTAGTTCTTTTTCGCTATCCTTTTCCATTAGGTCTAGAAAGTCATCTTGATTAAAAAATTCTTCAATAATTTCATGTACGAATGTTCCTACAGCTGCGTGAATTCCACTTTTAGTTCTAATTTTTTCTACATATGAAAAACTAAACTTTTTCTCACATTCATTAAAACTTGATGCTTTTGAAAAAGATAGAGTATTAAAATCTGTTATACCTGACATTTATTTGGTTCCTTGTATTACAAACTTTATAATAGTTGTTATGGTTACACTTGATGTCACTCAGTCAAATTTTTTAAACGTACTAAAAGAAGAAATCGTAGATGAATCACACGATGTTTTGTTACTAACTGGTAGTGCTGGTACTGGAAAAACTCAAATTATCAAAGAAGCAATTGATTACTGTAAAGATAATGGTATTGCAAGTCAATGTCTTGCCTTTACAGGAAGAGCAGCGTCAGTATTAAGAGAGAGGGGGATAAGGTCTGCAAAAACTATAGATTCTTGGTTTTTTAATATTGCAAGAACAGAAACAATAGAAAATTTAAAAAATTCGTCTGATAGTTTTGTTTTGTTTATTGATGAAGCATCGATGATATCAAACGGTGCAATAATTTTTGAAAATAAGGATCCTGAACTTGATTTTAAACTTGATGAAATCGTTTTCACGTCTTTAAGATACCTGCCGTTTAAAAGAATCTTATTTGTTTTCGTTGGTGATGAAAGTCAACTACCTCCTCTAAAACACTCCCAGGTACCAGCTTTAGATCAAGAATATTTCAAGACTAGATATAACTTGAGAGCTAGAAAAGTAACTTTGAACAAAATTTATAGACAAATGGAAGGGTCTGGAATTCTAAACCTCGCAGATAAATTCAAAAAGAACGATACTCAAGAAGAAATAAACATACCAAAAACTGAAGATATAAAAACTAATGCAGAATTTATTGATGACAAAGATGTTTTGAATGTTTTTTTTGATCATTATGTCGAAAATCCAGACCAAATTAAAATTATAACTTCTACAAATCAGCTTGCTGATACATACAATTATGAAATAAAATATAGGTTGTCTTCAGCAAGTAATATTTATTTTAAAGATTATCAAATAGCAAATAAATACCTTGCCCCTGAGGTTGGTGATAAATTACAAGTGTTTAAAAATTACAACACTCAATACGATTTGCCTTTATATAATGGCCAATTTATTGAAGTAAAAAAACTGGGGAGTGTTGAAGAGTTTATTTTGACCAACCAGAAGGGAGGAGTTGATGAATTTTATTTACCATTTCTATATCAAAATTTGTTAATTGACATTATTGATCAGGATGGAAAACAAACAGGCAACCCTTTTGAAATCATATTGTCTGTAGATCATTTAATTAATAGCTACAACCTGACAAAAGAAGAGTTTGATTCCTTTGACAAAGACGGTGATGATTTATTGTCACAAGCAAGAGAAGCTATCGCGAAAGAAACTGGGAATAGAAGGATTTTTATAAATAAACAATTTAATCCCGTACTGTGTAAATATGGCTATGCGATTACAGGTCATAAGTCCCAGGGCGGTGGGTGGCAAAATATTATTATTGATTTCTCTGGTTTTAGCGATGAAACTGGACATCTTCCTCCTACTTGGATATATACAGCAATAACAAGAGCAAAAACAAAACTATATATAGTAAATTATCCAGAAAAGTTAAATGTCTAATTCAGCGCAGGAAATCTGGAAAGAAATTTATATTGACGGTGAAGTCAGTGACGACACTTCTTTTGTAGCAATAGATTTACTTTTAAATGGCTTTTCTTCAAAAGAAAAGAAAAAAATATTAAATGAAGTATTCTCAACTTTTAAAAGTACATTTGTTGCTTATAGGTTTATATACTTTAATTTTATCAAAGATGATATTCCTGATGATGAACAAGTAAAAGTTGTAAACCCTTATGACTTAACACCGCTGGACGTAAAAAATAATGTTGATTTTCAAAAAAGAACAAAAACTCAAATGCAAGGGTTTGTGTATGGAGATAGCACTTGTCCTTATTGTAACTCAACAGTTTATGACAACAGAGAAGATAAAAGAAATCCTAGGTCACCTGATTTTAAATGTAGTGCAAGATCTCCACAGGAGTGTAGTGCTCACAATGGAACATTTGCTAAGGCTTGGTGGTTAAATTCAAAAGACTTACCACCAGAATGGTCAAGTTCTACAAGTGTTGTTTATGATGATGATGAAAAAAATATCTTCAAAAATTTCTGTAAAGAACAGGTCAAAAAAGTGTACCCCAAACTAAAAAACTCATATACATNCTCTCATCGAGAAAAGAAGCTTCTAAATACAGTGTGGGTAAATAGTAAAGATAGTAATTTAATCAAATCTTTAAATGAACCTCTATTAAAGTATAAAAAGCTTTCAAATAAGCTAAACATTTGGAGAACATCTTCAAGTACAGACCCATATACACCTAAAAGCTCGCCATCTTATGAAACAAGATCTTATCCCGATGGAGGTTATAGAAATTCTGAGGAAAACAAAAGAAACCCCGAAAGCAAAGATGCCCCGGAGGCAAATGTTAGTGAGGGTGCGACTAGGTCTCATCTTTTACATTTAGATAGCCACCCTCATTTCATCAAAAGTTTACCAATACTACTATTTGCTTCACATTTCAATATTGGTGGTGGTTGGAAAAATAGATCCTCTCATGGAAATAATACAAATTATGGCGGACCAATGGATACAGGTAAAGATTCAACAATGGGTGCAGTTTATCCAATTAATAAATAAAAGTGTTTGCTTAGATAAATTGATTGTTAGTTTAAATGTATGATTTCTAATCCAGATGGTGCTGTATTTGTGTCTTTATCCAGAAAAAATTACTTCAGATTGCCCTAGAAAGCAGAGAGGCTTTTTAGATATTCTCTCAGGGGATTCTTTTTGATTCAGGAATTTTTTCTAACCATTTACAATCTCGAAATTTGTGATAAGTTTTCTCATTAGTAGTGATAAATTCAGACATAAAGTCATTTTAACAAAAAAAATACTGGCTTCACAACCTTGTCATGAAGCCAGTACCGGCTCAGTATGAATCTATAATAAAATAGTCGCCACTAGGAATATTCCAGGCTTTAACTGCATCGAACCACCTAAAATGTCCTTCAGCTTCATTGGTATCTCCTGCAAAAACTATTCCTGATACGTATTGAAATAACAATGATGAACATTTTCCATTGACATGAGACTTTGATGATTTCATATCAACTGCCCTTATTAATTTTTCAATATATTGAATAGTTCTTAAGGTAACTTGGCCTCCCGCATTTTTTCTATTCAATCTTATGTAGTCATTAATATTCGGCTTTGGTCTATTTAAACGTTGAGAAATTCTTACTGGAGCTAAAATCGCATCTGGATCCCATAAGTCATCTAATTTTCCATCTATTTCCAAAGAAATTTGCATGGCTTCTTTATTAAATCTCATAATTATCCAAATATCTTTACCAAATTTAGACGTACCGAGATACCTTCGACCATTAAAAGTATCTTTTTTTAATGCATTTGTAAGAAATTGCTCTTGTTTTCTTTTTTTAAGTTCTAACGTCTTATTATCTATTTTTTTATTCAAATATTCCCCTTTCAATGTAAATTTGCACAAAAAAAAGAAGCGAGAGATTTCCCGCTTCTAAATTAAAAAAGCACACAATATTGTGTGCGTTAAATTACATTATATCACAAAATGATTAAAAAATCAATTTTCAGCTGTTTGTGGCTGAGTTATTATGTAATGATATATGGGAAAAGCAAAATTTTTTGAGGGAGAATATCCAAAATCAAATACTTCTGAAAAAAAGATTGCAGAAATTTTAAAAAAATTTTCAAATGAATGGACAATTTTTCACTCTGTGAAGGTTCATGATCCGGAAACAGAAAAGCTAACAAATACAGAAATAGACTTTTTACTTATTCATCCTACATATGGATTTATACAGATAGAGGTAAAAGGGAAAGGATACCAAACAGATGAGGAGGGCAATTGGTTTATTAAAAGAGGACCAAATAAAGAAAAAGTAGCTTCTCCAATCGATTCACTAGGTGAAAAACAATCCAAGATAATGAAGACTTTCCTATATCACAATAAATCCATAAAGGGAGTAGATCTTTTTAATGTAAATGTACCCATAATATCTCTTATGTTTTGGACTGACTTAAAGCGTGAAGATCTACCAATTGCAGAAGTTTCAGAAGTAAATTCTTACTTTGTTGAAGATATATTTATTCCGGTGGAAAATCTTGAAGAAAATTTATTACAAAAAATGCAGAAACATATAAAAGTAAATAAAAAAATAAAATTTGATAAAAACAAGTGGTTGAGTCCATTCTTAGGAAAACCTTTTGTTATGACAGCTATTAATATTTTTAAACCATATCAGAAGAGTTATAAATTAAAGTCTGCAACAGGTAGAACCAATAAAGAATTAGAACTTGCTACACAAGAACAGATTGAGCATTACAAGATACTAACTGACAGCAGTTACAAACGTCACCTTGTAAGCGGTCCTCCAGGAAGTGGTAAGACTGTTTTAGCTAAAGCTATAGCTAGAGAAAGAGCTGAAGAAGGCAAAAAAGTACTTTTTATGTGTTTCAACAGGGCATTAGCTGATGAGGTTGATTTTGAATTTAGGAAAGAAGAAAATATTGAAGTCATGTCTATGTGGAAGTATTTTAAACTACTTGGGATATCGTGGGAAGATACTGTTGAGCATGAGGGTAAGAAAACAGTACTTCAAAAATTACCTCCCCATATTTCATCAAAGTATATTTCGAAATTGTTAGAAGAAAAAATAAATGATGCGGTAGATAATTTTAAATTTGACACCCTGCTTATTGATGAAGCACAGGATTTTTCTGAAAAATATTGGGATTTTTTTAAATTACTTTTTGCTGAAAAGCCTGAATCAGTTTGGTATTTATTTTTTGACACAAACCAAGCCCTTACGCACCCTGAATGGTCGCCTCCGCTATTTGAAATACCTCATTCAAATTTACCCCTGACTTATATATTGAGATGTACTGAAAACATATCTCATAAAGTACAAAATATATTTGAATCTAAGTTTGGCTTCAAGGGAGTTAATGGAGAAGAACCTGAATTCTTAGCTGTAAATGAGTCATCATGGGATAAATCTTTGGAAGAATTGGTAAAGTTATTAAAAAAGCTTATAGACATTGAACATTTTTCTACAAAACAATTATCAGTGCTGGTGCCTCACTCACGAGACATAGATTTGGTAAAAGGTTATAAATATGATGAAGAAAGTTCTATTGAGTCTAGGAAAATCAATGTATCTTCTGTATACAAATACAAAGGACTAGAAAATGATATTGTTATAGTTATCATACCTAGCTGGGATTCATTAAATGCTGATTATATACTTCAACCTCTTAGTCTTGCCTATGTTGGCTTTTCGAGAGCAAAGACTAAATTATATGTTATTGGAGATAAGAAAATCCAAAAAGAAATAAATTGGAACAAATAGCCTAAAGCAAGCTTGCTAGCCAATCATGGAGTAAATATAAGTTTTTACAATCTGCTTTGTTATATTCAATAATTAAATCTTTTAGTTCATATTCCTCATTAAAAAAATAATCTTCAAAATACTGAATTGATTCCATTCCAGATTGTAGATCTTCAGTTCTATTTATACCTGCTAACTTTTCAACTGTTTTTAAGGAGTAAGAACTTGCTCCAATCAACAATGAAGAATTGACTATTGTAAATAAGTCTATAAAACACTTTTTTTCAATAAGTTGCTCTAATTCCTTTTCATACACACCAAAGTTCTGAGCAGATTTTCTCAGAGAGGAAATTTCGTAACTAAAGTAGTGATAAAACTTTGCATCAGGATACAGTTCTAAATGTTCAAGTAATTTTTCTATAAAGCTAACAAAAGAATTTTTCTCTTCTTCTTCGTCATCAGACCAGTAGTAAGTGAAACTATCATTTTTGTTATTACTCCAGATGCCATAGAGGTATTCAAAGTTTCTACCAATAGTTAAAAACGGGTACCCCTCAAAATCGATATACAAGTCTCCTTTATTAGGTTTTAGTAATCCGTTTAAAGATGCATCTTTTATTTCATATGAAATTTTATTTTCAGTTGAGTCATTAAGAAGCTGGGCTAATTTTTTGTACTTAATAAATGTAGCTTCACCCATTCCGTCAATTTTTTCTAAATTAGTATTTTTTAATTCTTCAACAGTTTTGATGTCATTGTTTTTTAATTTCTCAATCTGTTTAGCTTGAATTCTATATAAAAG
>JGI20158J14315_10001059_pt1 | contig 20507 bp, 22 predicted proteins | sample COG_08_FD_14315 | JGI IMG/M metagenome (IMG submission 14315)
TAGTTCCCCCAAAGTTAAAATTAATATTTTCATCCCCTAAAACAATGTTTTGGAATTGCCCATACACTGCAGATGTAGGAGATTTACCGGGTATTCCTGAATCAAAATATAAAGAACCTGATCCTTTCCCGTCTCCGTAAGCTATATTAAATTGAACTTGGGCGTTTGCATCAGTAGCTGTTGTTTGGTAAACATTTAAATAATAATTACCGCTAGCCGCTGCTTCTTGTGTTGTAGATTTATTAAAGCTAGTTAAGGTAGGAGAATCTCCAGTCCAAGCTCCTGCTGTTATACTATCAGCACTTATTAAAAAATCTTCGGGATCTAATCTTTTAAATGACATATTTTAATTATGTTGTTGTTTTAGTTACTTTAACAGGAATAGTTAATCTAGCCCCACTATCTCTACCTACTATTTGTAAGGTAGTATTAAGTTGAGTTTGACCTGTACCAAATAAAGTATTAACAGTTGTAGCTGTTAGATTAATAGAAGTACCTATAACAGTTTTAGAAACATTAGTACCTAAAGTTTGAGTAGAATTTAAATTAGTTGCTTGAGTTGAAGTAATACCTACTCCTTGGAAACTATTCATAGTTCTAACATCTGCTAAAGTAGCTGTGTAGCCACTAGATTCAAATACTTGATTAGCTCCTAAATAATTTAAGGTTTGGGGGGTTACAACAATAGAAGCACCTTGTTTTAAAGTAATTTGAGATATACCTAAATCTAAAACAGGCATTTTTGCAGTACCTCTAGGTAAAGTTACTAATTTATATCTTAAATTTTGAGTAGTTTCTGGGAATGCTTCTAATAAAGGCATATTTTCTAAAGCTTGCCCATAAAAAGCACTTCCTGAGGGATGAGTTGGGTTATATAAAGTATAATCAATTTCATCATCTGAAAGGGCAAATTGTGTAATTTTAAAGGAACCATCACCTCTTGCTAATAATTCTCTACCTTTGTTAGTTAAAATAGCATCTACAGTTATAACTGCGTTATTTAAATATCCCATTGTTTTTAATTATATTAATAAATATATATAAAGTTATTCTTCAATTACCCCATCTTGTTTTAATTGTTGAATTGTAGCATTAAGATTTTCCTTAAAATCTGGGTTTAGATATTTAGGTAAAACTAATCCTGTAAATTCAGTCGTTTCTGATTGGTTTTTTGGAGCATCTATAGTAATAAATTGACCATCATTAACTATTCTGTATAATACAAAATTATTAGAATTTAAGTTACTAGGAACTTGTGTATTTAATATCAAATATAGCCTACTCCCAGATGATTCAGGAGAAGAAGGGAGGATTGTATTATATATTGTGTAAGTATTAGATTCATTAAATTGAAATCTAATTTTATCTCCTTTTTCTATTAAAAAAGGATTTTTTATTGGAGGAAATCCAAAATCTTCTGAAGAAGTTAAAGGACGTTGTATATTACCATATTGTTCTGATAAATAGGCTGAAGCAGTCAATACCATATTTGACCCAGTTTCCCAATATCCTTTAGGATTTTGATTATCAAAATTTGGAGGGGAAGCTGCTGGAGGGTTTTGAGATATTATTCCAAAGCTAGCGTCTTTTATTTGGGGAGTAAAATAATTTCCTTCATTCCTAGTAAGTTTTAAATAAATTTCATCTCCATCTTCAAATTCCGATCTAAGAGCCTGCCATTGAAAAGAAAAAAATGTTTCAAACCAATCATTTTCTCCCCCTGAATCTGTACCTCCCCCTCCTCTCCCTTCATCGCTTCCATCTGGTCTAGATAAAGTTTTAGATTGTTGGGGAGGAAGCCCAACAGGTTGACCATCACTTCTAATATGTTCAATACTTAAAGTAAAAGTAGCAGCATCTCCTGGGTTTAAATTAAGTACATTACCTCTACTTCTAAGGGTTAATTGAGCTTCAAATAACAAAGAACTCAAAGAATCTGGGTCAGGGAAACTATCTAGTGTTATAGAACCTGTTCCTGTAAGAGGTGTACCTAAGTCTACAGTGACATTAGCTGCGGGTTCAGGGGTATTATATGAATAATTTGTAATAAACTCAAAATCATTTGGACTATTAAGATCACTTAAAGTTTCTAAAGTGTCTTTTGTAAGGGTAGTTATAAAGCTAGCTAACCCCGAAGCATTCTCAGGTTCAATTCCAAAAGGGAGAAGGGTTATTTGATTAACCGAATCGTTTCTTCCACTACCTATTTGTGAATATAATAAAGGGGTTGGAGTTCCTATAGAAGTTATTTTATGTTCTCCTGCTAAGTTCTCATTTAATTCTGTAGCTTGGTCTAAACGAGATATTAATGTGGGGTAATTTAAAAAATTTGCCCTAACATCTCCTAATATATCACTATCGTCTGCTATTTTATAAGTATTTCCTTTAGAATCTACTAAATAAGTAAGAAAAAATGAAGAATTATTAATTATCATAGGAGTAGAAGAACCTATTCCTTTAAATACTCCAACATATTCAGAATATTGTTCTACCACAGGTTCTGCAAGAGCATTTTTAGTTCCTAAAAAACTAATATCTATACTATTTTCAAAACTTCCCATATTATTTTTGGTTTATATTATTAGAACTAACTCTACTACCATTATATCTTAAATTACTCCATCCTTTACTACTATAATTAGAATCAACTACTGTTGCTTTAATAGCAGTTTGATTTATAATTTGAGATTTATTTAGGGGTTCAGTAATTCCTCTATTATAATTTAAGTTATAATAAATATTAGAAGGACGAATATCAATAGCATTATCTATAAGTGGGTTAAATTCTGATATAGAATAGTTATCATTATTATTATTAATAGGTACTAAAGATGATGTAGATCTTAAACTATTATATCTCCATCCTACTAAAGGATTACCATTAATATCTAACTGAGACCATGCATTAATAGATCCTGTGGCAGCATAAGTAGAAAGTCTACCTGTTATTACTTGTTCTGTAATGTTCGATGGTGGAGTAGTGCTTCCAAATTCCTGATTATCCCATAAATTTATATATCGATAATCATCATAATAAAAAGCTTCTCCTCCTGAATAGATGCGATTTACGTCAAGCTCTGAGGGGGTTATAGTAGAGTCAAATTCTGTAAATTTTGATGAGGGGGGTTGAACAAGGTCACCTATGAGATCTTGTAACCCACCACCTGATGGTTTAGGCTGACCATAAGGTAAATCAGCATTTACAATTGTAATAGGTTCTATTTTTATAAATGAATTGTTTCCAAGTGTTTTGCTTGAAAAGCCATTAATAAGATGTTCTTTTGTTCCCATAAGTAACCCCCATTCTTGATAATCACTACTTACTACCTCAGAATTTCCATCCTCAAAATATACAGTTTTTGTGTATGAAGGTCCTAAAGGAGCATTTAATATCCTAGAATAAGATTGAGTTACCATAAATTCAAAAGGAACTACTTCAGGATTACCCCCAGTATTTGTAACTGTAAACTTTTGAAGAGGTAAATAACCTAATGCTCTTTTATCGGGAAAGATAGTAGGATTCTTATAATTAAACGTTGTACCTCCCCATAGTCCTCTGTCTGCTATAGTAGCATAAATTTCAACTTCTTTTTGGGTCCCTTCAAATTCAAATTCTCCACTAATTTTAAATACTGTATTTGGTAATTGTTTAATCTTAAACAGATTACTAGCCCACCATCCTTCAACATTACCATCTATATCTCTATCAAAGCTTTGAAGGGACGACCCAGGACCCTGAAAGGCATATTGTAAATCCTGAATATTTTCATATCCTTCTACTCCTCCAAAACTTAGTGGTGATGTAATTGCAAAGGTTCTAATAGAATTTCCAATGTTTTGAACACTTGCCGACACGTATGTGTCAAGATATATATTTTGGAGTAAATTAACATCAACATTAGAAGTACCTAATAAAAATTCATTATTTAATTGTTTAGTACTTTTAATAGGATAAGTAGAATTTCCTCCTAATACTTTAGTGGTATCTAATGATTCTTCAAATTCAGGATTAATTCCTTTAGGGTGATTAATATTAATTTCTTCAATTTGTCGAAGTCCTTTTATATTATCAATCCCTTCTCGACCAATATTATTAATTCTTATTCTTTTTATTCCTTTTGTAGCCATATTAATCTAAATTACTTCCTGTATCATAAAATAAATATAAACTCCCTTCAGGGGTAGACCATGAAGTATCTAAAAAGTCTCTTATTAAAATACCATTATTAGGAACTTGAGGGTTATCTATATACATAGTTACTAATTCATTACCCCCTATTTCACCTTGACTTTGTATTACAGACCCACTACTTAGAATTACCCAATTGTTAAAAGCATAAGTATCTCCATTTGAATTTTCATTGTATGTAGTTCCTAACCCAAAATCATGAAATGAAGAAGAAGAAAATCTAAATATTAAATATCTAGAAGGATCACTAAAAGCTTGTACTTTAACATGAGAGCCATAATTCATCCTAGAATAAAAAGAATAAAAGGCATTGCCACCATTGTTTTGAGTTTGGAATGAAGGTAATAATATAGTATCATAATCACTATATTCCAAAGAAGAAGAAGCATAATACTTATTATAAGGATCACCATTATAACTATCTGACCCGGAAAATTGGGCTAACAATAAATAAGCTTGCTGATTTAATCCTAAGCTATCCAAATTAGAATATGATTGCAATATGTTTGACATTTCCCCTTTTTCTAAGTATACAGAAGGTGCATTTGGTACATTTCTAATGCAATTAAAAGTCAATCCAGGATAGTTAATATATTCATTTGAGACCAACATATCTGCTTCAGAAACAATTTGATCCGTATTTTGTCCTCTATTATCACTTCCATCTCCTCTAAACACTTTAATATTATAAGTATTAATATCCGTAGAAGGGGTTGCATAAGGATTATTTTTTAAGAAAACTCCATCAGTAGCTATTTCATCCGACCCACTTAATTCTCCATTATAAAACTCATCCTGAGAAGATTGAGTTAATGTAAAAGTGCCAGAAGGTCCAGATACACCATAAGCCCAACTTTGAGTTAACTGGGGGGATACTGAAGATGTAATACCGGATCCACTAATATTTACATAGTTAAATACTCCTGCTGCTCCTCCTTCAATATTTCCAATTACAGAACTTGAGTAAATAGAACCCGAATATTGATTATTAGTATAACTTACAATTGGTGGTTTTTGTTTATTTCTTTCTAATAAATGTTGTTTAATTACTACACCTGTAGTAATACTAGATTTTGCGGGAACAAAATCTTTAAGCATTTTAAATAAAGAATTATCAAAATATTTAATAAGTCTTATATAATCTTTCCAATCATAAGTTTTGTAATATTTTTGGAAATAATCATCCCTTAATTTATTTAGATCTGGGTAAGAAGTGTTGGAAGAGGAAATTTGTCTTGGGTCGCCAATATATTCTCCTATATTAAAATATCCCATAGATGAATTAATGTCATCATTTATTTCATTTTGAGGAGAAAATGCTACTTCAACATGATTTATATCACGGGTGTAACTTTCACTTTGTGGATAACGTTGTTGTATTGTCCTATATGGAGTTAAAACATCTCCCGATGGGAGTATGTTATCTACCGATCTTATTTTTTCAGAAACGCGATTTTTTATACCAACTGCGGGTTGGTCATAATAAATAAATTCTGTTTGAGGAACAAAGTTTGAATTAGCGTATCCTTCTAATTGTGAACTACTTATAGAGTAATTACTATTATTAGTAAAGGATGAAGTAATTAAAAGTAAAGATCCTGTAACTTTAGGGTGGGTTGATATTAAACTTCCGGTGTCTGTGATTAAATCGCTTCCTAAAGGTGCTCTAAATATTAAATTATTAGCAGAAGATGAATAATGTCTTCCTTCTATAGAATAAGGATTCATTACGTAATCATGAAAAACTTCTTCACTTTGTGTGATATTGTAATATCTTATTTCCTGATATGATCCTGTTAAAGTATTATAAGTTGTACTACCAACATTTCTAGCTTGAATAATACCTGGGATGAAAAGATTTGATGAATTCCAATCACTATATTCTGTTAAATTCCCTTCATTACTAGCTGTATACCCAATTTTAAAACCATCATGTCCTTCATATATACTATTAGCTACCCTTAAATGCCCCCCCGGATTATCTGCACTATAACTAACTGCTAAGTCCACGGACCACCAATTCCCATCATAAAAAGGAGCGGTAACTGAAAATGCCTTGTCTCCTGTTGAGGATGTAATAAAATGCATTGTAGCAAAGTTACTAGAAGCTGAAGCTATAGATCCTGAATATGAACCACTTGATTGGGATCCTGTATATTCTAATACTAAATAAGGGTTTACCCAACTTGCGACCATAGTATCTAAAGAAGAAGTTGGTTTTGATTCAGGTTTAAATCTAAAAAATAAATTAGAAGGTGTAGTTCCTCCTGGAAATTCAGAACTTCCCCACTTAGTATTAACAGCACTCCAAGGAATTTTTACAAAATTGCTCCTTTCATTGTTGACTGGGGCAGGGTTTGCTCCTGAGATGAATAAAGCGTAATTAAATTTATTTTGATAATAATCCCAATCATTAGAATTATCTACATCTTTACCACCAAATTCAGATATCCTTAAAATTGTATCGGGTACGCCATAACAATTAATTAATGCTCTTAATCCTGTTACTGTACCTTTTGTTTTAAGTAAGAAAGGTAAGTTATGAAAAATACGTTTGTATGTTTCTTTATTTACATCATCTAATTTAGTTATATCTGAGGATGCCGTAACATAGTTTTCAATTATTTCTGAGCCTGTAGGAGGTAATAAACTTCCTGAAGCATTAATTCCTACAAATGAAGAATATAAATCATTTGTAGAAAAATTATTTTGATATAAGTTAACTCCCATGGATCTAATAGCATCAGCTACTAAATCTTTAGAAATACCTTTATTTAATCTGTTATCTCCATCATATCTATCTTCAATAGCTTTAGTATAAGTCCAAAACACATCAAAGTGTTGACCTATCATATCAACAAACAAAAAATAAGGCCCATTTATAGGATCATCTTTAACGAAAGAAGGAAGAGTATTGACTAACCTATCAGAATTATTTTCATCATATAATGAAGCTGATCCTAAAACTCCTGTTGGTGCAGAATTAGGTGTTATTTTTTGCCCATACCAATTAATCAATGAAGTAGATCCTGTTGTTTCTAAAACATAAGGGGGAGATGTATTAGATTTAGGCCAAGTATAATCTGATCCTGAGGTATAGTAAAGAAAATTGTCATAACCATCAAAATTTTCTATTATATTAGTAATATTATTTTGTAAAACTCCTAAACTTGAAGAAACCGCTAAAGAACTAGAAGTAGAACCTGTAATATCTGATAAAATGATATTTATTTCTTCTTGGTAGTCTGTGATTTGTTTAGTTTTATAATAAAAATTTTCTAACCTAGTAGTAGCAGAAGAAAAATAAGTAAAATCATTAAAATCTTCATAATTTACATCAATTTCAATTCCTTTATTATTTAAAATACTTTTTAATTCATTTTTAGAAGAAGTTAAAATAGTAGAAGTTAAAGTATTTAAACTTTGATATATGTTAGAATTATTAACTTCATCTTTTATTTTTAAATCTAAATTTGGACCTTTAATAAAAAGAGGTGGAGAAGGTTGTATTACTTTAGGAGTAAATTCTATATTAAAAGATATTACTTCTGCGGTTTGTAATACTATCCATAAAGTATCCTTTAAAGAAATTTGGGATGGAAGAGGATCATATAATTTTACTATGATAGTATATTGTTCTTCATTACTATCATCTAAAGCAATATTAGTAGCAATACTTAAAATATTATTACCAAAATTTAAATAAAAATCTTCGAAAAAAGGAGAACCATTTAATTCTGCAATAAAAGAATTTGTAGTAGCCTCTATTTCTTCATTTGAAAAAATATTACTAGCTAATCTTAATTCTGTTCTATCCGAGGAAATTTGCTGAATGAATAAAGGACTATCAGGGGAGGTATTTAATTTTTCCCTTAAGAAATTATAAACAACATTATAAGCCCCTTGTTCAAATTTTTCATTAATTAAGTCTTGACCAGGGTCGATATTTAGTTCACTAGCTATTTCTGTGTTACTATTATATCCTGAGGTTATTGAATAATCTGTATAATTATAATCAATATATTCTAAAACTCCCTGTTCATTATAAATAGAAAATTCAACTTTATCTAAAGAAGGTCTAAATTCGGATACACTATCAAATGATGGTATTAATTTTAAGTCTTTTTCATTAAAACTTATAAAAGGATTTACATCCGAATCTTTTATAATATAATTATTATTCATTCTCTCCATTTCCTAAATTCACAGCTTCTTCGGCTGTTTGTGCTAAATCTTGTAATCTTTGTGCTTCTAAGTCAAATAATTCTTGTCTTAAAGAATTTATTTCTTCTAAAAGAGCTGCTATATCATTATTAATAACATTACCTTCTACATAATCCGAGCTTTGCCTAATTAAAAATTCATGAGAATTTACATCCCCTGTTTTGGGTATATCATAAAAAAGAGTAGCATAATCTTGAAAAAATTGACCTATAGTAGGTTCTGGGGTAGGGATATCATCAGTAGGGGGGATAATTTCTTCAAACGAATTATCTATAGTTTTTTCAAATTTATTTTTATCAAAAACTTTTCTATTTAAACCTACTCTTTGTTTCATCCATTTATTATTTTAAAATAGTAATTATCATCTAATATAATAGTTTCTCCTTCCAAAACTATTTTTAATAATATTTTATAATATCTTTCAGGTTCTAAACCATTCATATATAAAGTAAAATAATTGTTAGAATTATCAGCACTAAGTTTAGTATAAATGTTATCAAAGTTAATAACAAATTCATTAGTATCCAAGTCTTTTATAGCATAATAAGAAGATGTGGGTAAATAATTTTTTTGAGTATAAAGGGAACTAGTTTGATATACACGAGTAGGAAATTGAGGGCGGCAATTTATTTTAAATTTATGTATACTATCTCTTTTAAAAGTTCCTGGGTTATTATCTAATGTAGCTACTATATCCGTAGTAGTAATAGTAGGAATTGCTGAGGAAGTAGCATAAATTCTATCATCCCATTGAAATTGCAACTCAGGGGGATATATAGTATTAGTATCTACTGAGTAAAATTTAATATTAGGCTGTTCATTCCTATTTGCTATAAATTCATCATTTTTACTCAATTTAACCATAAACCCATCATTGGAGAAACCCCCTAAACTATTTGAAGCACTATACCAATTTCTTAAAATATTAGTAACATTAACATTTAAATCCTTATTGCTATTATAAGAATAAACTTGAGATTGTGTAACATTTAATTCTAGAGATGAACCAGTGTACCAAGTACCTCCTCCTGTTTCTTGACCATATGAAGCAGTTACATACGTAGAAAAATTAGAAGTAGTCCACTCTCCTTCCCCCTCATAATTTTTATATTTCCAATTACATCCATTTTGTGTTTCAGGGGTATCATTAAAATGTCCTGTTCCCATTCCCCAAGAACCTGAAGTTGCATATACTTCTAAAGTGGTGTCTAAATTTAGATTATTTATATTGCAAATATAATTTTTTAAATTTATTTGATAAGCATTATCAGATATTTTATCATTAAAAATTGAATTAATACTAGTCTGATCAAATTGGATTAAATATCTACTAACTTGTGGTGTAGAAGTAGCATAATCTGCAGAAACCTCTAATATAGAATCTAACCCTGTATTTCTTTTAGGGTATCTTGAATAGATTGTAGAATCTTTAGTGGGAAAAATTTTATATACTGCCATTATTATAGGGTTGTTACTCTACCTCTAATATCCGTACTAGGGTATTTAATTTCAAATATACATGGGTCTAATGAAGGATATATAACTTTATCTTTAGTAGCACCTTTTATATCATAACCATATTGAGAGTACCCATTAGATACTCCAACCTTATTTATAACATCTACATCATTTACAGTCTGAACTCCAGGAACCTTGTCTAATAAAAGAGATATTTCTCTAGTATAAATAGGTTGATTAATTTGTTGGTTATTAATATTAAAATATTCTTGAATAGCTATAATGCAATTTCTTACAACTTCATTATTATTAAAATTGGGTAATATTATAATATTAAAATCAATACCTATATTAATAATAAAAGCATCCTTTATTTTAATAGAATCTCCTATAGTTCTATTTTCAGATAAATAAGTAATTAAATTTCTTTTTAAAGTATTAGAAGTTATACTAAGTTGTTTATTATTATTATAACCTAAAATATATAAATTTAAAGAAGACTGACTTTCCCCAGGAAGAAGATTTTCTAATTTTTCAGGTTCTATATAAGCTTTTGATATAGTACCATATTGGGGAGGTAAACTTAAAGTTCTTACTAAATAATCTTCTTCAGTTACTGTTCTTTGCTGTGCTCCTATATTAGCTAAAGAATTATTCCTAATCTCTTCTACAGAATCACCATCTGATCCTCCTGAAGCTGCTGAGGGGTTATTAACTTCTACTGAATCGAATATAGTTTGGGCTAAACTAGTCTTTGTTAAACTATCGTTTTGGAATTTAATAGTAGCATTATTAATAGTATTAATAGTATTAGATTCAACATTAGCTCCAACTCCACCACCTTTTAAATACCTAACAGTTAAAGTAGTATTTGAGGGTGCTACCCCATAAGTCCCACTAAATAAAAAATTAGAAGGATTAAAAGCAGTTTTTGTTTTATTAATATTATTAGGCAAACCTATTCCAACATTATCAGGATTAGGGATTATAGTTTCATCTATATTATTTTGATTAGTACTAGCTCCAAATTGAATATTTAATTCAGTCTTAGATGTAAATCTACTAACAAATCTTCTTGGTACTTTTTTTAACCTTAACAAATAAGGAACCTCATTTACATCATCTTGAGAATTAGGATCAGGGCTAAAAGGATTTTTGTTTTTAATAGGTTCAAATATAGTTTCCTGGGCTAAATAAGGTACTTCAGTCCAAACATTGCCATCACTATCTGTTACATCTAAAATTCCTATAATATTAGTATCTTTAATAGTAATAGTAGGATATCTTTCTACACTTGTAAAAGTAAAACTATTAGTTTTAATATTTGAAGAAATTGCTTTTCTTTTCTTTTTTAAAAGATAATATGCAGGCTTATTTCCTGATATTTGATATACTGAAATTTCTGTAGGGTCTTGTGAAGAGGAAAAAGAAAAATCTATAGAATCTTCTATTATAAAACCTGTTGAATTTGTAGTAGAAGTTAAACTTGTATTTTCTGAAAATAAAAGAGCATAATCAAAATCAGGTACTACTAAATTATCCGCTATTTGTTTTGAAGGTACTTGTTGAAAAATTTCAACATCAACTACAGCTGCGGTTGAAACTTGAGGTTTATACCCCATCATATAAGCTAAATCATACAAATTAGATTCTTGACGAGCATATTGTAAAAAAGTTTCTTGTATTTGATTATCAAGATAAAAAGACAATACATCACCCACATAAGCAGACATTTCCATAAAAAGGGAGCCTGGAGAGTTAGGGCCAAAATCATTATATGTAGTAGGAAAATAGGTTTTTGAATACTCTACAAGTGAAGTTTTAAGGGTATCAAAATCTCTATTAACGTATTTAATATCTCTATTTATTTTTTTACTTAAAGCCATTAGGGGTTAAAATTAATTTCTAAAGAATCTTCTTCGTTATTAAACACAACATATCTCATAACTATTAATATTTGTTGAGAATCTATTTTTTGGAGTATTTCTAAAGACTTTAATATAACTTCAGGGAAATATAAAGCTAATTCATCTCGTATAATGGACTCAATAATCTCATTAGTATCAGATGTAAGTTGCTCAAATAAAAGTCTTTTTAAATTCCCTCCATAATTGGGATTTAAGGGCCTTTCTCCTTTATTAGTTGAGAAATAAATTACTAAATTAGATTTAAGTTGATCTTGTGTAGTATAATTTAATTTAAAGGGGGTAGCACCATTAGGAGAATATGAAGTGAAAGGGAAAGCAACACCTACCGCATTTCGTGGTTGTTTATCAATAGGAAATATGTTAGTTTGCTTTATGGCCATTATCCATTCATTAATCCCATTATTTGGTCCATATTAACTTCACCCGCTGGGAGATCCATGCCTGGTGCTCCTCCTTGGGGGTTAAAAGGTTTAGGAACATTTTGAGAAGTAAGTTGGGCCCTCATATCTCCCATTATGTTTTTATAAGCATCCCTTTTTTCATTAGAACTCATTGAGGGTCCTTCAACTACTTTTGGGGATTGAACATTTTCTACAACTACTTGTTTAGGAGAACGAACTGCTTCAAGGAGGATATCTTTTAATTCTTCTTGAATAGCTTCTCTAACAGCTTGTTTTATTAATGATTTTAATGCACTTTGTTTCATTGTTTATAAATATTAAAAATATTAATTTTATTGATTAGGTAAAGATACCTCGGAATCAGTTGAAGTTATTTGTTCCCCTAAATTTACTCCCGAGTAATCTGCTCTAAGATCTAATTCATCAATAATAAGTTTTAAATCTTCTATAAGAACTTTTTCTTGGGTAGCAAATGAAAACTCAGTTGTAGTTTCTACAATACCTGAAGGATTAATTGCTATACCTCTACGTTGAATTAAAGTAGGAGAAAATTGTCGAGTTTCAATATCTAAAATAAATCCTTTATAAGAAGATTCATTTATAGTTTCTGCTCCTTCTTGAGCTCCTTTAGCAATTTGAGTTAAGGCTGGGTCTAATATAGTTAAACCTGGAAGTTCTATAGATTCACCATTTGAGTTTTCTATTAAAAGAGGACCCCCTTGTAATACAGCTAAAAGTTTTTCTTCTTTTGAAATATATTCTTGATTAGTTAAAGGAGTTGAAGTTACTAATCCTGTACTATTATTTAATATTTTACTATTCTCACTTATAGGAGTAATAGATTTTAAATTAAATAATGCTCCTACTCCATTTCCTGTACCAATAGCAACATCAGATCCACCAGTACCATTACCTATATTCTTTCTACTATTTAATGTAGGTATTAAAGGAGACAAACTATTAGGAGTAATAGTTAAAACTAAATCCCCTGTACCTATAAAATTTACCCCTTCAGAGGTAACACCACCCGCTGTAGCTATATCAAAATTAGTAATAGTAATAGTATCTCCTAGTGAATAACCATACCCAGGTTCACAAACTGTAATTTTAGTTAAGGTAGCATTCCCTTTTTCTCCTGTAAATTCAATTCTAAAGGCAGCACCTTCCCCTCCCCCAGACGAAAAGCTTTGAGGAAGACGTTGAACGGAAAAAGGGGAAAAATCTTCAGCTACTTGTGCTGAGCTTAAAAGGGCATTTTGAATAGTTGATAAACTTCCACCACCATTTCCTTTTCCTATTCCTTCCCCACTTAAGAAACTAGGACTATTTTTTTGGTTTGATACTCCACTTAAAGGAATTTGATATGTTATATAATTTAAAGGTATAGAGAATTTATCATTTTTTTTATACTCTACACCTCCTTTAGTAACTCTAGAAGATGTGATTTTTCCTTTTTCTATAACTAAATCTGCTGTTAAACCTGTACCATTACCTCCTTGTAAAGGGATATTTTTATAATTACCATCAATATAATTTTGCCCTTCTTCTACAATTTCTAATTCATTACCTTTTCCTGTTTCTAATGAATCATCATTTTCTATTATTCCATTATTACCTATTATACCTGTAGTACCTATATCTTCAACTCCTATCTGAGCCCCAATTCCTGTTAAACTACTATTAGCTATATTAGAAGGAATAGTTAAAATGTCATTTCTTTTATAATTGTCTCCACCCTTAGTAGTAAAAGCAGATTTCAATCTTCCATTTTCTATAGTAAGTGAAGCTTCAATTCCCTTTCCAAAACCCCCTTGTAAAGCCACATTTTCAAATATGCCATTATCATATCCTCCTCCTTTTTTAGAAACTTTTAATTTAATTACTTTTCCAACTTCGTTTGAATTATCATTAATATTAATCCCATCTTTTCCTATATTAATGTTTGATTTTTCTTGATCTTTTCCTCCTGAGTCCGATGGTGCTCCAATTTCTTTTACAGAAAGAAGTAAGCCTTCACCTATTACTGTTTGTTTTTCAAGTTTTTTAACAATCTTCTTTTTAAGTTTTACAGTTTCTAATAACTCATCGGCATTAAATTTGATTTTACCTAATCTTCTTTTTTTTACAGTAAGATAGTTAGGATTTTTAAAACCTTTTTTAGGATCAAATAATTCTTTACTATACCCTTGCCCTCCTTCTGTAAGTGTTACTCTAACAACTTTATTCCCTTGAACTATAATATCAGCTTTAGCACCATTCCCATCACCTCCTAAAAGATTAACATTTGTATAAACTCCATTTGCATAATTTTTACCTGAATCTTCAATATTAACAGCTAAAAGTGGTCCTCTTAAAACATCACCCATTGGGCTGTTATTTCCTCCTTGGCTTCCTCCCCCATTACTTCCCGGGTTAGGGTTAGCAACAGGGGTTACACAATTAGCAATACTTTTATCTAACCCACTCAAAGCACCTACTAAAGCTGCAATAGCGGCGATTACCATACCTAAAGGTATTAATAACCCATCAATAGACTCTTTAACAGGAACTATTCTAGGAGAACCATCTGCTTTAGTTACTGCACTATTTAAAGCATCTCCTACTGTGCCAATCCCCCCCGGAATAGCACCTGGGGAGATAGGTATAAAAGATGCTATGGCTTGTACTATGGTTTTAGCGGATTTTACTACTTTAATAATAGTAATTATAGTACCTAATATAGTAGAAGCTAAAGTTAAAGCAGCAAATATTGTTGATAAAAATTGAGCAATTTCATTAGCTTGTTCTACAATATTATTCCTTTTATTAATAATTTTTTTAATTTTAGTAGGACTAGGACAAACATTTTCAAAATTAGCTACCTCAGCAAATAAAGGAGGAACCATTTGATTGACTATTGATAGTCCTTTATTTAAAATAATAGGACGTAAGGTGCTTAAAGCTTTTAACTTTAAATCCCCAGGTATAGTACTTTTAACCCCTTGTACGTCTATTCCAAATTGAGCCATTACAATGTAAAATTTTGTTTAGATTTACAATTATTTTTTAAATTAGGAATTATATCACTTTTTAAAATAAAAGATAATTGCTTAGCTGTAGAAGCTTGTGCTGATAATTTATCATCTTTAACTCCTACAAATATTTCCATCCATTTAGATATTTCTTCTAAGGCTCTTACTAACTCTTTAATAGTATCATCACCTTTAAGAAGAGGTTGTAATTGATCTTCATCTTTATCTCCTAAATATATTCTTTCACTTACAACTACAAATTTATTAGAATCAATTCCTACTAAAGAGGGAGTAGATAAACTTATAGAATCCCTAGCAGTTAAAATTAAATTATCATCTTTAGCATTAAATACTAACCTCCCAGAGTTTAATATAGCTTGATTACCCGTATATTCTTTAGGTTTTATGGGGGGTTGTGTGTGGCTATCAAAAATATCACTAACAACTTCTATTGGTATTTTTTGCCCATTAGTCAAATAAAGGGATGATTTGTCTTCATTTATATTTTCAGAAATTGGTACCCAACTATCTTCCGATATGTTACTTCTTTCCCCATTTCTTAAAATAATAAGGGGATCCCCATTTTCTCCAACTTGAGACCAATTGTTACTTTTATTTTTTACAGTGCTTCCTAAACGAATAGAGTTTCCCCACCTTCCTTCAAAAATGTTATCACCTATATAGGGTTGTAAAGGATGTATTTCAATTTTTTCATTAAATCCCTCTCCTAAATCAATCTCAGTTGATTGATCTTCTACTCTTCTTACATTTCCTCTTTCGGCATTTTCATAATCATTTAAACTAGATTGTGCTACCTCAGTAGTAGGATCAGGGAGAGCATTATGGTGTTGACTATTCCATAAATTTATAGAAGGAAGATAATAAGCTTTTTTTCTATTAGTATTTAATTGACTATCGGCAGATGTAAGAAAAACTAAGGGAACTAGCTCATTAATAAGGGGGTAAAATTTTTGATTAGAATATAAAGAAGTAGCGGTATTAATAGAAGATTTTGCCCCTGGGGTTTCTATACTATCAAAAAATATAGTACCTATAGAATTCCATTCTCCATATTCTTTAAACAAATCATGACTATCGTCTAATATAATATCTGTTACCCTTACAGAAACTATATCCTCATCAAATTCACCATCAGAAATTCTAGTTTTCTGCCTAAATCCCGTAATGGCAGATATACCACGGTGTTCTCTTGCCATTATTTTTTATCTTTACCGAATTTTTTTATTTCCCCCAATAATTGTTCTTTTTCTTCATCAGTCATACCAAAATCATCCTCACTAACATCCGTTTGGACTGCTTTTTGGACAATATTTGCCATTTTAATAAGCTGCTCATCATTTTTAACAGATATTTCAAGGTATTCTTTAAGTAAGGGTACTATTAAAGTAGCATCCCCAATATCTTGAATTAAAGGTTTTAGTTCTGAGATAAGGGTGGAAATTTGTTCTTCTTTTTTCTTTTGGTTGTTGTAGATTTCTTCGAGGATATCTGCAAATTTTTTGTTGCCAAATATATTTTTGTTTAATTGTCCCATGACAATAAATATGGGTTAATCAAATTTAACATATCCATATTCTTTATAAAATATGAAATTTTCTTTAAATATTTCTCCCAATTGATTAGCTACCCTTGTAATATGAGGGGTTTTAACATCTACCATTTCCCTAATTAAAAGATAAAGGGCTTTTTTATTAAAAATATCCATTACTTCTCTTTTCCTAAATAATTCTAATATAGCATCTGCTACTTGAGCATCTTTTTCTTTAGGGAATAACAAATAAATATTTTCTGTGCAATGTTCTACAAATTCATCAATAAAATCTGAAAGATCATCCTTTTCATATGGGTTATAATCCATATCATAAGAATGATCTAAATTATGATAGAGCTCTTCAAGTGGGGCTTTATCTATCCTTTTTTTATAGTTTTGGGTATTTTGTATAATTAAATATCGCTTTACAATTGTCCCAAAGTATGAGAATGCTTTTGCTCCACGTGTAGGATCAAATAAATGGATCTTACTTAATAAGAATGTTATAACCTCGTGTTGGAGGTGTTCAATATTATCTACTTCTGTATAGTAAAATTTAAAAGTATGGATAATATTTTCGGTAAGTTTAAAAAAAGCATAGTGAATATCCTTACGATAGATTTCACTACGCTCTTCGGGATCAGAAGAGCCATTGTATCTAACAATAGCATCTTCTGTCTCTTGGGTAAAATATTGATTTTTTGTCTTCTTTTTCCTTTTTCGGGGGGGTAATGTGCTCATAGTTTATCTATCCTAAAGTTAGATAGAATTTTCTGTAGTTCTTTAATTTGTTCATACATAAAACCGATTTCATCATCGCTTTTAAATATTCCTCTTTCATCAATCTTTTTTAACTTTTCATCCGAAAATTCTATTATTCTACTAAATTGGTCAAGATAGGTTATATACCCCGCCAATATATCTTCTTGTTTTTCATTCTTACGTAAAAGGTTAATAGTAGTAAATGCTAAGGCTACAACTATTACACTTAATACACTGATTACTATTGTTTCTATCATAATTTATCAAATAAATCTTTAAGACCTTTACTTTGAATTTGGGAAAGTGCTTTGTCTTTTGTTGATTTTTTAGATTCTGTGGTTAATATAAAATCTTTTTCCTGGGGGGGCACGGAATTTTTAAATTTAGGTAACCACTCACGCTCAAATTCGATACGAGATGCCATTAAGTCGGCTTGGTGGAGGATAAGGGGAAGAGAAGTACGTGGTTTTTGTTCTGGTTGGTAAGCAAATAAGTATTTTTTATTAGCATCATCATATAACCCATCATGTGTCTGGATAGCAACCATTTCATTAAAATTATATTGAATCCCATGGGACTGAAGTAAAAATAATCCACGATCTGGAACTGAAGCGAAGGGAAGAGCTTTGTTGAACATATAATCTTCCCCTAGCTTTTCTCTCCTCCATTTATCAGTTTGAGGAATATAAGATTCATGTTCTTCATCACCCATTTTTCCAAGATCATGGTTAATAGCCGAGAATACGAGTTCCTCCAAGGTGTAAGTTGTGTTATCTACACCCATTTCAACCCAAACATCATTAATATTAAGAGCACATTTTACAACTCTATTAACATGGTCAACATAGCCCCCTGGGAAGGCATTGTGGTATTCCTTTTTATGAGCTGCTGGCATCATCATAACGCGATCCTCATATTTTTTATAAAACTTAAGGAGTTCCTTTTGGCGATCTCCGGTAACCCACAACTTGATATTGTTGCAGAATTCTTCCCAATTTGTTTGAATTTGTTCGGCTGTAAACATTAGTACTTATTTTGTTCGTTAGGAGTAATAGGTTCACGTTCAATAGTAGATTTAATTTCTCCTATTAAATTTTCACACTCAGATTTAGCTTCGCTAATTTCTTGCCTATTTCCTCTTCCATTATGGAATTCAATATGCTTTAATTTTGCCTCGAGATTTTCGAGTTTCTTTTGGATATGTTGTCTAAAATACATAGTTTTTATATTTGTAACTGAAGTTACGATGAAAAATTTAAGAAGTCAAGGTATTTTTTAAGAATTGCACATTTTTCGTATTCTTCTTCATTTTCAAAGTAAAAAAGGGTTTTTTGTAATGCTTCTTTTAATTTAGGATTTACTTCTTGGAATAACACCCTAACATGGTATTCATCTTGAATATCAATATTTTGTATATAGTTATAAGCTTTATTAAATAACATAGACTCCCCAGCTCTTTTTACTTCACCTATATTAAGCTCAGGGTCTGCTTGTCCAAAAAAATCAATAATCTTATCACTATAACCTGTATAATTTATTACTAATTTTTGGAACATTTTAACAAAATATCGGGGATGATTCTCATCAATATCAGGAAGGGTTCGAGGGCTGTAATAATTTACCCCTTTATAATCCCATCCATCATCTTTAGATGAAGAATTAAACGCACCAAATATTTTATTAATGTCCAAAGTAACGTTCTATAGTTTCAAGCAAATCCTCAGATTCTCCTAATTTATGGAGGGCTTTTTTCCCCTCTTCAAGAAAATGACCTGATGTATGCTCCCCAATCCCTGCTGGGCTTTCAGTGAGAAGTTCTAATGTGAGTAGTGCTTCTTCTTTATCAGCTTCGGCCTGTTTTTTTATAGCCTTTATTAATCGATGTTCCATGTTTATAAATATAAATAATTTCTAAATCGCTATAACTTGTATTATATGTCCAATATTTCATCTGCAATGTTGATCTGCTGCCCTCGTTGCAATTTGCTTGGTGGGCTTTATATTAACTTTATATCCAAGAGATTCAGCCCATCCTTTAGCAGATGATACTAACTTATGGCTCATATAATCCTTATCATTATTATAATCCATATCAATCTCAAATCTAATTCCGGGGAGATTTAATGCTAAGCGTTCTGCTACTTTCATAGTAAGTTCTGTTTCAAACCATAACCTACTCCAATTATCTTTGTTAGGGGGGTAGGCATGTTTATTATAAATATAATGAACCCCCTTCATAGGGTAACGATAAGCAATAGCAGTTACATAATTGATATAAGAACCGACCCTTTGAGAGTCGGTTCCTATATGTGTTTCAACGAAAGGATTTTTTTGAATAATTTGGGCAGTATAAATAATAGGATTAACCTTTGTGTTACTTACTGTCCTAAAATTCATTTTAAATCTTATCGAGTAGTAACCTGATTTTCTACGTATGCAAAATCTTCTTCAAGATCTGCATCCATCTCATCGATGGCTTCGTCGACTTCGTCAATTGCTTCTTCAAGCATATTAACGCGAGAATACATGTTAAACATCATAACGGCCATAGCAGTAATAACTGCAAGTTCAAAATAAGGAATAAATTCCATGATAAAAAAATTAAAAAATTAAAAAAATACTAATTAAACGTCCCATTCATAAGCCGCCATAGCATAGGCTGACCCTGTATTGAGTGCGGGATTATCTTTGATAAGTGCAATAGCTGTAGCTCTCACTTCGGCTCTTAACCCCCAATTATCAGCTTGAATCATAATAGATTCAACAGATCGTGATTCTTTCATTCGTATCGAAATATTGTAAAAAAATTTAAGAAATGTGTTATGGGGGGAGCGGCAACTCCCCCCTCAAACAACATGGCAGCTCTTATGCTACAAACTCTTTTGCAACTTCAAAGAGCTTTTGATTTACATCTAAGTCTTGCTTAAAGTTCTTAATCTCACGAGCTTTACGCATTTTGACACCGGAAATATAATCAAAATC
>JGI20158J14315_10001063_pt1 | contig 20467 bp, 11 predicted proteins | sample COG_08_FD_14315 | JGI IMG/M metagenome (IMG submission 14315)
ATTAGCTGACGTCGTCCTTTCTACGGCAGCTGGGCCGATTACCCTCCCGTATGTCCGAGTGGAATCAGCGAAGCAACTGCGCGACTGGGGGCTTTTTCAAATCGAATCGTCCTCAGCGCCGTGGATGTAGTTGCAGAATAGAAGTTTCCTAAACTTTAGATCCGAGTTCGATTCTCGTTCATTTCGGAACGTGTCAATTGAATCATCTTGTCGGAGATGGGCTTGTAATCGGAAGGCCAAATAGTCGACTCATACTGTTCGATAATAGCACGGGCTTTCTCGACTTGGTTTTGCCGAGCAAAAAGCCAGGCTTGTGCAATGTGGATTTGGTTTTGAGAGCTTTGTTGAAGCCAGTGCAGGGAAGAATCAGAGAAGAAGTCAAAGTGTTCAAACAGCTCTTGGACTTCATCCTCTTTCTCTAGCAAGACGAGCATCGGAATACCGGCCTTGAAGTAAAAAATCTCTTCACCCGGACTTGGTCTGCAGTGTGATACGATGGAGGAAGTATTCTTGTTTGTGAGGTAAAACAAAACATCTATTCTTCCCTGAAGAATGGAAAAGTAGTCCCTGTCTCTATTGATTGAATGGAGGTGCTGCTTCGCGGTTATGTGATCTCCTTCCGTTAGCGCATGAGAGGCCAAAAGGCTGTGTCCATATGCTTGGTGCTCATCCTCATTTGAGAGTTCTACCATCTTTCGCACATGCCGTCCAAAGTCGCCACCCAAGTCCATGATTGGAGCATAGAAGGACAGGACCAAATTTAAATACGGTGTTTCAGTAATCAACCGATTGATGAATGATTCGTCCTTTACTTGGTGGAATTTGGGTGCGACGTAATGGGCGAAAACGGATGAAATGGAGTAATAATGAGTTCTTTTTTCATCCAGTTTTTTCAGCGTTTGGAGCATGCGAATAACCCGGTCATGGTCCCCTTGTTCGAGTCGAATTAAGATCATGTGGGCGGCCATCATGACGTCCTCCATGGTCACACCTTCATCCAGAGATTGCTTAATGAAATACTCGTCAATGTCCACCTTCTCAACTTGAAGCTTAACTAGAATTTCGACGAGGTTTTCTTGGTCCTGAATGCGCCTAATTAAGTCATTGCTGCTGCTTTCACCAGCATACCGTGCAAGAGCATCTAACGTGGTCTTTCTAAACTCTCCATTCCATTCTACGATGCCAAAAAGCCTTCGGAGCGTATGGCTTCCTACCTTTGAGTTTGTTTTGAGGAGTATTGCCGCTGCCAAGTCTATGCAGTCGCGCTGGGTTGTAATTTTAGTCCCCCAGATTTTTTGAATTTCATCTCGAAAGGCGACAAGAAAAGACTGACTTAGTTTCACGTTCAACGAATAGAAAAAAAAAATAATACACTCTATTTCTTCGAAAAGAATTGTTTTACGAGCGCAGGAGGTTGCTTTGTAGTCGTAAAATCTGCGGACGGGTTTTCTACCGTTTTCGGTGCTGAAGCGCGAAGCGCAGGGCTACCTTGTATAGGTCTTGAGCGTGCTCGTTTGTCAATCCATGAACGTTGACCCATTCATTCAGCAACGCTTCGGACATGGGAACCGGCGCACCCGCACCTTTCATAGATTCCATGGTTCGAAGCATGGAGACGGCTAAGCCCGGAGCCATTGGGTCTTCACTTTGAGTAATTTGATTGGCCATGCTATTGACATGCTCGTAATTGAAACCGGCCTTGGCGTAGATGGATTCAATTTCGGAAGTGTTGACTGCCTCTTGGGCCGATGCGTGAACGTTTGCCCCGAGGATCAAAGCAAATAGGAAGAAGATGACTTTATTCATGGTGTATGGTTCTTATCGAAACAAGGATATGGTCCCACTGCAGTAGGGTTGTAGTTGCGGGGTTTCGTTGCAGGGGTACTCTAGGATTTCCATCGTGTAGTAGTAAACTCCTTCTGGCAATGGATTTCCATTCTCATCGTTCCCAGCGAATGCAGCAGTAGCGGGAGTCATGGAATACACCAATTGCCCCCACCGATTGAAGATATCGACTTCATAATTAAGGCAAGCGGAAACAGCACTAGGAATGAGGAACGTGTTATTGTACGGGTCTCCATTCGGAGAGAAGACATTGGGCACATAAAACCCCTCTATATTCAATGCGTTTTGCAGGAGCACCTGTTCGGTAGTGGAATAGGTGCAACCGTACTGATCCGTAACGGCCAGTTCCAAATCGAAGGTTCCACTTTCATCAAAGAAATAGGTGGGATTTGAATAGACCCCCACCAATTCATTTTGCAAGAACCATGTATATCCGAAAAGGTCATTGGGGTCTGAAACGGTGCTGATCAATTCCAGCTCATTGCAGATCATTTCGAAATCAAATGTCGGGTCAATTGGAGTGGCCAAAACGTAGTTGACCTGATCCACATTGGTGCAACCGTTCGCATCGGTAACGCTGTAAGCAACCTGATAATTTCCGGGTTCAGCCCCTTCGTGTTCCAATGTTGTGCCTGAAATCAAATCACCAGAAAAAGATCCGTCAGAGGGCATCGGATAGAGTTCAATGTCACCATCATAAAGACAATAACTGTCATTGGCACCGCTGGAAACATCAGGCAATGGATGGACGGTCAATTGCACTGTAATTGCACTGTCGCATCCTGCGTTGGTTTGTAAGATAGATGTGTACGGACCACCCACTTCAATGGCATTTCCGTCCGGCATGAGGTAGGATTGCCCAGAACAGATGGCGTCACATAGGTGATGTCATAAGCAGGATTGAGCGTCAAGTCGATGGTAACGCTGCTGTCGCATCCCAAGGTTGTCTGGAGGTCAAAATTAAATGTGCCCGAGTTGGTTGGAAGTGTTCCGTCCGGAAACAAGTATGAACCGTCATCGCATTCATCTAAGTCAACGGCTACATCATAGTTCGGTTGAAAAATCACATTGGATGTGACCGTGCTGTCGCACCCATTAGTCGCTGAGGTAGGACCACCGTGTACACGCCTTCTTCCGTAATCACCGTGCCATCTCCCAGGGTTACGGGTTCACCTTCACACAGGGCCAGGGTATTTTCAGTTGTGAAGGGCTGTAAAATGCTAATCACAGTCGTTATGATGCTGTCGCACTGGGCCGTGTTCGTCTGTAAAACCACGGGAAATGTTCCTGGCTCATCCACAATTGAGCCATCCGGTAAGGTCCATGATTCTCCTGCACATAGTTGAACGGGCATCTGAAAATCATACGTGGATTGCTCAAAAAGGTTGACTGTTACGATGCTATCGCAACCCTCTAAGAAACATAATTAGCGATGTACGTTCCTTCTTCACCGACTTCCGTTCCATCAGGTAATCCATAGGTTCCACCTTCACAGAAATATTCAGTGGATTCAACTTCGAGCTGGTAGGCCACGGTTACGGTGGTGTCTGAACTGCACCCGCTGTTGGTGCCCGTAACGGTATAGACGGTTGTCTCCGTTGGATTGGCGTATTGAATGGGCCCAAATCCATTTCCAGATAAGCTCTCATTCGGGGTCCATTCGAGTTGAAACGCACCCGTAGCGGTCAATGTTACTTCTTCGTTGCACGTTGTGATGTACGATGGATTAACAGTGATGATGGGGTAAGGAATGACCGTAACATTCACGTCGACGGTATCGATGCATTTTTCGTTGGATGCGATTACGCTGTATACAGTGGTTTCCAGTGGGCTCACCCAGGCTGTAGGGCCATCGACGACGTTGAGCCCATCAGCCTCGAACCAATCGTAGTTGTCTGCTCCCGAAAGCGTCAAGAGAAGTGAGTCTCCTTCGCAGAATTGGGGGCTTGTGGGTTCGATCACCATGCCCACCCCCCCAATGGGTGTGATTGTAATGGATCCTGCACTCGGCACATTGCCTCCGACACACGTAAAACCTGCAGGGGTCAGGCTCGAACCGCCACCGCCACCGCCACCGCCCAACGTTCCTGAGGCGAAGCAGTCACTTCCACCGCCACCGCCACCGTAATAGCCGCCGCCGCCGCCGCCGCCTGGGCCAACATTGTAACACGGGTCAATCGCACCGTCACCACCGTTTGCCAGGCTACCTGCTGAACCGTTATTTCCTGAGCCAATCCAAGGTGGACCGCCCAATCCACCAGCATTCTGTGTCGCCCCGTTGCCGCCCTGTCCGAAAGGGCTTTCTCCTTCGAGGCCAGAAGTGCAACCACCCGCTCCAGCATTCGCATCGGTATTTCCTCCGCCCATGCCTCCGCCTCCAGAGGCAACGACCACGCGGTCGGCCGCTGTTGATCCACCTATCCGAATGTCGGATGCACCTCCACCGCCGCAGCCGGCGTTGGCTCCACCTGCACTGCCACCCTCACCACCTCCGTTGAATCCAGCTGAAGGGCAGCCTCCTGTGCCGCCCACTCGAATTTCCAATACCTCGCCTTCAACCACGTCGAGAATCCCTGATACAGTTGATCCATTGCCGCCGTTGGCTCCACCTCCTTTAGCTCCTTTGATTACAAATTCCAATTGCGCAACGCAATTGGGAACGGTATATGTTTCCACTTCACCCGTGTAGCTAAAAGTGATGGGAGTCTGGGCTATCCCCTGAACCGAGAAGGCAGCAACTAAGAACAGGAAAAAACCAATTTGAGCGGACGTTTTCATTTCCAGTGGTTTGCTTAAATATAGGGTGAATTTCATGAATTCATTTATTCCATGCGCTCTCCGTGCTGGGAATGATCCAAGCCTCGCTGCTCCTGGTCGCTTCTAACGCGAAGCGGGATGATGCGATTTACCGCAGCATAGAGCAAATAGCTTACTCCAAAGGTTCCAATTGCTACTCCGACTAGGGTGACCATGTGACGAATAAAAACCGTCGAATCACCGTGAATTAAGCCAACGTCTTCTGCCAAAACCCCAGTGAGAATCATACCGACCACACCGCCAACACCATGGCTAGGAAATACATCCAGTGTGTCATCAATGGCGAATCTTTTTTGAATTTGAATGGCCCAATTGCTCGTCAAAGCGGCGATAAAACCAATGAGGATACTATGGCTCAGCGATACAAATCCAGCCGCTGGGGTGATGGCGACTAGACCGACGATGGCCCCGATGCAAGCGCCCAACGCAGACATCTTACGGTTTTGATAGCGTTCATAGAAAACCCACGTTATCATGGCTGTGGCACTTGCGAGGTTGGTGTTTGCAAAGGCCTTCACAGCAACGCCATTCGCACCCAGCGCAGAACCTGAATTGAATCCAAACCAACCAAACCACAATAGCCCAGTACCTAAGATGACAAATGGGATGTTAGCCGGTTGATTAACCGAATCTTTTCGTTGACCCAAAAAAATAGCTCCCGCCAAAGCGGCAAAACCCGCCGACATGTGAACCACCGTTCCGCCTGCAAAGTCGAGAACACCCAAGTTGCGAAGCAACCCATCGGGATGCCATGTCATATGGGCTAGGGGGAGGATAAACGATTAGGCTGAACAGGACGATAAAAAGAATGTATCCACGGAATCGAATACGTCCGGCGAAACTGCCTGTGATGAGCGCTGGTGTGATGATGGCAAATTTCAGCTGGAATAAGGCAAAAAGCAGAAAAGGAATGGTCTCAGCAAAAGCGCTGTTGGGCGCGAGCCCGACGCCATCAAAGACGAAGAATGTACGGGGATCTCCAATGACACCCCCCAAGGATTCTCCAAAGCATAAACTGAAGCCGACCACGACCCACAGCACACTAATGACTCCGAGCGCTACAAAGCTTTGCAGCATCGTAGAAATCACGTTCTTTTTATTCACCATCCCGCCATAGAAAAAGGCCAGGCCAGGGGTCATAAGGAGCACGAATGCGCTGGCAACAATCATCCAAGCGATGTCGCCTGAATCGTATGCCGAAGAATCGACAGAGGAGGTTTCGTAATCAACACCAAATACACAGGCTACCGTCACTAAGAGTGAGAGCAACAAAAAATTCCATTTCCTATTCATAATAGAGGGGAAAACCAAGAAAGAGTCGGGTAATTGCCGGAGCCGAAAAATACCTCAATGTTTTGAGTTTTTCAAGCGTCAATCCTAGAATTAGGCATAAAAAAAACAGCATCGAAGTAAACTCTTTCGAATATACTTCCATGCTGTTTCCTTCGCGATCTTCCTCATATTGATTCAGACCATCCGAAACATGCATTTCGAACATGCCATGGGCATACGAACTGCTTGGAATGGCACCTTTCTGTTCACGTCTCCGTGCTCATTTTTCAATGAAATAACCTCATTTGCATGGGGTCACTACGTCCAGCTTGGTTCCGAACAGGTGCTCCCCGGTTGCCCGGTTCGCTGAAAAGAGCGTGCTGGCTTTATGGGCCCGCCCAACTTGTCTGTATTTGTGCGTTAACACAGGCTTACACATGTTTCCTCTCGGTTACACAACCGTTCAGCCACTGAACGATTCCTTTGCAGGTTTGGGCTTAAATAAATTTGAGCCCAAGACAAGTGAAATTCGGTTCGGTCTTCTTGCATTCTGCTTCTTCGATCTTGCGACCGTCCAAGTTTCCAGCTCGGGACCTACTTCGCGTCATTCTCAGACGCGTCGTCCTCCTTTCTTCTTTTCATTGCACGGCACCTTTGTGCCCTGCTTGTCCAGCCTAATCATGAATCTTGCAATCCGTGACCGTTCGCGAGTAGCTCTTCATTCTCATAAATCGCTTGCTCAAGTGGCCGTGGGTGTTTCCACCCGTTGACAAAGCCAAGTAACGTCAAAAGTTGAAAGAGGGCAATTATTTAAGTGATTGGAAATCAACAAGCTATTCACATTTGATTTCAACAATTGTGAAAATGAAACGGATCTCAAATAGATACCCGCGCTTATCTGAGCTAAAAACGCAACGTTGGAGGCTATCTGTGCGTATTAGACGCGGATGCACACATTAGACTTTCAAAAGAACTCATTGCTCATGCTCAGGCTGACGGCCGTTTTGTGCGCGCTCTTTGGAGTGAATGGCGCGAATGCTCAGACCTGCACTTCTCTGTGCGATAGCCTTCCAGCGACCGTTGAATGGTCCTCGGTAACTGATTGTGCTGTTGAGTTTTCCCTCAGTTTCGTTTCAGATTCTGATGGCGAGGCATTGGATGCCGCGAATGCAATTTGGGAACTAAACGGAAACGAAGTTGCAACAGGTGCTCAGTGCGCGATTCCTGCAGCGGAAGTTCAGGCAGGGGGAACGTTGGTTGTCACAAGGAGCGGTCTCGATGCATTTGCTGATTGTTCGTGCAGCCAAACGATTTCACTCGCTGAAGTTTCAGATGATATGGTGTGGCCTTGCTCATGCCATCCGTTTCAAGGAACACAGGTTATCGAATACGTGTCCGAAGATGCCTGTATTCCTGTTCATTCTGCTTTATCAGTTTCGACAGAATTGGGTAGTTTGACCCATGTGGCTTTTGACTGGTCCATTCAAGGTGGGGATTTTCAATTTGACACAGAAACGCATGCGGGCTCGATGGAGCCATCGGTTGTTTTTCTCGAGGCGACGAGTTACCAAGTGGCTGTTCAGTTGACGGATACGTTGACGGGGTGCACAACGTGGGTCGCGCCGACGAATGTTTCCATGCAAGGAGCGCCGACAGTTTCCATCTTGAATGAATTGGAGGTGTGTGCTCAGGAGGAGGGAACCCTCGAAGTTTTGGTGAACCCGGGCAATACGGCGTTGACATCATTTGAGTGGATCACCGAGGGTGTTGCAGAATCGCTTCAATTTCCCGCGCCCTTGACCCAAGGTTATGAAACTTCTGGGCTCACTGAAGTGGTTGCTCTCTCCCAAAATGCATGCGGGATTGGAACAGACACGACGTTTGTCTTGGCTCATCCGTCCCCGGTGCTGGAGGTGAGCACTTCGCATAATTGGTATTGCTTGGGATCGTATGTGGACATTGAAGCGACCGGTGAAGGTGAGTTTTTGTGGAATTCAAGCTCGGAACTCTTAAGTGATGGTCAGCCAGGTGACTCTGTCGCACGCTATGTGGTGGGTTCACAGGTCGTAGGGTCGGTATTTACCACGGTGGACCATGGAAACATTCAGTGCTCGACCAGCCAGGGATTTGCGGTGTATGGCTTTTTTGTCCCTTCAATCTCTTTGGAATTAGATGACACCTATTGCATCGGAGATACGGTAGCCGCGCAAGCCAATATTGTCAGCTACGGTTGGGATACGGCTGTAGAGTGGATTCTGAATGGTGAACCGGTTGATACCACTTTGGCGCCAACCGCTTCTGTGGGTGCCTCCACAGGCATTGCTTTCGCTGCGGATGAACTCGGAATTGGCGCGCAGACCTTGGAGGCTGCCCTCACCTTCTTTCCCTACCCAACGTGGTTGCCTGATTACGGCTGTGCGAACAACGTATCTCAAGAAATTGAGGTCAAGCCGCTTCCGGTTGTTACGGCACCATCGTCCTTTGCATTTTGCGATCAGTCCTTTATCGAAACTTTGCCCGATGGCGTTCCATCTGGTGGCACTTGGTCCGGACTATTCCCATTGGAAAACAACGAGGTGAATCCGGCGAACTTTGGAGTGGGTAATCACGAATTGATTTATACGTATTCAGATGAATTCGGATGCTCGGCATTGGATACCTCATCCATGACCATTTCCCCTCCGGTCAGCGCTCAGGCTGGAGAAGATACAACGCTTTGTGAAAGCAATGATCTAATTCAGTTGCCTCTGGTCGGCGGTTTTGAGACGGAATATTGGGAGGGAGTGGGCATCACAGACCCCTCTTCAGGACTTCTCGACTTGGGTGAATTGGTCCCCGGATATTGGAATTTGGTGCATCACCTCGGCTCAGGGTCCTGCGCGACGAGTGATACGGCCTTGTGGCATATCCTAGAGCAGCCCACAGTATTTCTTTCGACCGAAGGCAGCGTCGCGTGCGACGGTGACACAGTATGGATGAACGTGTTTGCTGGAGGTGGGACCTTGGCAGCGGAGGGTGAGTATACCTATGATTGGACGGATGAGGTCACGCTGACTTCTTCGGGCGAGGCTTATTGGATTGCTGACCTCAATGAAAACTTCACGATTATAGGATTGACGGTAACAGATGATTTAGGATGCGCTGACGATGCGACGACTTTTATAACCCCAATGGCGTTGCCTGACATCACGATACCCGAACTGACATCAGAATGCGCCCAAGACATCGAAGTCCCTTTGCCTCTAGTGAGTCCAAATGGGGGATACTGGGAAGGGGAAGGTATTGTAGATTCATCGGGTGTGTTCAATCCTGGAATTGGTGGTGTAGGTTCCTTTGTGTTGACCTACACCGGTCAAAACTCCCTGGGTTGTACCAATTCAGATACGGTTGTACTGGAGGTGATTTCGGCACCAGAGATAACCGTGATGGATGACGTGAGCGTCTGTGCAAACGAAGCGACCGTGACCTTGCTCGCGGTGACTCCGCTGAACGGAATCTGGAGTGGGCCTGGCATTGCTGGGGTGGATGAATTTAGCCCCACAGCGGCTGGAGTGGGAGAGCACGCCCTGGTCTATCAGGCTGGAGTTGGTTCGTGTGCTGTATCGGATACTGTCTGGGCTTCGGTCACCGGGCTGCCTGAAATTTCTATTGCTGCTCCTGAATGGGTGTGTGCCGGAGATTCTTCAACCGTAACCGCGACGGTGAATGGCGACGTAGCAAATCATCAGTTGATATGGTCAGGAGCATCAAGTAGTTTAGAATCTGAAGGTTGGTTACTTGTTACGGAAGCATGGGAAGAAGGCGACCAGCCGAATATTTCCTTTTCTGTGGTCAATGAATTTGGTTGCGTAAGTGACTTTCAATCGAGCTGGTCTGTGGCGTCGCTTCCGAACGTTGTGGTTCCTCCGATTTGGACCGTCTGCCAATCCGATTCAGCAGCTGCCTTGCCAGATGCGGAGCCAATGGGCGGAACGTGGACTGGGCCGGGCATTGCAGACGCAGCTTTCAATGCGACGATGTTGAACTCTGGGGGGTATGCTGCAGTTTATTCTGCCGTGGATGCGAATGGTTGTGTGGGCCAGGATTCGATGGAAATCATAGTCAGCGCAGTTCCAGAGTTGAATCTCGAGACGACGCTCGCAGTGTGTTTTGGGGATACGACTGTATCGTTGCCCACACCTGAAAACTTTGAGGGAGACTGGGAGGGGCCAGCGATTGTTGGTGATACGGCTTCAACAGTGGCCATTGGTTCGTTGACACCGGGTACATACATGTATACTTTTAGTCATGCCGGGCCGGTTTGTTCAGTGATGGATTCAGTTGAATTGGTGGTCCATTCGTTGCCTGTTGTTGAGCCGATGTTTGAAGCGCAAGCATGCCCAGACTCAACCGTTTCATTGGGCGTGAATGTGTCGGGTTCCTCCGCACCTTACCTCGCCACTTGGACGCTCAATGGCCAGCCTCAATCTGGCAATAACCTCGCAATTGAGGTGGCTTGGTCAACACCAGGAATTCAGGAGGTGATGTGCACGGTGGATGATGAATTGGGATGCTCAGCTGCGGCCGAATGGCTGGTGGACATCTTGGAACCGGTGGAAGCTGACATCGACTCCATGATCTCCGTTTGCAACCAAGACATTTCCATCGAACTATCGGATTTCGCAAATTTTGATGCATCCACTCAGGTTTGGTATACGGGTGTCGGGACATCGGAAGGCGCTATAGCACCCGATGGGCAGTTGAACCCAGCCTCTCTTGCGGAGGGAGAATATCAAGTCGAGGTGTTGTTTCAATCTGAAACAGGTTGTAATGCACTTGATACGGCCGTGATTGTAGTTTCCATTCCTGAGTTTGTTGAAACAGCTTTGGACACCAGCGTATGCGCGTTGACGGGATTGCATGTCTTCAATGCGCTCCCTGAGGAAGGCGCATTCACCTGGTCTGGCACCGACGAGTTTAGTGAAGCGGCAATTGCAGATTCAGAAGCGGGTTTGATCAATGTGAATGCATTGCCCTCGGGCGCTCATTCCTTTGCGGTTTCCATGGGGCACGCTACGTGCTTGACGACGGATACATTGACCGTTCATGTAACGGCGTTGCCTGAAATTCAGTGGCCGGCGTTGGATGTCCTTTGCGTTGATGCGGGAACGGTCGATTTCGATGGAGTCCAGCCTGCAGGCGGTCTATGGACAGGTGACGGAATTATCGATGCCGAGTTGGGCACGTTTGATCCGGTCGCGGCAGGAATTGGAATCCATGCGGTGGAATACGCGGTTACAGATTTATTGACCCAATGCTCGGCCTCTGATTCAATGGAATTGCAAGTTGTAGCTCCTGTTCAAGCTGAATTCAGTGCGCCCTTAAATTCATGTGCTGGAATTCCGGTTGTTTTGAATGCCTTGAGTGCAGATCAAATGGTTGCTGCATCCTGGTGGCAAGCGGATACCCTCATAGGACAGGGGGTGTCGATTGAATGGCTTTCAGAAGACGATGCCAACATCGTTTTGATGACGACCGACATGAATGGTTGTCAGGATTCGACGATGCAGTTCTTGGCTTGGGAGCATGTGCCTGAGGCCCAAGTTGAAATGTCGGCTGCCGCGGGTTGCGCTCCTTTGGATGTTTCTTTCCAGCCTTCAACGGATTGGGATGATGTTAGTTGGTCGTGGTACATCGACGGGGACTTGGTATCTGAAGAAGCTGCTTTTGATGGGGTGTTGGATGCGGAGAGCGATTCCGTGGTCTATGCGATATCCCTTGAATTGAACCATGCGTGCGGTGTATATCAATCCATGGATTCAATCGTTGTTATACCAAGACCCGTTTTAGATTTCTCGAATACCGTGGCCGATGGATGCGTTGAGGAAGAGATGGTACTTGCTGTAGAATCTGAGTTTTCGGACCAGCTGACCTGGGTCTTGGGTGGACAACCCGAGGTGACGGCCGATTCGTTGGATGTGGAATGGACCAATGCAGGACTGTATGAGGTTCAGGTGACGGCGACCCACTTGATCAATGGATGCAGCACTGAGGCGGAGTGGATCATTGAAGTGCACGCAGCTCCTGATTTCACGCTGTCTGTCGATGCTACCGAAGGATGTTCTCCGCTGCTAGTTCAGTTTTCTTCTGAAGGAAGCGAAGCGGGTTGGGACTGGAGCTGGGACTTTGGTGACGGTTCCACAGGAACTGGAGAAGCCAACGAGACTCATTCCTATTCGAACGACGGAGTGAGCGAGGAGTGGGTGGCCGTAGCAACTGTGACGGATGTTTGGGGCTGCACGGGTGATGCGTCGGTTTCGATGGAAGTATATCCTCAGCCTGAGACAGATTGGGGTTTGATTCCTGAGGAAATTTGCGGTGTGCCTTCAACCTTGATATTGGAAAGGGGAGGAGAAGAGGTCGAGGAGGTGTACTGGAATGTGAATGGTGAGTTGTCCGCGCTTGGAGATACCGTTCAGTTGCTGCTGAATCAGCTTGGTTGGAATCAAATTGAACAGGTTGTAACCAATGAATTTGGTTGCAGCGCCAGCGCTTTGGATTCCATCGAAGTCTTGGCTTTGCCAAGCGTCTCTTTGTCGGTTCAGCCGATGATGGGCTGTGGTCCGCTTGAAGTCGATGTTGAAGCGAATTCCAATGGGGTGATGACCATGTTGGAGATTACGCAATCGGGCAACGAAATTTATGCGGGCCAGGCGGATTCGATCATCGCATTGCACGGTGATGGAAGCTATCACTTTGAATTGGTTAGTACGTCAGATCGGGGGTGCGTCAATGCAGTCGAACTCGCGGATAGTGTCATCGTTTTCCCGAGTCCAGCGGTTTATTTTGAAGCCCAGCCGTACTCCGGCACATTCGAAGATCCTCATCCGCTGAATAGCACGTGGACTTTTGAGAATGGATCAGATGCGGGCCAATCCATCTGGGATTTTGGCGATGGTGCGATGTCTTCCGAATGGAATGGTACGCACACGTATACTGCCCCTGGCACGTATGAGGTGGTATTGCTGGTGGTGAATGAAATGGGATGTTCGAATGAATGGTCCAGAACCATTGCGGTTGAGGAAAATTTACAGGTGTTTGTTCCCAACGCATTTACACCGCCAAACGCAGGCTATTCAGACGGAGTGAACGATGGGTGGAGACCGGAAGTTTCTGCACCAGACTTGGTGGACCGCTACTTGTTGCGCATTTTCAATCGGTCCGGTCGGCTCATTTGGGAAACGCAGGACCCCGAGGCGTATTGGATTGGGGAGGCCCAAGTGGACGGTGAATTCTTTGGAATGAACGACGTCTACACGTGGGTACTGCGCATTGACTCGCGTGCTCAATTGCCGGCCACGCAGGAGTGGCGTGGCCATGTCACCCTTATTCGGTGACGATGAAACGCGAGGCGCTGCCGTTCGGAAAGGTGGCGATGTAAACACCGTTGGGCCAATTTCGCACATCCAGCACGCCATCTTCTAGTCGCTCTGTTGTGACGAAGTTTCCACGTGCGTCAAATACGGTCACCGTCAGCTGCTTCGATCCGGACCATTGGATGTGATGGTTAGCTGGATTGGGAAATCCGTTTTGTTGATCCCATGAAATGTTTGGGACTTCCAGGGCTGCATCTCTTATGTGAATGGATTCGGTCCCTTCCAATGTCCCATCGGCAAGGCTCCAAAATTCGCAGGGCAAGTGACCATCCCAGTCTGCATCGGGCTCAATCAGCACCGTAAAGCGCTCTCCGGGAAAAATGTCCAAGGTGTCGGGTGCGAATGCATTGGGCACGGGCCTTCCGTCACTCATGTAACATACAGCGTTGAGCTCCTCTGGAAAGATGCAGCGAATGAGGCTGTAGGCTACCGAGCCAAGCCTCAACGCGAGGGGCTGCCCCGGTTCAAAATGAACGATGCGATCCGAAGCTTCGAGTTGATCTCCTGAAACGCCATTGACCATGAACACATCGGGACGAATGTCATGGAAGGGATACGAACCAACGGGATCCAAATTGGTTTCAATCGCTAAGTCGCTGAACAGCAGGGGGATATCTTCCGAATAAGCTGGACCTTCTTCATAAAGGGTCATGTCTGGCCTGGTTACCAGCACCATTCCGTACATGCCCATGGTCAAATGGAGCGTAGTAGTTACATGGCAATGATAGAGAAAAGTGCCCGAGTGAGCGGCTGTGAACTCGTAGGTTGTTTCGTCCCCTGTCACCAACAGAAAGCTGGTCGATGGCACGCCATCGTTGGCTTGATCCACATCCAATCCGTGAAGATGTATGGTGTGGCTTTCGGGACTTGGATTTGAAAAGTTTAGTTGCACAAAATCTCCCTGTTCATAAGAGAGCAGGGGCCCTGGAAGGGTGATGTACCCATCGGCTACCCATCCATATCCCCAAATGGGAATAGGCGTGCCATCAGGAAGAAATGTATAGCCATCCATTCCCGAAAAAAGTTGGGGAGGGACCTGTTGTGCACGAGCACTTGATCCAGCGATGCCGAGGCTAAGAATGGCCAGGATTAAAAGATTCTTCATGGCTGCACATTGATGTGGGTGATCATGCCTCCCGGATAAAAACCCGCATTGGTCACGGCGATGAGGTTGTGATTGTGAACGGGATAGGTGCCGGGTAGGTTGGCTATGAGGCGAAGGGTCATTCCTTCGCCGCGTTTGATGGGGACGGTGTCCTTGGACCAACCAATCCGTTCGGGGTGATGGGTGCTGGTCTCAATGAGAACATGGAATCCATGGAAGTGCAGTACATGGTCCATGAGACCGTGGTTGGCGATGGCAATCCAACAGGTGTCTCCGAGTTGCACTTCGATCGCACCATTCGGGTCTTCGGTTGTGGCCGGATACGATTGCTCATTGATGGTGAATTGATTGGGCATGTAGGACTCGCCTTCTCCGGTGTAGTCACCTGCATCGATTTGCCAAATGCTTTCTGTGTTCCAGTCGCCGAGGTTCCAATAAAATAAATCCGCTTCGTCTGCGGTCAATTCAGTCAATCCCGCTTGCACCATGCTCACAGCTCCGAGTCGGTCACCGATGGTGTCCACAAGGCCAAGTCGGTGCACACCGAGAGGCAGAGCGGGCATTTCAATGATGGCACTTGATCCCGCCGGAATGAGCGTGCTTTCCGAAGCATCTGCAATCAGCGCGCACAGGTGATCCAGGCTATCGGTATTGTGCACAGTGATGCTACTCGGGATATCCGCTGGTCTGGATATCGCAGCGTTGCGGCCGGTCCAAATCGAGTCGCTTTCCAGTCGGAGTGCCGGAACCGAATCCGGAAAGGTGTTCCACGTTCCACGCATGATCCATAATTCACTTTGGGCCCACGTGGTATTCCCTTGAAGAGGAAGCACGAAGGCGAGCAGAACTGCAGCGTGAGTGAGGTGGTGAACAGTTTTAAACATGATGGGAAAGTACTCAATAAAGTGCACTTTCCTGACTGCCATAGCCTCGAGTACAAATTTCATGGCATTGGGTTAACGGTTTTTGATTGTCTGTCGGTATTCGATGTGATAATCATTGTCTATTAATGCACTTTTGCGCTTCCTTTAGCCTCCTGCACAGGGATAAGAAAATCTTCATGAATCGGAAGTCGACCTTACTTGCTAACATGCTGTCTCAATTGGAAAGCGCGCTGACTTCGTTGTCAAAGGACATTCAATCGCTGAGGGATTCACGTGCGAGCGATGGAAAGAGTACGGCAGGAGACAAGCATGAAACTGCTCGTGCCATGGTGGACCAGGAGCTCAAGCAGCTTGAAAATCAGCAGGCGAAAACAGCCAAGATGCGCGCTGATTTGCTCAGTTTGTCTTTGGCACCCTCAGCAAGGGTTCAAGCCGGATCACTTGTGGAAACAGCGCGCGGCACTTTTTTTCTGTCGGTATCCTTGGGCAAAATCAACGAGTCTGATGGTCGAGGCGTGTTCGCGGTTTCTCCGATTTCTCCTATCGCTCAAGCCATGCTAAGCCTCGAGGTGGGGGATGCCTTCGAGATTAATGGAGTAGCCAATGAAGTCAAAGCAGTGAGTTAATTGCACATGTTCAAGAGCGGGATCTATTCGTTGCTTGGTACTGAGCAAAATGTTCCAGCTTCACATCAGTTGAATGAAGTTGCAAAGTGGGGTCGTTGGGTATGAACCGGATTTGGCGAACCCCCTCTTTTCCGGGAAAGAGCATGAAACCATTCTGTTCAAAGCGCCCCGGAACGTCCGTTATGAGTCGCACGCCGTAGGCCATGGCATCAGACTGTAATTCCACTGAATTCCCCTGTACATTCCATGTGATCGTGGGCTGTGGCCACATGATTTCGCTTGGTTTTTTTAATGAGACGGCCCCTTCGTCCAAGGCGAATCCAGAGGAATCGAGCCAGTTCCAGCGAACGACAGCAGCATTTACCCATGGAACCGAAGGTTCATTCCAGGCGAGGTGCATTGAAGAAAACGGCGGCACATCCAGCCGTTGAGTCATGGAATGGAGGACCTCGCCATTCTCCTCCATCCACTGCACATGGACGGTTGAATTGTGGTGCATGAGGGGTTGGTCGTTGTGCGCGGTAAGTGACCTGCTGGTGGAATCGGTGCGGTTGTAAATGATGCGACATGGTTTGTTGGCAGCTTGAGCAGCGTAGTGCCCCAATTTCCATTTTCCGGCATGGTCTATCGTCGACCATGAAACGGTGGGCCAGACATCATTGAGCTGCCAATAGAGCGATCCGGCATATCGGCCTTGGCTATTTCGGTGGCGTTCCAGTGCTTCGCGCAATCCAATGGCTTGGGTGAGCTGAGTGAGATAAATCCATCGTTGAAGGCTGCTGTGAACGGTGTCAGATGCAGCAGGGTCGGCCGTGTAGCGACGCGCGTAGATGCGCATCATGCCCCAACCGTCCAAACCAGGCTTGAGCCATTCCATCTTCGAGCGCTGCCTGAACTGAAGGGCCTCATCTTCAAAGGCTGCGACTCCCACTTTGGCGAGCGTTGACGAATCTGGAATGCTCTGCAGGCCGTATTCACTCGCAAAACGCCCATTGTGCTCCGAAAAAAAACTAAAATCCAACGTATCGAACCAAACCCTCCACGCATGCTCGTCTCCGGAATTGGATGATTTCACAGGAAGGTCCCAGTCGTGGCTGGGTGAAGAGGGCCAATACAAGGTGGCATTCGAATGGTGCTCTACAATGTGGGGGAGTCGTTCGTGAAACATGCGGTTGTAAGCCACTTCTGTCGCCACGGAGTCTGCTCCATGCAAGTTGTACAAGTCAGGCCACCCCCACGCTTCCCACGCTTTTTGGGACTCGTTATTCCCACACCAAAGCGCCAAAGCCGTGTGGTTGCGCAACCGCCTAACTTGGTGGATGGCCTCTTCACTCACATTGTTCAAGAAAGCTGAATCGCCGGGAACCATGGCACAAGCGAACATGAAATCTTGCCAAACCAAGAGGCCGTTTTCATCGCAAAAATCGTAGAATTCTTCACTGGGATAAACCGCTCCTCCCCATACGCGGATCATGTTCATGTGGGCGTCGATTGCCTGCTGCAGGATTACAGTGTCTTGAGCTTGACCGCGGGCGTAAAAATAATCTGCAGGAATCACATTGGCCCCGCGCGCTTGGACTCGTTGTCCGTTGACGTGGCATTCAAATGAATGACCGAAGGCATCTGGTTGCCGAATCCAGCTTAATTCGCGGACTCCCACCTTCCAATTCAGCGAGTTAAACGAGGGAGATTCTGGAGCCCATTTTAATCGGTACAGCGGTTGCTCGCCCATTCCATTGGGCCACCAGCGTTGAGGTGATTTAATCTCAGCAACCCAACAAGAATCCGAACGAAAGACAGAAATGTCCTCGCTCGTGGCATCAGGCGATTGGAGAGACCATTGGCCCCGAGGCCACTCTTCGGTGTCCCATATTCCCAATATCGCCAACGTGTCGGTGATGGCAACCCAGGAAATACGCGCTTCTTCTGGCGACGGTTGCAACGCACTTTCGATGCGGACGTTTCCGCTGATTCCAGCACCGGTGAGCCGAGGTGCCCAGTCCCAACCGAACTGGTAGGTAGGTTTGCGGGTTACACTGCTCGTTTGCTGGCCTTGTGGCTTCATTTCATTGCTTACAGGAACCAGGCGAGGCTGCTTATCGAGGATGTCTTGGCCTTTCGCAACCGCGGAATGCAGCACCACTTTCAATGTGCAAGCTTCAGCTGAGGGATTCCAGGGCACGCTGTAGGAGCGATGTGCATTGTTGGTTTCGAGTGCCAGGGAATCGTTGATATAGACGGAGGCATAAGTGTCCAGTCCATCGAATCGAATGACGGGATCAGCAATGAGATGTCGGGTCAATTGATTTGCGTTAGGCAGGACGGTCTGGTAGGTCCAGTCCTGCCGTTCTACCCATTGAACCTTGCGTTCGTTTGTTTGGTAGTAGGGCTGGGGAATGGCAGCCGCTGCCAATAAATCTTGCATCACATCGCCCGGGACAATGGCGGGTTGCCACCCCAAGGTGTCGCCGGCTTCAAACTCCCATTGGTTTAATATGATGGTGGGGACGGAGGAATCCGTCATGCAGGAATTCAATCCGAGCAGTATGCAAAAGAGCGGCAAGCCAATCGAGTGCAAATTGCTCATATGCTTTGGATGAATTGGATGAGGTTGTGTTCTTTCAATAGGCCCAAGCGTTTTCGAAGCCGGGAACGACTTACCTCGATAGCGCGCACTGTCACAAACATAAGGGTGGAGATTTCTTTGGATGACAAATTCATGCGCAAATAAGTGCACAGTTTAAGATCGTTTTTGGTCAAATGCGGAAACCGCTCCGTAATGCGTTGTTGAAATTCGATATGCACTTGATCAAACTGTTCGGTGAATTGTTCCCACGCATCATCCAATTTTCCGCCATCGTGAATGATGCGAACGAGTTGATCAATTTTGATTGATTCCTGATCAGGAACATGGGGCTTGATTTCCGACAATCCAGTCTCAAGGGTTTGGAGCAACTGAGCCTTTTGGACCAGGTTCATGGTCACCGATGCCAGTTCTTTGTTTTTCATTGCAAGCTGTCGTTTTTGCGTGTCTTCCAGCTCTTTTTGAAGGGCAGCTTCCGTGGCTTTAATGGAGGCCTCTAAGTTGGCTTCTGTTTCTCGACGCGCTCGGATTTGCACAGCTTTTTCGAGTTTATGCTCGGCCTGGAGAATTTGACGGTTTCGGCGGAGATAGACGTAAAATAGCCATACAAGGGCGAGCAATCCGAGGCCTTGAATACTTGTGCGCTGGTACCAAAACGGGGCAATGTAGAAGTTTTGGTGCCGCACAGGACCTGTCAAGTTATTGTGAATAAAGGTTCGGAATTCCAGTCGATGGTTGCCGGGTTCGAGGCCCGATAAGTTGATGTTGGGCGAGGGAGTAGGGTGTGACCAAGCCGGAGAAACATTTTTTATTCGCCACTGATAGCGCTGAATCCCGAGCCAATTGGAATTCAAGCTGCGCAACTGGATTTCTAAGGCATGCATGCCAGCCTCTAGTTCTATGATGGAGGTCAAGGGCAACGATCTTCGGTCAGATGCGTTGAGGTGTCTAATGTTGCTAATGGAAACTTCAGGAGCATTTTCTGGTGCGAGCATCCGGTTCGGATCGAGGTAGACAAAGCCCGTTTCTATGGGAACACAGACCCGGCCATCGGGCGTGAATTCCAAGGATTCGAATGGAGCGATGGGACGACTCAACTGCATGGGAGCAATGCCGATGCTTTGGTCCTTGATCAAGGCGCTTCCTCCGAGGGGTATGTGCGCAATTTCAGTGCCTTCGAATACCCACAACCCTCCATTCGGGTCTTCGATAAGCCGTTGAAATGCTCCTTCAGAGTTGACCCATTGAGTGAGTCCGTTGCGGTCTATTACCATGGCATTGCTCGCGGGGTCAAATCTGTAAAATCCGCGCTGAGTGGCAAAGCGAATCGCGCCATCAATCGAGCAGAGATTGACCTGCAGCGGTTGAGGAAATCCGTGTTCTTCGCCATAGGTTTCGATGACCTCAATTTCCCTTTTTTGTTCGTGCAGGGCCAAATGATAAGCTCCGCGGTAAGGATGGGTTACCCACCACGTCGTGTCCTGATCCTGTCCGAGGAACCGAGTGCTCTCCTCGAATCCCTTCATTCGACCTTCCACAATCCACCGCTCGGCAAGATTGACAGCCTCCGGGTCGTGCCGCACTTGAAGAATTCCATTGTAGGTCCCGATGTACCATCGGGTGTTGGATTCACTCGGCCACATATTCCAACAACCTTCATCCTTGACGAGCGGATAGTAGACATCGTCGATTAAAAAGCCTGCGCCATTGGGGTGGGATACCCAGAAATCGGTTGACGCTTTTTTTAATGACCAAATGGGTCCGTTCACCTCGCCGATTGATCGCACTTCAACGGACTCATTTTTTTGGTGCAATAAACCCTGAGAAGTTCCCCAGTAAACTTCACCGTTGTCCAGGTGCAAAGAAGAATAACCCACAACCTTCTCTTGTGCTAGTGTGCTGGGAATGCGATGTGGCCA
>JGI20158J14315_10001071_pt1 | contig 20362 bp, 19 predicted proteins | sample COG_08_FD_14315 | JGI IMG/M metagenome (IMG submission 14315)
TTGGTTGATAGACGATTTCTTCGTACGTCAAATGTTCTCTGTTTTCTCGTATGCTCTTCTCAATCCATGGCTCGGCTTCGTTCGTCCACAACCACGCGAAAGTGGCGACGAACAAAGCAAAGAAGAGAATACCGACGACGCAAACTAAAACTTTCTGATTCGTTCGTTTCTGCCTCGCGGTGATATTTTGGCGCGCGGCAAACGTAAATTTTCTTTGCGGCGGCTTCGTGTTTATCGTCGCACCGCCGTTCTCAACATCCCCTTTCATCAAATCGTGATTACTCTCTGTCGTGGTACGGGACGACAAAACTCTCAACATCTCCAACTTCTCCTCCACTTCTCTCAACAACCCGTCCGTCTCCTCCGCTCTCGTCACGAACAGCTTCTTCAGCGGCGACGCCGCCGTCTTCTGCGGCGTCGTCTTCGTCGCGAACAACTTCCCGTTTTCGCCATCCTCCAGCTGTTTCACCATGTGCATCTCTTTCTTCTTCCATAACTTTAAGCACTTTTGAAACGCCGATACGTTCGACGCGTAGTTGTGCACTTCCGCGTGCAAAAGTCTTACAGATGTTGAAGAAGAACTCCTCCTCCTCCTCGAAGTACTCCTCCTCGTGGCAAGAATCTCTCTCTTCAGCAACTCGAACAAATTCTCCATCAATCTCTCGCACTCTTTCCGTCGCGCCAATCTCTCGACGTTTCTCTGTACCGAATCATTTTCATCTCGAACGGCGGTTTCCAACTGCGAGACCGTCATCGCGAATGTAAAGTTTTCGTCTCGAATTTGGTGATGTTTTTCATCCTCATCCTCATCATTCACATCATCGTTAACACAATCATTCTTAACGCCATCATCATCGGGTGGTGTTGTTGAAATCGTTTCTGTTAAATCCTCCGCCCACGAGACGCCTCGCCTCATCTCCTTTTATAGTTGTTATTCTTCACTAATTACAGAGAGTCTCTAGAGTTTTTTTGTGATTTTTCTCTTCTTTGGCAAAAGAACGAAACGCTCGCTTTTTTACTTTCAGAAAAAAAAAAGAACATCACGCATCACACGTGCGCGCTGTTGTTGCGTAAAAATGTCTTCTTCTGGTGCCGCGACTGCTGCTGCGACTCTTTCGGGAGCGTTTGGAGCGAGGACGCGAGGGCAGAAAAGACGGAGAGGGGAGAGAGATTCTTTTTCGTTGTGGGATTTGGTCGTGAAGTGCGACGATATTTGTTTCACACATGTGCTTCCGAGATTGAATGCGACCGATCTCAAGTTCTTGTACGGGGTGAATACAGAGACGAGAGCGTTGGTGAAGAGATCAACTCGCGCGGAAGATTTGGAAACGGGGTTTAAAGTTGAAGATATGTCGTCGATATCGACTTTGGAGTTTGTGTGGGAGAATAAATCGTTGTGGTCGGGTTGGTGGAACCAAACATGGTTCTGCTGGAAAGTTGCTCGAACGAATAAACTCGAGTTGCTCAAGTGGGCGCGAGAGGAGAAAAAGTGTAGGTGGGATGAAAAGACGATTAATACGGCCGCACATCAAGGTAATCTGGAAATGGTAAAGTATTGCGTTGCAAATAAGTTTAGAGTTTATAAGTTTCCTATCGGTTGGAGAACGTTTGCATGTGCTGCCAGAAACGGTAATCTCGAGATACTCAAATACTTACTCGAAGAAGTGAAAGCGTCTTGTGATTGGGATACTGCCGCTTGGGCGGCTGAAAATGGTCATCTCCACGTACTCGAATATCTTGTCGAGCGAAAGTATGATAAATATACCACAGGTGCGTGTGCGTATGCGGCCGTGAACGGCCACTTGGACTGTTTGAAGCACTTGCACGAAACCGCCAAAGCGCCTTGGGACAGTGACGCCGTACGCTACGCTCACAAGAATAACCACACCGAGTGTTTACAATACCTCCTCGACAATAACTGTCCTCTACCACCCGGTTGGCGATACGAAGATGGAGAGTTATACGACTCGGAAGAAGACTCGGAAGAATAATCGCCGAATATTTTGCGTCCCATTTAGGGTCACAGTTTTGGGATGACGTGTCTCCAAAGCGCTCATTCCATCCTCACTTTAACGCGCGCGATACANACACGCAAAGTACATATAAACATTTAAAAACGAAAATGTTTGCGAGCGCGTTACACTCCTCTCGCGCTTTGTCCTCCTTCTCCACCTCTTCCTCTTCCTCCTCTTCGTTAAAAAGATCATCCAATAACAGTAAAATCCGATTCCAATCACCGAAAATGATTAAAGCGATGGGCGTCGTCGACGACGTGATGCAAGCCATCGAACAGAACAAAAAAGACGTCTCCCGTCGCGAACGCATGAAATACGCGTCCCCACCAGGCGTGCCCCAACCGCCAATCGTCCCTGTGATCGAACCCGGGAAGTTTGGGTTCGTGGATAACGCGGAAACGATGAACTCTCGAGCGTCGATGATTGGTTGGTGGAGTCTTCTGTTGGTGGAACTCGTGGCTGGGAAAGGCTTGTTGGAACTCCTCGGGTTTACCGTCGGGAAAGGGATTAACTTTACTTTTTAATTGTAATGATAATACGAATANCTTTACGCGTCATGAAATCATCATTCTATCNTTATCNTCATCATCGTTATCATTCAGAGGAGTTGAGGAGGGAAAGAAACGAAGTACGTTGCGACGCGTATTTTGTGAAATGATTAGTAGTGTTTTATAGTCTTCTTTGTGTGATGGATAAAACGCTCTCGCTAACACGCGACGCGCGGAAAATGAAATGTAGGTGTCCTCTTCTCTCTCTCTCTCTCTTTCTATATATATATATATATATCTCGGTCCGAGAGGTTCACTTTGTTGCTGTCTGTACTTCTCACAGGTTCGTGTCTCTTTCTTTTCTTGTTGTGTAATATATGCGCTCTGTTATTTCTCTCTCGTCGACTCTCAAATAGAACAATACTGTAGCCCGTAGTCTCTCTCTCTTCCCTTCGTAAGCTCTTTCTTAAAACTCTCTTCCTTTCCTTTACTGATAAAAAAGAAGTTTAATACGAAGGGTGGTGGTAATATTCGCCGCTCGCGCGTCTCCCGGCGGCGAACGAGGAACGTTCCTCTCGCTTTGATTCCGCGAAACCTTTCGCCAATCGCATTTTGACCAACGTCTTTACCGCGACCACTTTTTCTGTCGTTCCAGAAACCGTCAGGAGCATGGATTTGTTCTTCACCTGCTCTTCGCCGATTGGTCTTTGCGTGACTTTACACTTGGTCTCCTCGGCGGCGAGTTCGATGATACCTTTCGCGCGTTTTTTAGAAGCAGAGTCGAGCGCGTTTTTGATCTCAAAGACGCAAAAGGTTCTCGTAACGATGCCCGGCGCGATGCGCGACTCAGGTTCTGTATCGTCTAAACCTTCAAAGTTGGAGATGTTGAATAAACCACACACGTCGCTCGAGTCTGGGAACTGTTCCGCGTACGCTCCTCCGTGAGCGTGCACCATCGGCGCTTGGGAGGAGGAATACATCCCAGGACTTTGCGGGCTGTCCGAAGACGATATATCCGAACTTCCCGGCGAGACTTTTTGCGCGTAATAACTACCGACATCTGGACTGGTCGCGTCGAAAAAGGTTGGCGAAATCGGCGGTTTTTGTTTTTGTTGGTGTTGTTGTTGTTGTTGTTGCTGCTGCTGCTGCTGCTGCTGTGTCGTCGTCGTCGTCGTCTCCACGGAGGTTAAAATACCGCCTTCGTTGACGATGCCGGAAGCCGCGCGTCTGATAGCTTCAGAGCTCGCGCGGTCGCAGTGCACCTTCGTGCCTCCGGGTAACTCGTGCGCGCGGACCGGCGGGTCCAATCGTAATTGTGTCGTGATCATAGCCAACGCTGAAGCGACGTTTTCCATCGACTCGGCGCTTATTTGTAATACCTCGTCGTTTCGTTTCGCGCATCTGGGCGTTTCCGAAGACGGTAAAACGCGAACGTGCGATCCAGATCCTACGCGGATGCGTTCGATGACGTTTCCGAATCTGCCAATAACGTTGCGGATTTGCGAGGACGGTAAGAGTAAACGTATGACAATGTGGCCGTTGTTTTCCTCGGCGGCGCCGATAGTGGTGTTTCTTTCCGCGTCTAATACGATCGTTTCGACTATTCTCAAAAGAGCGATTTGCGACGGCGCCCACACCGTCGGGTCGTCCACGTCTTGCGCTTCGATCGCAATGACTCTCTCGGCAATCGTGCTATCCACCGGCGGTTCGACTTTAATCTTCGCCCCAGAGTCTCGCTGAAGCTGCTTTACTTTTTCACCGTTCTTGCCAATCACCGATCCGGCTCGAGCGTTTGGGCAAAGAAGGCGATACAGAAGCGTTCGAGTCGCGCCGTGGTTTTCCGGCATTCTGTACGGTTGCGAAAAAGGAAGCGTCTGCGATTGGTGCGTCGACTGTTGTTGTTGCACGCGTTGTTCCAGCTGTGCTTTTAAGTGTGGATCGTCTGTCGTGTCGCGATGCGTCGGCGCGTACGAACGTCGCTGCTCTCCTTGCGCTTCGTCCACGAAATCGTACGAAATCTGCTCTCTTCCCTCGGAAGCAGAGTTTCTTCTTCTAATCTGAGCCCAAACTGGTGGAAGTATGGGCGAATCGAGCGAGTCATCTCCGATTGCGGCGGACATCAAATCGCGCGGTAAGTTCACGTCGTTTTCGTCGATATCTTGATTGTTGTTGTTGTTGTTCTTCTTCTTCATCGTCGTCGTCGTTTCGTCTTCATTATTCGAAACGCGCACCGAGAGTGAGAGTCGTCGCACTTTCTCGTTCATCGAAGCTTCTTCCGATTTTAAATCGTCTTCTTCTGTTCTCGTCTGTCGAATCTCGCCTTCTTCGTACGTTTTTCCTTCTCCTTCTCCTTTGTTGTTGTTATTGTTCGTGGTATTATTATTTTCGTTCTTCGTATCGTCCGCACTCTTCTCCTCCTCGTCCTCGTCGTTCTCCAACGAGGGAAAGTATCGACTGTCTCCAATTTTCTTGGACTTTACGACAACTCTCCCTCCTTCCTCGCTCGACGACGAGTCGTTGTTTTCGTTCTTCGACATCTGCCCACCCTCGCCGATCAGCGCGCTCTCCAACTCGTGCGGCACCGACGATCGTCGTAAACTCGTCATCTCCTCTTTCTCTTCCTCCTCTGTTTTTCCAAAACCTTCTTTTTTCGCCTCCTGATCTTTTTCCTCCCGATCCGAAAAAGATGCGCCTCCTCCTCCCATATTCGTCTCTCTTTTGCTCGTTAAGTTCCCGATGATCGCTGTTCTANTATATACAGATGTGTCTGTTTCTTTTCTCGTCGCGTGTTTTTGAATACTTTTCGGTGAAGTGTGTCGCGCAAAGATATATAGTATTTTATTAATGGAGAGAATTGCACGCATGTCACGCATGCACGCTTCGCGAGTATTTTTCGTCCGTTCGTTCGGATCGACAGAACAAAAAAACAAAACAAACAAAAAGAAGAAATTTTTTTTTGGTCTCGCGAGAAAAAGAGAGAGAAATGCCAGCTGGAAGAGAGATCAAAATTTGAACGAAACTCGTGGTTCGACCACACCACAGGAGACAGATATTAACATTTTTAAGCTCTTTCCCGATGATGATTAAAGATGATGATTTATTCGCGGAAAACGCCACTTTTAACGCACCCTCGTGTTCCCAAACACATTTCACTCACACATTTATAAAATATGTCTGCATTTGCTCAACAACAATCCATCGCGTTCCGCGCGAACGTCGTCGCGAAATCTGTTTCGTCGAAGAAACAATCGAAGAAAATTCAACGATGCAGTTTACGCGTCGAGGCCGCGAAGAAATCGGTCGGGGATTTAAGCAAAAGTGACTTGGAAGGTACGCTTAATAACGCGTACGCCGTTGCGTTCTTCGTTTTTTCATCTCTCTTCTTGTATTTTTGCACGGAGAAATGCGATGGGCGTTTGGTTTTGCGTCTTTTCTTTTCCGTTTCCGTTCGCATCACGCGTGTATTCTTTTATTTAAACGCGCGCACATTTGCCCGCATTAATCATCATCGTCTGTTATGGGGGGGAGGTCATATCCGAAATGACACGATGATATATCCGAGTTTAAGAGTCTTCTCTCGAGAAGTGTTCACGCGTCATGTTCACAATAATAATACCTTCATCGTCGTCCTATTCGAGAGATGATGATGATGATGAATGCGGTACAAAAAGCATCACGAGAGCGGCGGAAAGAAGCGCGCGATGGATGTGTTTTTATTGATTTTGGATCAGAGATGAGGTGGCAAATGATATCTTCGAGAGGAGGGAAAAGGACCACCTGGAACAACGACAATAATATAATTATTTTGTACTGACGCGAAAATGCTTCTTCTTCTAAAACAACAACAATTATAACAACAGGTAAGACTGTCCTCGTCAGATGCGATTTCAACGTCCCGCTCGACGGCGACATGAACATCACCGACGACACGCGCATCCGCGCCGCCGTCCCGACCATCGAATACTTGGTCAAGAACGGCGCCAAGGTGTTGGCGTGCTCTCACTTTGGCAGACCGAAGTCTGGCCCGGAAGACAAGTTCCGCTTGACCCCGGTTGGCGCGAGATTGTCCGAATTGCTCTCCTGCCCGGTCACCAAGATCGACGACTGCGTCGGCCCGGAAGTTGAGAAGGCTGTCGCCGGCATGTCCAACGGCTCCGTGTGCTTGTTGGAAAACACTCGATTCTACAAGGAAGAAGAAGCCAACGACGCCGGGTTCTCCAAGAAGTTGGCTGGCTCCGCCGAAATCTTCGTCAACGATGCTTTCGGTACCGCGCACAGAGCGCACGCCTCCACCGCTGGTGTCACTGGCACCTGCAAGACGAACGTTGCCGGTTTCTTGCTCCAAAAGGAGTTGGACTACCTCGACGGCGCCGTCAAGAACCCGGAGAGACCGTTTTGCGCCATCGTCGGCGGCTCCAAGGTCTCCTCCAAGATTGGCGTCATCGAGTCCCTCTTGGCCAAGTCTGACAAGGTCATCTTGGGCGGTGGTATGATCTTCACCTTCTACAAGGCGTTGGGCAAATCCGTCGGTGCCTCTTTGGTTGAAGACGACAAGGTTGAACTCGCCAAGACTTTGATGGCGGAAGCGGAAAAGAAGGGCGTCAAGTTGCTCTTGCCGACTGACGTCGTCGTCGCGGACAAGTTCGCCGCGGATGCAAACACGAAGGTTGTCTCCGTCGACGCGATCCCGGATGGCTGGATGGGTTTGGACATCGGACCGGACTCCGTCGCGTCCTTCCAAAAGGAATTGAACGAGTGCAAGTCTGTCATCTGGAACGGTCCGATGGGCGTGTTTGAAATGGACGCCTTCGCCAAGGGTACCTTTGCGATCGCGGACACTTTGGCCAACTTGAACGGTATCACCATCATCGGTGGTGGCGACTCCGTCGCCGCCGTCGAAAAGGCTGGCTTGGCGGACAAGATGTCCCACATCTCCACCGGCGGTGGCGCGTCCTTGGAGCTCTTGGAAGGCAAGGTGCTCCCGGGCGTCGCCGCGTTGGACGACAAGTAAAATAATATATAATAATACTACCTATCGTACAAAGCCCGCGCAGTAAGAGAGAGAGAGAGAGAGAAGAGAGAGAGAGAGAGAGAGAGTATAATTAACATAAATGATAAAAATAAGTGTGTAATTTAAGAGAGAGAAGAATTTCACTCGAACGAAACATCAACACATATCCAGCGCGCTCGTTCTTCTTTTGCTCCATTCTTCTTTTCCAAAAGTCGTTACAACACATCTCCAATTGCATTTTTAAGAAAAGAGAATAATGTCCACCTCCGCCTTAACACCAACAGAAGACGGAGATCTTAAAGAACAAGATCCTTCTCTGTCCGAGGACAAAGTCGTCGTCCTGTTCAAACCGACCGGCGGCGATACGCCTCTGTTGAAACAAACCAAAGTGAAAGTCTTACGCTCGGCGAAGTTCGTGGACGTGGTCTCGCACCTCTCGAGACAAGTGAAACGCGCGCACGTGTTCGTGTACTTAAACGACGCGTTCACGCCTTCGTACGACGAACAAGTTGGAAGGTTGTTCGATTGGTTCGGGTCAGGTTCGGGAGGAGAAGGAGAGTTTGAGACGAATGGAGGAAGTGCGAGAAAGAAGAAGCAAATGTTGGTGGTGAACTACAGCGCGCAGCAAGCGTACGGCTAGGAGAAACGAAACGCGCGCGAGAGCAGCATAGTGTGTATTATATATGTATAGATAATAGAGATAGAGGTAGACGAGTTTATTTTTGCGTGTGTGTGATATAGTTTGTATTCATTTATTAACGCGACAACATCTTTGCTACTGCTTGCGAAAATCTCTACCGGGATCCAAATCCGCGTTTTCCACAACGTTTATCGCGACCAAAGGTGAGGATATTCGCCGTCATCCCCCGCTTTTTCTAGAAAACGTTCGGCTCGTTCCGGTCCCATATACATATCGGGTGTATACCCCCACGTACTGAGCCATCTCTGAGCGTTTATATTCACTGGCGTGCCGATTTCGAATAGGTATTTGACAGATTCTAGATCACCGTCTTCTGCGGCACGACTAAGCGCCCGACCATCCGAACTGATAGGACATTTCTTCTCGACGAGATAACGCATGATTTCGATTTCACCGAATCCCGCGGCTTCAATCATCGTGTCTTCGGTGAGAGGCATTTTGGCCTCCTCGTGTAGATATTTGAGGCACTCTAATAGCATAAAATTGCATCTCCCTTTGGGTTTTCTCCCGCCATGATGATGGCTTGATTGATAACCAATAAGACACGAACATATCATATGAGGTATTTCTATGGGACAATTATTCTCGATGAGATATTTGAACATTTCGACGTTCGTAGATCCTCCTCGTAACGCTAAATCCATCGTCGAATCTTCATCGTCCTGGTCGAAAGGCACTTTGATTTCTTCGTGCAAGTATTTGAGGCACTCTACTTCACCGCAATAGACAGCAGAACTGAGCGCCTCACGGCAGCCGTCTTCCCAACCTTCGCATTTCTTCCCGACGAGATACCGTATCATTTCAAGATGACCTCGGTTCGCCGCAAAGTCAATCATTCTTCCGTTCAAAGGCAATTTGACTTCTTCGTGCAAGTATTTCAGGCACTGGAAATGGCCGTGTTTGGCGATAATATCGAGCGCATCGAGATACCCGTTCTCCCACCCCGCGCATTTGTTTTCGACAAGATACCGTATCAATTCGAGGTCACCGTGACACGCCGCTATCTTAATCACCTTTCCGTTCACCGGCGCTTTGACTTCTTCGCGTAAGTATTTCAGTACCTCGAGATGCCCGTTTCGCGCGGCGCACGTACACGCCCTCTCATCCACGGGACACTCATTTGCCACGCAATACTTTATCATTTCCAGATTCCCTTGAGACGCGGCTGAACTCATCGTCCATCCGTCCCATTTGCACTTTTTCTCCTCTCGTATCCACCTGAGCAACTCGAGTTTATTCGTTTCAGCAACTTTCGTGCAAAAATCTCTCTCGTCCTTCAACCACGGCGGTCGTTTCTCCCACGCGCATTCCAAGGTCGATATCGACGACATCTCTTCAATTCTAAACTTCTTGCGTATGTGTGACTTTATCTCCCGCGGAGCGCGTTTAATCAACGCTCTCGATGCCTTATTTGTTTCGTACAAGAATTTCACGTCCGTGACGTTTAGCTTTGGAACGATGTGGGTTAAACTTATATCGTCGTTATTCACGACGAGTTCCCAGAGAGGATGATCTCTCTCGGCGAGTCGACGCTTCTTGGCTTGTCGAGTCGTTATTTTGTTACTCATTTTTTATGTTTATGTATCGATGAGATGATATAAAAGAGTATGAATAGGAGGAGATCTTGAGCGTGTGGCGGCTTTTTGGCGTGTGGCGAGTAGTTTGTGCGTAAAAAATGTGAACATTAGTAGTATTATTATATTACGTTTCCGGGCCGACGTTGAACGGCTTGAACGCGTGAAACCCATCCAAAGCGGTGGAAACGATTAAACCAGGAATTTGGGAGTGAAACTTCGCCTCTTTTGGATCGGTGATGCCTTGATGGACGAACATGAGTTGCGGCGGTAAATCGTCCGGGATCTCGGCGTTGGATTCGTTCTCCGCCATGGCTTGCGCTTCCTCTTCGGCGTCGCGTTCGACGGCTAAATCCCACACGCAGACGGTGTTATCACTCGCCGCGGAGAGGAGCATGGCGCTATCGAATGGAGACCAATCGACGGAGGAGACGTGTCCTCGATGGAACGTGAATTGCGCGACTGGTTTTGGGTTCGTTTTCCCTTTCGGATCGAAATGGCGTAAATCCCAAATCTTCAATCCTCCGTCGTCCAAGCCGGTGGCAATCATGCAGTTCGCTAATCGGTTCCAAGACATGACGTTTATATCGCAGTTTTCTGCCGCTTTGACTCGAATCGCAGGTTTCGGTTTCTGTCGAGTATCCCAGACGGAAATCCCGCCGTCCCCACCGCACGAGGCAAACACGGTCGCTTCGGATGGACTCCATTGAATATCCTCGACGGATTTCCCGTCGTGGCCGTCCGCGTATCCGCAATCTATGTTCCAATCCGTGACGTTCGCATCCGTCGGTTCCCACACGTGAATTGATCCGGTATTATCGCCAGACGCTAATCGTCCAGCAGACACTGAACTCCAGTCTAACGCGTACCCTTCCTCTTTGTGCTTCGAGTGCACTTTCTTCGGCGCGATTTTCATCTTCTTCTCGTTCACCACGTTTTGATTCTTCTGGTCCTCCACGGAGTTTTGCAACGAGCGAAACGCTGTGGAGATATCCCAGGCTAACACGTGCCCGGAATCCGACCAAGTGGCACAAATTGCCGCATTTTGTGGCATTAAACGGACTCGATTAATCCCACCCGGGTGAGAAATCGACGAGACGTGTAAAGTCGGTTTCCCCGATTTCGACGGGTTGGACGCGTCGAAATCGTCCGTCTCCGAATCCGAATCATCGTCCTCATCTGAATCGTCGTGCTCATCTGAATCGTCCGAATTATTATCAATGTTGCTATTCATCTTCTTTTTCTTCTTCTCTTCTCTATTGTTATTATTATTTCTACTGCTAGTCTTCGTCCCTCCTCCCGTTTTCTTCAACCTCCCCACCCTGGATATCGACAACGCGTTCTTACTCGCCTGATCTGCTTGCGTCCCGGAAACCATAAAAAACGCGTGCGGGAACTTCGAGCGCGCGTCTCCCATATCGTCTCTCAAGATATCAAACGATAAGCTCGGCCACTCGTGCGAAAACGCGTGCAAGCAATCGTACGCCGTGGCGTCGTATTCCATCTCGTCTGAAGCCCCTTCTTGGGAGTTTTCCGGCGGCCGCCACACTTTCGGTCTTTCGAGCTGCTTTTGTTGTTGCGTCTTTGTCGGCTTTTGTTGCGCTCCTTCTCCTCCCGCCATCATCATCGCGTCTTCTTCTTCTTCTTCTCCTTCCGAGGCGGACGAGTCCGTCACGTCTTCCCCGACCACCGTGTACCCTCCGTCTTCGTCTTCCTCTTCGTCTTCCGAATTGGTATTCTTCTCGTCGTCATCATCATCGCTTCCATTTTTCTTCTTCTTCTTCTTCTTGGATACAAAGTTCGACGGTAATCGAGGCATTATTATTATATTCTTCTTTATGTATAATAACCACCGTAATACTAGTAATACGAGTAATATACTACTACGAATAAAAAGAAAGAGAGAGCGTTTTGTTCTGTAAAACGCGTGCGCTTTTGATACAAAAAGTGACGCCTCTCGTGATGTAATCGAGGACTGATTTTTGTGCCTAAACCCTAATCTAAAATTAACCCTAAACAATTTTGGTACAACAGTTTTGGTGACGTGAAAGGACGCTTTTTCTTCCTCGTATTCTTAGTACGCGCGCGCGAGCGAATACTACTACTACTACTTTACTACTCATCAGTTTTATTCGAGGACGAGGACTTGGACGAGATGATGGCGCCTTCTTCGTCTTCGTCTTTTTTACCACCACCCTTCTNATCGTCGATGCGTTCGTCGTCGTCGAGGAGGAAGACCACGAGCTTGTGTTGTTCTTGTTTTCCTCCAAAAGGCGACGGGATGATGACGACGACGACGGAAACGAGATTCAAGACGACGAGTGGAAGAAGAAGAAGAAGAAGAAGAAGAACAACAACAACAAAAACGGCGACGAGGAGGAGTAATGATACCAATAAAACGTGCTCTTCGCTCTCCTCCTCTTCATCGAAAACGGCAAAGGAAACCAACGGAAAAGAAAAAGAGCTCTCTTTATCGAAGGCACAACCGAGCACGAGTGGACGAGAAGAAAAGGGAGGAAAAGGAGGAGGAGAAACGTCAAAGTTCCCGCCGGATCACAAAGTGTTCCGAGCGAAGAAAACGATGCGAGTTCCCGTGAAAGAAAGAAAAGAAGCGTTAGAAAACAAAGCCTCCATCGAACACTGGCTGAAAGACCCGAACGAATCCCTGGGCGTGGTGTTCGATCGAAACGAAAGGTTGTCCGAGGACGAGTGGAAAGTCTTCGTCGCGTCGAAGAAAAAGATTGCGTTTTGGGAGCTCTCTCCGGCGTTTACGTTGGAGATTTTGCCAGACGAGACAGAGTTCGGGAAACAGGCTTTTCGAGGGTTTGATTTGATGCTCTGCGCGGACGAAGACGCGGAGGAGTGCGGGTGGGTGAACGACGTCTCGGTCTTCGCGAACATTTTTTGCCAGTTGAGAGTCGACCGAGACTTTGCGGAGGACGAAGGAAAAGAAGAAAAGAAAAACAACAAAAATAATACTAAATACGTCACTCCAATCGTCGTCGCGGACGTGGACGTCACCATCGCCGCGTTACTCCCGTCTTTCGTCAACGCCATCCCGGGTTTTACCAACATCGGCGAAGCCTCCATCGCCGCCTCCATCGATTTCGCGAGAGACGGCGCCGCGAAAAGAGTCCAGACGGCGTACGACGGTTGGGTGGAGAAGAAACTCGGAAAAGTTATTGTTTCTTCTTCTTCTTCTTCTGACGACGACGATTCAGACGACGAGGGGACCTCCTCTCTGCTTTTTTAGTCATTAGAATTTTTTAAGAACACTCATCATATTAAGAAAAGAATACACCCACTCTCTCCTCTTTTAACCAAAAAAAATTTTGAAACCCTAAACAAAATTCTCGTGGCCCCCGTTGAAAGAAAGAAAAGATATTAAATTGGACTCCTTCCTCATTACGCGCAATTCAGATACACAGAAACAGATCAAACGTTGCAAAAATGAGCGCATCTTCTCTCATTCACGCGCGATTCAACGCACCGAAATGTATTTCGTCTAAATCCACGGTCCGATCAAGAAGATCTCTCAGATCTTGTCTGAATACCAAGAATACGACGATGAGAACACACGCGATGACGTTAGGGAGTCAAGCGGAAATGATCAATGGAAACGAAGTCGATGATTCACAACTTTCTTCCTCTTCTTCTCAACAGTTGGTGGCCTTACGATGCCAATTTCACGCGGAACTGAAAGTGGGAGAAACGCTAGTGATCGTCGGATCGACGCCGTTACTCGGGAAATGGAAAGCCGAGGATGGGTTTAAACTCTCCTGGACGGAAGGGAACGTGTGGCGAGGGAATTTACCCATCGAGCGAAAAGAGTTTGAGTTCAAATTGGTCGTGGAGAAGCGATCGGGAGAGACGTTCTGGGAAAAAGGCACGAACAGGAAAGTGGAGGAGACGTTTATGCAAGAAGTTGGAACGAACGCGGTGGAAGTGAAGAGTACTTTCGGGAAGAACGAGGACATGGAGGTGAACGTCGCGGACGGGAACGCTTCGACGATGGTGCAATCGAACGTGGTGGAATTCGCTCGCGAAGAAGCAGAAGGAAAGAAAGAAGAAGAAAAGATAGTAGCAACGACGACGACAAAACCGACGACGACGAAAAAGAAAGCCGCGACGAAGACTAAAAAAGCTCCGTCCACTGGGGCGTATAGAACCGTAGAGAAAGTGAAGTACGACAACGTCGCTTTGTTAAAATTCGACGAATTGATGGAAAAGAACTCGACGATTACCGCCGGTGATTTTAAAGCCATTTATCCGGAAGACGCGAAGATGAAAGCCGTGGAGAAGAGAACGGTCGAGTTCTTGTTGAAAGGCGGCGGTGGTAAGTTTTCGTACGCGTTGAACGAAGAGGCGAAAGGGTACGGTCAGTTGCTCTTGTAAAAAGCAACGAGTACAAACCCCCGTAAAACAATAAGAATTCTTTTTAAATATTATTACAAAAAGTGTACATGAGAAGAGAGAGAAAGAGAGAGAATAGGAAATATGCGTCGTAACAAGATTATCGTTCAGTCAGTAGTTAAAGATGATTTGAGCGCGTTTGTAATATTTTTTGAAGCGAATGAATACATGCACACACAGACATTTCAAGTATATTTTGTATCTTTATTTTATTGTTGCACGAGCGGTTCTATTATTTCGCATTATTGTACTCTTCCTCTTAACGCGTTTGGACGATCCCGGCGTTGATTAACTTTCTCACTTTCGCCATGATCATCGGATTCTTTTGGTGTTCCATCGCCGCTTTCGGGTTTTCGCTCATATCGCGCAAGACTTGATTCATGACCGGATCGGCTAAGATATTTTGAATTTCCGGATCTTTCATCGCGCTTTCTTGTCTCGCTTTCAACTCCTCCTCGGTTAACATGCCACTCGCGGCTTTGTTTTGTTCCATGACACATCGTCGAGCGCCGTCTTTCAACTCTTCGTTCGCTGGGTCGATGGTTAACCCCGCTTGGTAGGTTTCTAAAGCTTTGTCGTACTGTTTCGTGAAGAACTCGACGTGTCCTTTTCTCGAATACCCTTTGACGAATGTCGGATCGATCTCGATGCACTTCTCCGCGTCTTTCAAAGCTTCGTTAAAAGCGGCTAGTTTCGTGTAACACGCGGATCGGTTGGAGTACGACTTGTGATCGTTAGGGTTTCTTTTAATCGCCTCGGTGTATTTCGCGACGGCGTTTGGAAAGTCTTGGTTTTTAAACAACTCGTTACCTTCGTCTCTGGCTTTCTCTCCCAACTCTGGGTTCAAATACTCTTGAGTTTCTTTGTCTTTCAATTTCTTCTCGCAGCTGTTTAATTTGTTTAGCGTCGACGCTTCTCGGTGTTCGGTGAGCGATCGTTGGTACCACTCGATGGCTCCCGTCAAGTTGTCCATCTTTTCGTACGCCGAAGCTTTTCTCGCCATCGCTTTCGCGATGATTCGGTAATCCGAACGATTTTCTCGGCCAACTTCGATGCTCTTTTCGCAATCTTCTATGCATTTATCGAATTCACCTTGTTCGAATCTAACCGCCGCGCGATTGTTAATGTACGTCGGATCAGTCGGATCGCTCTCGATGGCCTCTTCGTACTTCTTCACCGCGTCGTCAAACTCTCTTTTTTTATAAAACGCGTTCCCTTCTTCCTTCAACTTCAACGCTTTCCTCTTATTCTCCGGTAACTTTGCTTCTTCTTCTTTTTTAATCTCTTCGGGTGTTTTCGTCGTCTTCGGTTTTGCGGGTTCCGGAGCTCGAGTTTGTTGTTGCTGCTGCTGCGCCGGCGGCGCTTGGTTTTGGTTTTGGAAGTCCTCCCCACCCATGACGTTCACCCCTAAAGCTACAGACAACAAATCCATCACTCTTGGATCGTTCATGTGCTTTTGTAACGCGTTGGAATCTTTCTGAATCTCCGCGAACATCTTCATAAAATCCGGCTGTTGCAAATACGCTCTGGTTTTCGGATTCGTCGCCAACTTCCCCAACAACTGCGGATCCGAGAACATCTTCGTAAACTCTTTCGACTCCTCGTCGTCGCCGGATAACTTCTGCTCGCACTCTTTTATTCCGTCTTTACACGTATCGTTCGCCGCGTCCACTTTCAACCCGTCCTCGTACGCTTTCTTGGCCAACTCAAACTCGCCTTTCCCGAACAACGCCGCGCCTTTGCGACCGTAGCCTTTCACGAAATCCGGTTTCAATTCAATCACTTTCTCCGCGTCCGAGAGCGCCAAGTCGAACTCGTTGTTTCCAGCCTGTTTGTTTTGTTTGTGTTGTGTGTGTGTTTAAAAAGCGTGTTAGTATTCGTGATGATGATGATGAGATCTTTCGCGGCGGTCAAACTTCGACCAAAAAGAAGAGCATTTTTTGGGGGCAGCCGCCTCTTCGTCTTTTCTTTCGTCATCTCATCAATCCATCTTTAGTACGCGTTTTATTGTTGCGAACGAGAACAAAAACAAACGCGATTTTGATGGTGAGCGAGGACGAGAACGAGAGCGAGAGCAACAACAAAACGCGTTCGGTGGTCGCGCGAAAACAACCCCACTTCTTCATTCTTTTCTGACGAGAAAAAGTAATCTCATCTTCTCAAACAGATGAAGACGATCGAAAAACGCTTCGAAAATGTACACAACTGTATGCACAAAAAATACACATAGAATAAGTATTACCCTGGCCGCGCTTCGGTTGGAATACAAGACGTGATTGGTCGAATCCAACTCAATCGCCTCCGTGAATATCTCGCACGCGAGTTTAAACTCGTTCCGCTTGAACGCCTCGTTGCCTTTCTGCTTCAATTCATCCGCCGACATGATGTGATTTTTTTGTTTTCTCGTCCTTTTTTTCTTTCTTTTGAAGAAGAAGCTTTTGTGTGCTTTTTTTTTTGTCTCCTCTTCGTTTGTCTGTTTTTTTAGAGCAGCAGCAAGACAAACAAAGAGAGAAGTTTTGTTTTCTTTTTTTGCCTCCTCCTCGTTCTGTTTTTTTCGGCGGATTTTCCTTTTTTTTTTTCCTTTTTACGTAAAACTTGCCCTCGTTCATTTTATACTCTCACTCATCATTTTTGGTTCTCCTTAGTAGAGTAGTGTAGAAAGGAGAGGAGTGCTTTGACGATGGTCTCTGTTGTTGTCGGTGGTGCTGCCGCCGCTGCTTTTACTTGCGCTGCTACTTTGGGCAGAACGAGCGCGACGACCAACACCGCCTTTGCGTGTTGTTCTTCTTCTTCCTCGAAAGGAGGAGGAGGATTTTTAGGAAAATGTTCGTTGGGGAAGTTCCCACCAACAGGACGTGGCCAAAGGACGACGACGTTTGGAGTTTCAGTTTCAGTTTCATCATATTCGATAAGAAGAACGAGAGGAAGAAGAAAAAGAGTAACAATAAAGAACGAAATACGAACGAGCGATGGGAATTCAAAAGCGGCGAGAGTGTTAGGTCTGTCCCTGGCGGAAGCAAAAGACGAACGAAAATTGAAACGAGCGTACAGACGACACGCTTTGAGAACGCATCCGGACACGGGCGGGAAGTCGGCGTCCGCCGAGGCGTTTCAAGAGGTGCAAAAAGCCTATCGGACGCTACGGTTGGAAATCGCGAGCCCGGATAACGAGGCTCTGACCAAGGAAATGAGCAAGGACGAGGAGTGGGAAGAACACGATTGGAGATGGAAGGTGAAATACGACAAGGAGAAGGCGTTGGATCGAAACGTAAACGCAAAGTCGCAGAGGAAAAGAGAAGAGGCGTTTAGGAGGGTGGAAGAGATGAAACGGATGGCAAAGATGAAAGAAGAATTCGATCCCGCGGCGATGGCATCAAATACCGCAAAAGCAGGAGCGGGAGGTGAAGGTAATCTGTTTCCGTCGCGAGCGAATAAGAAGAAAAAACGAGTGATTAAACCGATAAGTAAACAATCGTCGCCGATGGAAAACTTTCAAAAAGTACAAGAGGCGGAGAAGGAAAGGTTGAAGATAGAAGCCGAGGCAAAGGAGAAGCGAATAAATTTCAAAGCGTTTGGAGGTCCAGACGCGTCGAAATCGTCCACGAATGCCGCGCACGACACGTTAAACGCGCAACTGGAAGGATTGAGAAGAAAACACGTGCTGAAAACGCGGTACGACAATCACACGAGCACTCCCTCGGAAGTGGAACGCGAAAAGGCGAAGAGCATTCGTAAGTACCAGTTGGAGTTGGAAGATTCCGAGGAAGAACGGTTTATGCGTCTCGCGAGAGTCGCAAAGGAGTGGAGAGACAAGAAAGGAGGCGCAAAATCGTGGAGAGAAACTGGATCAATGTCGGAAGACGACAAAATGACACCGAGGGAACTCTTATTAGCCGCAGTCGAGAGCGTTTCCCTTGGAGGTTCGCAGTAGTTANGATGCCGTACATACTTTCCTTAGTTGTTTTCATACAAAAGCGTAGTTGAAAGATTTTCTAGAATACCGGCTATGACCCGTACATAAGAAGAAGAGAAGCGCATAATTTTATTATATACTGTACCCCAAAAAGGTAAACCTAATATTAATGTACGTTTTTAGTTAGCATTACAACAAACATTGTTCGTTCACGAGATAAATAGAAGTGTGCATTTTTTATATATGCGTTTTTGCCGCGTGCGGTGTTTCTATAACGTTGATCATTATGATGATGTGTGGTAACGCACGAAAGAATAGTTGTTTTGTTTTCCGAACTCTTCCGTCTAAACCGCGAACGACGATTAGAAGAATGAAAACATAGTCGCCATTTCACTCTCTTTCGGGAAGTACTCGTTGAGTTTATCGATGGCGTCCGGCGAACACGGCGCTTGTCCGACGCTCGCCGAACTCGATTTCCTTCGATTTCTAAGTAAATCTCGAGGTTTCGCCTTCAAATGTCGCAACTCATTCGGTCCAGATATCGGAATCGATTGTCTAGCTACTGGACTCAACGGCCTGACCATGTGCCCGTTTACTTTCGGGTTTTGGTCGTACGGGTGTTGATGCATCACCTCGCCGCCGATGGCGCCGTTCATGTTCGCCGTCTGGTCGTTCAGAGACGGGTCTGGCGTAAAGCGCATAAACCTTCTACCCACCGCCTCCATATCAAACGAGGATAAATCCTCGTCCATAATTTGACCTAACGATCGCTTTGTCCCTGTCGACGGTGAGAAGATATCCTGGGTTCCGTTACTCTTTCCTCCTCCTCCTTGTTGCTCGTTTTGGAACCCAGCCACGTGGGCGTCGTGAAGCAAATCGGACGATATGCTCTTATTCTCCGCCGCGTTCTTCTTCGCCGCAGCCGCTATTTGTGCCTTTGTCGGATTCTTTTTCGTCGTTTTTCTGTTCGTCGCCACGCCTGTGGTCGCTTTCGGTGGTTTCTTCGATGCTCCTACTGATGCCTTTGCTTTACTACTAGTGTTGTTGTTATTGTTGTTATGAAGTCCCCCGTTACTTCCTATTGTTCCGTTGTTGTTGTTATTGCTCGCTATCGTCGTCGTCGCTATGCCGTTCGTCTCGCTATCTCCGGCATCGTCAACGACAACCGTATGGACTGGTTCATTAGCAAACTGCGGAATGACTCGCCATCGATCGCCTTGCACGCCTTTTGCATCGTTCCTCGTAAACCTTTTGCTCGTATACAAAGCGTGTCTCACTTGCGACTTCCAGTGTCCGTTTGACGTAATTACTCTCGACTTTCGATTATGCTTGTGCGCGATCCGTCCGTGTTTCTCGCACGTCTCGTAAATCTCTCTCAACGTCGCCGAACGCGTGCTCGACGTCGTGATTGCAAAGTGCACTAAATCGTGGACGGATAAAAACGCCGTCGTCATCGTTTCGTTTTTCGTCCCTCCTTTCGTCCCTCCCCCTTTATTCGTCGTATTCCCCGTCGTCGTCGCCCTCTCTTGATCCAACTGCTGTTGCGCGTGCGTGGCGCCAATCGTCGGAATCGGTCGCTCGTCCATATTCCTCGCGTCCAAGTGGTGAAATCCTCCTCCTTTATTGTTCGTGGTGGTGTGAATCGTATCAGAGTTGTTGCTTTTTTTACTGTCGTCGTCTTTGCTGTTTGAATTCTGTTGTTGGTTTTGATCGTCGGATGAATTTTCCCCACCCCGGTCGTTAAAAACGCCTCCTCCTTTGCCTCCTCTGTTCCCTCCTCCTCCTCCGGACGCGATCGCAGGTGCCGGCGGGTTCGTGAACGTCATCATCTGTTTTTAAAGTCGTAATAATATAATAATCAGAACGGGAGGAGAGAATATGTGTATTATATAGAATACACAGGTCAGCACTTCTGATGAATTTTGATGTATCAAAAAAGCGTCTTCTTGGCTTTTGCTTGCACAAAAAAAGGGAGAAAATTTTTTCTCTTTTTTTTCTTCCTTGTGTGAAAAAGCTGAGTCACTAGGAGCGGTCGAAAAACTCTCTCGAAGAAGCACTCCGACTGAAAAGTTTTTTTGTGTGTGCGGAATGAGTAAATAGAATACATTTTGTAGTAAGACACACGCGAATACGACGAAGAACTAAGAAGAAAAAACGTACCGGTTGCGGCGCGACGAACGCGTGCGTGTCGCTGAAGAAGGAATCCGGCGTGATTCGGTCGGACATTTTTTCGCGTTCGAGTACTNGC
>JGI20158J14315_10001082_pt1 | contig 20266 bp, 33 predicted proteins | sample COG_08_FD_14315 | JGI IMG/M metagenome (IMG submission 14315)
CACAAGATATTGAAACATCTTTACAGCAAGGTACACCATTACCTGCATTTGCTAGGGGAGCTGCCGAAGCTGCAAAAGCAACTATGCAAGCTAGAGGACTAGGATCTTCTACAATGTTAGCTGAAGCAATGGCAGAAGGTATTTTAAGATCATCTATACCTATAGCACAAGCTGATGCAGAAGTTTATAAACAAACTATATTTCAAAATTTAGCTAACAACCAACAAGCTGCTGTTATAAATGCACAGTCATATTTACAAATGGATATGGCTAATTTATCTAATAACCAACAGGCTAACTTACAAAATTTACAAGCTCAACAACAAACATTATTAACTGATAATGCTGCTAGAAATGCTGCATTACAATTTAATGCTACAAGTCAGAATCAAGTAAATCAATACTATGATTCTTTAAATACAAATATTCAACAGCAAAATGCACAACGATCTGCAGCTATATCACAATTTAATACTGCGGAAGAAAATAAAGTTAATGCATTAAATGCTAAAAATGCAACAGCAATAGCTGATGCAAATGCTCAAAGACAATCAGCTATTAATCAATTTAATTCTACACTATCAGATCAAAGACAAAGATTTAATGTTGAGAATCAAAGAATAATCGATCAATCAAATACTGTTTGGAGAAGACAATTAAATACATCTAACACACAAGCTGTAAATGCTGCAAATGAAACTAATGCACAAAATTTATTAAACTTATCTAACTTTGCATTATCTTCTATGTGGCAACAATGGCGAGATGAAGCATCGTGGGTTAACCAATCATCAGAAAATGAAGCTAACAGAAATCATAACTTAGCTGTTGCTGCATTAGAAAGAACAACTGCTTTTGATTTACAAAACAGTGCACAGACATCGGCACTATATGCTATGTTAGGTTCTTTTGGAATGAATATCTTTTCTAAATACGTAAAACCATAGGAGATTAAATGGCAAGTAAAAGTAAACTATCACAAATTTTTGAAAACTCTAGTAAAAATCTTTTTGATACAATGAAATATAATTGGGGTATTGGATATATGGAAGAACAAATGCCTGAAAAAACTAAAAATCCTGAATTACCTTCAAATAAACCAGGTGCAAAAGAAACAAAAAAAATGACTAAATTAGAAAGATTAAAAAAAGCAATAGGTGAAGCAGGAGCAGAACCCGCTTCAATTTATAATGCATTTAAAGATCAATATGATATGGCTATGAAAGCTGGTCAAGTTAGTTTTGCAGGATCAAAATTTAGATTAGGTGTTAGAGATCCTAAGATGGCAGGTGGTTCCACATTTAGTAGTATAAAAGAAGCAAGAGCATCTGACTATAGAACTAAACATAAAGAGAGAATGAAAAAATTTTTAATAGAAAGAGCATACACAGCAAAAGGATAATATATGAAACTTACATCAGATAATACAGCACAACCAGAATTTGATGCATTTAGTGCACCAATTCCAGGTCAATCATTAACAGACGAACCAGGTAATTATCCTTGGGAACATGCTCCTAAGAATACAGATCCTGAAACAATTGTTAATGATTTATTTTTACGAATGACTAAACCTGAAGCATTAGAAGAAATACTTACAATGTTAGATGCAGGAGTTCCTGTTGAAGCTATTGTTAGAGTGATGGTATTTACAGGATTTGCTGAAGGTGAATTTAATCCTGATGTTGGATTTATAATTATTGAACCTTTAATGGAAGCAGTTGCTACTATAGGATTAAGAGCAGGAATTAAAAATTTAAAAATTAGTTTATCAGATATGGGTAATAAAAAATTTAAAAAAACAATGTCTGAATTAAAATATGCTAATGAACAGAGAGAAATGCCTGCAGATATGGAAGAAATAGAAAGTAAAAAACCTGTAGGATTATTGGCAAAACCAGAGGAGATTAAATAATGGCTAACGGAATTTTAGCACCATTTTTAACAGGTGCACTTGGAGAATACTCTAGGCAAGAGGTTGAGAATGATAAAATTATTTCAAAAATAATTGATAATGTTTCTAACAAAGTATTAAATCAAGAAATACCAGAAGAACAAGCAGCAATAAAAAAAGCACTTATGTACAAAAATCAATATGAAGCAAACTATGGACCTGAAGTAGCTGGAGTTTTAGATGCTGCAGGAGTATTTAATAATCCAACAGATACAGGAGTTGAAAATTCTTTAATAAGATTTTTTGGAACAAATGATTATAACTTAGATAATTTTAAAACTAAAGTAGAAACATATAAAACAAATAAACCTGATGATTTTGATAAAATTATAGGTGCTAGTTTTACCGATCAAAGATCAACAGCATTAGATGATAGAAAAAATTTTGTTAATAATGAATTTAGTAATACACCTAATATAAGAGATTTAATAATATCAGATGAAAGAAAAGAAATGACAGGTGCTACAGGTTTATTATTTGGTGATAGAGTTGATAGAAAAGAAGCACCAGCTGCAACTTTAAGATTGTATGAGGCAACACAACCTGATACAAGTCAACTTGTTAGCCCATTAGCTATTAAATCTGAGTTAGGTATAGAGGTTCCTAAAGAAATGGAACCATTTATGACTTTTGATAGATTTACTAAATTAAGTAAACAAGCATATGACAGATTTGATAAAGATATAAAAACTCAAAGTATTAAAAGAACAATAAATACAAATTTAGGTGTTGAAAAACCAGATCCTAAATTACAAAAAACAAATCCAGATTTATATAATAAACAAAAAGCAGCACATGAAGAGTTTATGAATAAACCAGCTTCTGAAAGAGAAAATATATATAGAGAGGAACATACAAAAAATTATATTAGTCAACAAATTGCTGAAATGGTTAAACGAGGAGTACCAGGTGCTGCAAATTATCAAGCTAATCAAGCAGCAGAATCTATTGCTCAAGGTGCATTAACTAGAATACAAGAATTACAACAATATGAAAAAGCTGTTAGTTCAAGTAGACCATTTGATCCTGATAGTGTACAATATAATGCTGATGAAGATATAGAAGCAGTTAAGGCTGAAGCAAGAAGACAATTAACAAGTTTAGGTTTAAACCCAGAAGACTATGGCATCTAATGAATCAATTAATTTTGGTAACATAGGTCCCAATACTAGTTCAATCATAAAACCAAAAAACAATACTGGTAGTTTTGATAGTATAGGTCCTAATTTTAAAACTTTCCCCATAACTGAGGAAGGTGATATTAAAATTAGAAGAACGGATACATCTACAATATCTAATACAGGACCAGCAGATTTTGATGGTAATAAATCTTGGTGGGATGCATTTAGTTATGGTGCTAAATTAGGTTTTACAGATACCTATAGAGGTGCTAAGCAAATGGTTGGTGCAGATTTAGACAATCTAAAAAATCAACAGCAAGAACTGTATGCAAGAATGGCTGATGATGATTATGGTTTTTGGACAACAGCTGGATATTTTGGTGGTGCTATTTTAGATCCTATTACTTGGATCATACCTTTTGCAAAAGCAAAAACAGTTTATCAAATGGCAAAGATGGGTGCTATTAGTGGTGGATTTTTTGGTGCTACAGGTTATGTTGATGAAGATAGTATTTTAGATACTAGAACTAAACAAGCATTTGCAGGTATAGTTGGTGGTGCAATTGTTACTCCTGCAATAGGGCAAGCATCAAAACTATTTCGTAAGAAAAAATTACCAACTGGTGTATTACCAGAAGGTGATGTATCAGTTAGAGCTTTAAATGAAGAAGCATTAAAAGATATTAAATTAATAGGCTCAATGGGTGAAGGTCCTAGAACTATTAAAATAAGAACAGATAAAGAATTAAAAAATGTAATTGATAATGCTACACCATTAGAATTAAGAGACATGGTAAAAGCAAAAGAGATAGCTGCATATAATCAATTAAAAGGTATTAGATTTTTTGCTAATAATTATTTAGTTAAACCATATCAAGAAAAAGGATTATTTGGAACTGGTATAGGTGGTAAACCTTCATTAGATTTTTTTACAGGTAAAAGAGGTCAAACAACTTTAGGTGGTAGATTAAGTTCATCTATTGGTGGAACAGAAGTAGCATCAGGTGTAGCGGGAGCAGCTTTAGCACCACAATATCTTGAAGATGATGCAACATTAATGAATAAATTTAGTGCAGCAGCTGTAGGATTTATGGCAGCTGCAGTTGGTGTTGGTGGTATAAAACAAATACCTGTTAAAAGAACTATGCTAAAGGGGACAGCGGCAGAATATAATAAATCTGTTCCACTTGGTGAAGTTCTTGCAAGAGGAATTAGAGATGATTACGGCTTGCCATTAGATTTAAAAGCTGCTAAGAATGCATCTAGAGGTTTTGAAAATAAATTAGCTGATAGATTTTTAAGTTTAGCTGCAAGAACAGAACCATTAAGCACTGATGAGCAACGATTACTTTTAAATTTATTTGAAGCTGATACAACTTATGGAAAGATTCCAAATCAATTAAAATTAATAAGTAAAGAATTTAGAAAAGAAGCTACAAAAATTGGTCAACTTATGGTTGATTATGGTTTAATAGCTGAGAGAACATACAACAGAAATATTTTAACATACCTAAGACGAACTTATACTTCTAATGATAAACTTGCAAAGATAGGTGATGAATTAAAACCTAGAGGTTTTCATATTCAAGTATCTAAAGATGAGTATTTAAAATTATATAGTAAAGATAAGGCATTTCAAATTGATGGCAGTAATGATAATGCATTAGTTAAACAGTTTCAAAAAATTAGAACAGAAGAACAGGAAAAAATTGGAAGTAAAGAATACAAAAAATTATTAGAAAAACTTACAAATAAAACTAAAATAAAAGGACATAAAGGTTGGGAAGTATTTTCTTTAGGTCCTGGATCTGGCAAACGATTAAGTGATGCACAGAGAAAAGACTTAGAATTTGGTGATCCTAAAAGTGCAGCTTTTAAAAAGGCATTTAAAAAATTAAAGTCAGATGATGCCTTAACTATAAGATGGCAATTAACTAAACAAGAAAGAATAGCTCTAGGTCAAATAGAAAATGCTTCTTTAGCTATGGCTGAAACAGGTAGAATATTATCTGGTAATTTAGGTAGAACACATTTTTATGATAAGGTAGCAAAGTCAACTTATGTAGTTAAGAAACCTACTCGTCTTCAAATTAAAAATGAAGATTTGGTAAAAATACCTGATACTATAATTGATAGAACAGCTAATAAAAAAGTTTATGGTAATTTAGCAGGTAAATATTTACCAACAGAAATAGCAGATAATATAGTTAGAACACACAACTATGTTACAAAAAAACCAAGTGAATTTTATAAAAGATATAGATCATTAAATCAATTATGGAAAGTATCTAAGACTGCATTTAATCCTACTGTACATGTTAATAATACATTAAGTAATGTTATATTATATGATTTAGTAGATGGCAAAAATTTAAAAGAAAATTTATCTGTAGGGCATAAAGCATTAATGGCTGCAGGTAGAAATCAAAAATCTGAATTATATACTTTAGCTAAAAATTATAATGTTTTAGATAGTGATTTAGTTACACAAGAATTAAAAGAAATAACTAAATTTTTAAAAACAGATCCTTATGCTAAAATTAAAATTACAGATGATGAGTTTAATCAAGCTACAACTGTAGCAGGTGTAATATTTAATGATATAAAGAACAGTGCTTTTGGTATTAAAACAGCTGCTGATTCTATGTTAAAATTATATAGATACGAAGATCAAGTATTTAGAATGGCTTTATTTAGAGATAGATTATTAAAAGGATTCTCTATTGAAAAAGCTGCAGCTGATGCTAAAAGATCTTTTGTAGATTATGATATTAATGCACCCCTAATTAATACTATGAGAAATAGTGTTACACCTTTTTTAGCTTATACATATAGAATTGTTCCTTTACTTGGAGAAACAGCAGTACTAAGACCATGGAAATATGCAAAGTATATGGGTCTTGGATATGGTTTAAATAAAGCTGGTGGATATTTTGCAGGTGGTGATGAAGAAGCAGAGAGAGCTTTATTTTCAGAAGGAAAAGAAGGTAACATATTTGGTTTACCAGGTTTTCCTGATAAAAGTATTAGAATGCCAGTAAACATAAATGATAAATCTGTATACTTAGACATTACAAGATTTGTTCCAGGTGGTGATGTTCTTGATATAGGAACATATTCTTACATGGAAAAAGTTCCAGGAATACCTGCACCATTACAGCCAAGTTTTGGATTACTTGGTGATACTATACCTGCATTATTTGGCTATGATTTATTCTCAGGTAGAAAAATGAAAGGTCTTGGAGATACTTTAACTGATGAATGGAAAATTAGAGGTAAACAAATTGTTCAAAATTTAACACCAAACTTTCCCTTCTTTCCAGGATCTTATACATCTAAATCAATTGAAAGATCTAGATTAGCTCCTGAAGGTTCATCAGCATTTACTGTAGATAGAACAGAATTTGGATCTTTGCTAAGAGGATTTGGATTTAAATATGATGTAGCTGATATAGATAAACTAGCAGCTGGTAAATCATTAGAGCTTAATAAAAAAATTAAAGCTAATACAGAAAAAATATCAGACTTAGCAAAAAAATTAAATACAAATTTAATATCTGAAGAAAAATTTATTAAAGATGTTGAGAAAATAGAAGAAAGAATTATTAGATTAGGAACTATTTATGGAATTAAATTTGATACTGCATCGTCTATATTTAGAAAAGAACCAAAAGAATTTATAGCAGCGTTTTTAGCAATACCAGGTGAAATAGGTATACCTGGTTTTCCTGAATATGAAGATGTTAAACAACAAACAGATAAAATATTTAATAAGGATAAATAATGGCTAAGCAACCCAAAACAACTAGCGAACATTTAATTTCTATCTACGGATACATAACAGGGTTGCGAAGAGAAGTAGGTCAAATAAAAAATAATCACCTCAAACATATACACCAAGACATAGATAGATTGCATTCTAAAGTAGATAAGTTATTATATGCAATACTAGGAGGTCTAGGTGCGACAATACTAACATTACTAGGACTATTTACATAATGGACAAAAGACAAATAACAGATACAATAGTAATACACTGTACACAAACTCCAAAAGATATGGAAGTTGATGTAGAAAAAGTTACACAATGGCATAAAGATAGAGGGTTTGATACAATAGGTTATCACTATTTAATTAAAAGAGATGGCACATTACAAGTTGGAAGAGATGAAGATGTTGTAGGTGCTCATGCAGTAGCAGTTAATGGAACATCAATAGGTGTTGCATTAGTTGGTGGAGGTACAGCTGATATGGGTTGGGAAAATAATTTTAACTCAGAACAGTTTGATACACTTAAAAGTATAATATTAAGATTAAAAGACAAATACGATATAGAAAAAATAATAGGTCACTATCAAGTAGAGGAATCTAAAAAATGCCCTTCATTTGATGTGCCAGGATGGTTAATAGAAAATGGCTTGGTTTAGTTTAGCAAAGATTGCATTACAAGCGGGGAGTAAAATTTACTCTAACCGCCAAAAAACAAAGATGGCTATGTCTGATGCACAATTAATGCATGCAGAGAAGATGGCTAGAGGTGAAGAATCTTACCAAGGTAAATTGCTAGAGGCAAGACAAAACGATTATAAGGACGAATTTGTGCTCGTTATAATCTCAGCCCCTATCGTGGTGCTAATGTGGGCAGTAATGTCAGACGATCCTGCAGCTATGGAGAAGGTAAAATTGTTCTTTGAATATTTTCATGAGCTTCCGAAATGGTTCACTAATTTATGGGTGCTTGTCGTGGCTAGTATTTTTGGTATAAAAGGTACACAGATTTTCCGTAACGGAAAAAAATAATGTCTAAATCAGACTACCAGGAACTTATAGCTGAGTATAAAGATCAGATAAGAATCTTGAAGCAAGAGGTTGCTGAATTACAAGATGCTGGTAAATCTAAAGACTCTGCTAATAAAAGATCTTTACAAAAATTAGAACATAGTGCAGATGATTTAGAAAAAGCACAAGCTGAAATAAAAAAACTAACTCAACAACTGGAGGATAAAACCCATGAAAAAGATAATACAAAAGATAAAAGATCTTTGGAATAGATTTATTGATTGGTTCACTGCTGGCTTAGATAAGTAATATGGCTATACGAATTTTAATTATAGCCTTGGTGTGCCTATATAGCACTATATTATTTGCTGATACTACACAGAACAACACAAGCGGATCTAATACTTCAATAACAGGTGGCTATACAAATGCTACAACGTATGAATCAGGTAGTTCATCTAGTTCTACAACAACGAGTAATTCTACATCGAATATAAGATCAGCACCCCCAACAGCTTCAGCTCCTAACGTAGGTGCAGGTGGTATGGATATTTGTGCTGTAGGTGCATCAGCTGGATTACAAACTTTTGGTCTTGGTGTATCAGGTGGTAAACATTTTAGAGATAAGAATTGTGAGAGAATTAAACTGGCAAGAGAATTATCTAATCAAGGCATGAAAGTTGCAGCAGTATCTATATTATGCCAAGATGAAAGAGTTTTTCAAGCTATGCATCATGCAGGAACACCTTGTCCTTTTGAGGGTAAAATAGGTAAAGAAGCTACAAATGCATGGCAAAAATATGATAAGTTAAGACCTGACTATGATTTATATGTTAAAGAACTAAAAATTATAGAGGAGGCTAATGAAAAAGCTAATAGTATCGTTATTGATCCTGTTATCGACAACACTAAATAGTGCTGAAACGACTACTCAAAATCTCCTGGATACGAACTTTGATAACGGAGGTTGGTCGGGAACTGCCGATGGTAGGCATGGTAGTAGCGTTATCGCTGCTGAGCATGATGTTTACATCAAGTCTAATTCTATTAGTCTTAGAACTGATGCGTCTTTAACTGAAGAACAAATTAAATACGGTTTTACAACAAATCACAGTTTTGAGTATTGGCATTGGAATACTTATGGATCCACTGTACAATCAACACAAACGATAATAGGAGCAGATGGTGAAACAATCACACAAATTAAAACTTATAATAGCACTTCTTGTGGCTCTCTTAATTGTGGGTCTTATAGCCCTGGGTCTGACAGTGTGGTGGTACAATCAAATTTACAAACCGATTATGATGTTTCAGTTCGGTATGACTTCACAGATACTAGCTTTTCTACAACTTCTCACTATGGGATCGACTTACGAAATCCCTCCCTCACTGTAACATATGAATCTGATCCAATTGTTTTAGATAATACAACAACTGCATTTTTAAATTCTACCTTTGATGACATCACTGAAGATCTAAAATTTGAAGATAAAATAAAGTTTGAAGATAATTTTACTTTTAACGAACCTATGTTTGAAACATTTGATGAGCCTAAAATGGACGAACCTAAATTAGAATCCTTTCAAACATTTGGCGAGCCTACAGTGGAAGAATTTAAAGATGAGCCTACAATGGGAGAATTTGCAGATGACCCAATGATGGAAGAATTTATTGAAGATATGCCAATGGAAATGGTAGAAGAGAAAGAAGAAAAACCTGTAGTAGAAGAATCAATGGAAGTTGTAGAAGATGAAAAGCAAGAAGAAGGACCAGAAGAACTTAAAGAAGAATCCAGTAGCGAAGAGCCTACACAAACTGCAGAATCTAAAACAACAAGTAATACCAAACAAGAAAAAGAAGTACGACAGGCTAAAGTCCATTCAGCTCTTGTTAAAACTTTAGATAAAATTGATGAGAATATTAAAGATATAGATAAAAATTTGCAAGCAAAAAATTTTGTAAAAATAAATGCAATGATAAATAACTCTATATTATTAACTTATAATATACCATTTTATAAAGATAAAAAAATTTACGAAGAACAACTAAATATATTTGATGATAGACTATTATATACTAAGACTTTGGGTGAATACCAACAAAGTGATCCAATATTTATTCAACAAAATATTATTAATAATATCAAAACTAAAAAAGAAAAACTATTAAGGGAAATAGAGGTACTAAAAAATGGTTAAAATAAAAGAACAACTTGCAGGTGTAGCAGCACTCATAGGAGTATTGGGGGCTATAGGTGCAGGGTTTATTAAGTATGGTGAAGTAATGTCTAAGCTAGATAGTTTAGAAGCATTTAATCCTGACCCTATGATGCAAGTTATAGGTGATAATAAACAAGACATAGCTGTATTAGAAAAAACTGTACAAGTATTAGAATTAGAAATACAAGAATTAAAAGCAAGTAATAAGAACCCACTAGCAAACTAATGGCACTTAAAATTTCCGAGTCTGCTTCTGTGCAGATGCCGATGAAAACGGTTGCTAGTTTGATTGTGCTTGTTGCAATGGGTGTATTTGCATACACAGAACTTACAGCTAGGTTAGTATCATTAGAAACTTCACGTGAGTTATTTGAAAATGATTTGCTTAAAAAAAGTGAGCAGGTCCCAACGGATCAAGAACAACATTTTTTAATAGAAGATCTTTATAAAACTGTAGAAAAAATGGAACAAACTCAAGAGATGAATATGACTAACAAAGTTAATATAGAATTTTTAAGAGAACAATTAGATAAAGCACTAGCTGATATTGAACGTTTAAAAGATAAGGTAAGAGAAAATGGAAAGAGTCACTAAAAAATTATTTGAATATATTGCTAGAATTAAAAAAACTAATATAAATAAACGTCTACAAAAAGATTTAAAGCAAGAAGTAGAGATTAATGGTACAGGCACACACAAGTATCGAATTAAATATGGGCCAAACAAAGGTAAAGTATTATGATAGCAGAAATTGTAGCCCTTTTAATGTTTGTAGGCCCTGATATTAAGGAGCACAGAATTCAAATTGATCCAAAAACAGGAAAGTCCTCAATGTCAATTTGTTTAAAACATAAACGAGAGGCAACAAGAGTTCCAAAAAAAAATATAGAATATAAATGTATTAAATCTAAAGCAGAACTAGAAAAAAATATAGATGGATCTTTCTCTATAAAAGCATTGATATTAGAATAATGGAACCTATTTGTTATATATTTCTTATGCTTTGGTTAATCGGGATAAGTAACTAATGGAAGTTACTATACCTTGGAATACTATTATAGCTGGATTGTTCATTGTTTGGATGATCCTATACACTTTGAGACCATAAAATTATGTATTTAAACGCAAACATACCCCCAATAGAATGCTTCGTAAGAGGTAATTATCTACGAGATCAAAAAGATTCTCATGATAAATACTTTGAGTGTGTTATATTTGGATTTACTTCAATACCTAAACAAGTACCTTTGTTTCATTACATGATGACAGATGGTGGTATATGGTGGAGAGCACCTATATCTGCATTTTGTAAAAAACCAAATGTAAAAGAATTACCTTTAAACGAATTAATGTTATGGGATTCATTTAGTTATAATGTAAGTGTTACTAAATTTTATCAAATGGATGGATGTAAAATGATATATACATCTAGAAGAAAAAAACAAAGAGAAGGTACATACTTATTTACAATTGATTGGTGTGCTGGTGATTATAATGAATTAGATTTTGGTTATGCAGAAAAACCTGATCAACATAAATGTGGACACGTAATAGAATTAGACGATGGTAACTATGCAATACAACCCAACAATAGATTAAGAATCTTTGATCCATCAATGGCAGCAGATCCATCGAAACCCCTTATACATAGACTAGTTAATACTAGAATATGGTCTGTAGAAGATACTTCTAAATGGATAACAGATGAAAATCAAGAAGGAAGTTATGATTATGAATATAAGGAGATAGATAATGGCAAAGAAAAGCACAGTAAATAAAGCAGGTAATTACACAAAACCTGGAATGAGAAAGACAATCTTTAATAGGATTAAAGCACAAGCATCTCATGGAACAGGTGCTGGTAAATGGTCTGCAAGAAAAGCACAAGCATTAGCTAAGGCTTATAAGAAAGCTGGTGGAGGTTACAAGTAATTATGGCACTAGCAAAAAGTCAACGAAGTTTAAAAGCATGGGGGAAACAGAAATGGAGAACGAAATCAGGGAAAAAGTCTTCAGTTACGGGAGAACGATATTTGCCCGAGAAAGCAATCAAAGCTCTCTCATCTGCGGAGTATGCGGCAACGACAAGAGCAAAGAAAAAAGGAACAAAAAGGGGCAAACAATTTGTGAAGCAACCAAAAGGGATTGCAAAGAAGGTAAAACAATATAGGAGTTACAGCTAATGTACAAAATGATGAATAAGAAAAATAAGAAAGTAGTAGGAAAAAGAAAAAAATTAGATATAAATAAAGATGGCAAACTTACTAAAAAAGATTTTGCTATGTTAAGAAAAGGTAAAAAGAAGTAATGGCTAAGACACCTGCATGGCAACGTAAAGAAGGTAAGAACCCCTCAGGTGGTTTAAATGCTAAAGGTAGAGCTAGTTATAATAGATCTACTGGTGGTAATTTAAAAGCACCCAGCAAAAAGGTTGGTAACAAAAGACGTGCTAGTTTTTGTGCACGTATGAAAGGAATGAAGAAAAAATTAACATCTAAAAAAACAGCTAATGACCCTAATTCAAGAATTAATAAAGCACTTCGTGCTTGGAATTGTTAGTATATTTATTTGTAGTATAGCAATGGCAGAAATAAATCAAACAAAAGATTTTATAAAAGCAATAGAGGAAGTTCGTAAAGAATATCCTGAAGAATCTATTGAAAGTAAAATACCTAGTTCGTTTGTAGCTACAGTTGCTGCTGCAGAAACAGGCAATTTTCAATTTAAAGGTGCACCTACTGCAAAGAATGCTAATAACTTTTTTGGTATGCATGCAACTGGTGATCAACAATCTATGACAACTACAGGTGGAGCTAAGCTGAGATCTTTTGATGATAGTAAAGCTAGCATTAGAGCATTTTTACAATTAATGGCAAATGATGAGAGATACAAAAATGTAGTAGAATCTATGGATACAGTAGAAAATATGTTTCAAAGTATGGGTGATAGTCCATATGCACAGAATCCTAACTACACAAATTTATTAGGCAATGTCTATAAAAATAGAATACAGCCAATACTTCAAACTGAAAATTTTTTAATGCCAAAAAGAAAACCAATATTAGAACAAATGGATAGCCTAAAATAAAAAGGGGAGCCATATAGACTCCCCCGCAGGCAACACAAGACTTCCTGATTATTAGTCAGGAGGTCTTTTTTTTTGGTCGTAACGATAAAGGCTTCTATCACCCCATCGTTTCTGCCAAAACCAAGTACTCAACGAACTTGCATATCCTTCTAGTTTATCCATAACTTTGTTATGCCAAAAGTAATATCTAAACTTTTTGTATAAGTTGTTTAATATCATCTTGTAATTTTTTCCCCACAGCATTAGCATGATTAATAACGGCAGCACATAAGTTACCATGATATGGATATCCTTTTAGTGCTTCTCGAATTTTACCTACAGGTTTACCACCATAGTCAATGACTATAGCATTCTCTTTATTTAAACCTATTTTTAATTCAAATAATATTCCAGTGTATTTATCTAAATTATTTTTTTCCGTCATTACTATTTCCCTCACTAGATTGTGGTGTTAAAGTAGATAAACTATTCATAAGTTTTACTACTTCAGCATATGGTCTAGACATTAAGTATCTCATAATATCCATAAGTTGTTCAGAACTTATAGTATAAGTTCTAGGGTTTGGTTGTTGTTCTTTCTTTTTTTCTTTCTCCATCTATCCTCCTATATTAAAATGGTATATCATCATAATCAAAATGCTTTTTAAGTGTATCTAAATTTTCTTGTGCATTTGATATTTTAGTTAATAACTTATCTAACTCCTGTATATGTTGGGGATGTTCCCCAATAGCTACAGAATTATCAAAGTATATTTCGGCTGTTGCTGTGGCTTCTGCTATTGCAGCTTCGTATTTTCTAGCCAATGCTTTTACTAAGTTTTTTCTTGTGCTCATTCTGCTCCTCTAAATTGATAGTATTTATCTTCAATAAGATTTTCATCTAATAGATAGGGATTATCTCTACCCTTTTTATTAAACTCTGTTCTTAAATCTCTTATAGTTTGATTAAGTGTTCTTCCTAAGTTTAAAGAATTACAAACCATATCTTCAACCTCAATCATCGCTTGCTTAACTGCCCCCATCTTGATCCTCCTTTAATTGCTCATCGTCTTTTAATTGTTTATTTAAATTATTAACTTCATCTTGCATATGAATCATAACTTCTTGTAAAGCTAATATCCTACCAAGTTTTTCCATTACTTGTCCGTGTGTTAACATGTAACCTCCTTTATTAGTCTGTTTAAATACCATTGTGCTTTTTGTAAATCTTCTAAAGGTTCCCCTTTAAATTTATACCTAGAAACATATTTTAAAACGTTCCCCTTTAAGTACCCATGATACTCATCATTAGTCATACAATCTTGTATTACATCAATAGTTTCTTTTTTACCATACTTATAATGTGATGGTGAATTAACATTATCGTCTTCCATACTTCCTCCTAATAGAGTTGTATTCTATCATCTCAAGATCATACTCACCTTTGTGAACATTACGTTTAACTACAAGACCTGTCCACCACATTTGTTGAGTAGACTTAGCATAGTTTTCTTTATGATGCAAGTAACATCCTGCAGATAATCCCATAAGTTTTCTACCTGATGGTAAGGCACACATAGCATAATCAAATGTATGTATATGTCCTACAGTAGAAGATACTTTATTTTTTAGTAAGAGAGAACGAGCAATGTTGTCCCCACTAATAGGCTTACCCATAACCCCAGTAGGATAATTGTGACAATAATATACACCATCGACCACAACAGGTTCTTGGTATGGATATACTTCCCAACCATATTGTTTAAATTTAAAATCATCTGTACTAATTGTGCCTTCAAGTTCGGGTATTTCATCTACTGTTCTATCTATCCTATCTTCGTGATTACCAAGTAACATGATTTTTCTTGGTCGTCTTCCATTGAGACCTTTGTTAAATTTATTCAATGCATCATGAGCATGATCTATATCTTTTTTATATCTTCTACCTTCAAAGGATTTTTTACCTTTATCATAACTAGATAGTGAATCCATACTTGCAAAGTCTCCCATGCAAATAATAGTATTCGGCTTTAGATCTCGAGCAAATTTTCCTGCCCATAAAAATCTATCATTGCTTGCTTTTGGGGTACAATGAGGATCCCCTATTACTAAGTGTGTTGCCATTAGTTTAACTCCTTATCACGTTTCTGTTTTAAATATTCAAGAAAGTCTACTACATTATCTGCATCATCAAACTCTGCTACAGAACTTATAGTTAAGTCATTCTTGTTATTCTTCTTATCATCAGCGAATCCACGAAGTCCCCATAGAAACGTTGAATGGGGGTCAGTAGTTGCCATCTTAATCATACCTCTAGCTATTGTAGAACACAACTCGTATTCTTCAGTTGTCATCTTTGCTTTAGTATCCATGGATATACCACAAGTAAATCCAAGTTTCCAAGGTGTAACTAAAACTTTTATTGCTTTAAGCAAATCTAATTTATCTTTTTTCTTAGTCATTATAATTTAAAGTATTTATGATCATAGGGTACAACTTTCCACTCAACAGATTTTTTAAATTTGTTTCTCTTTGCATAATCAATTGCTTCTTTTTCTGAGTCCCATATCTCATTTGTAAATATTCTCCAAGTATCATTATGTTTCATTATCAAACAATACATTTTAAGTAAAGGCAGGTGCTAGACCCCTCAAAACTAACACCCACCCAGTTACGCAAGCTCTTCCTCCTTTTTAGGATTATTAACTTCCGTATACCAAACCCATTTAGGGTTCTTACCTTTTGATTGCTGTTGTGGTAACAACTGCAACTTACTTCCCCAACAAGGAAGTTTATATGGGCAGAACGAACATGCAAAGCCCAAAACTTTATTGCCTGTGGGTTTACTTCTAAATGTTTCTTCCACAGCTTCATAATTTCTTTTAAAGGGTACACCATCTTGTAATGCTTTAAAATTTTCTTTAGCTTTATCTAAAGCTACTTTCTTGTATTCATCGTGTAGTGCAGGTGTTTCACATACTGTCCACTCACCAGTAGATTTGTTAATAGCTATCCACCCACCAAAGTCTTTGCCCTGACCTTCGCTATATAAAAATCCTTGTGACGCATAGCCAAAGGTATCATCCTTAACAACCTCATTAAAACCACCTTCTTCTCCAAACTTTTTTTCAAAAGAATATGGTGAGGCACTTTTAATATCCCATATTTTTTTATTAATCTCAACGTCTTGTCTTCCTTCAATTTTATTCTCCCCAAATTTATATACAACTTTTTTCTGTTCATTTTCTACAACTACTCCTGCTGATTTCATAACAAATAAAGCTAATGCTTCTATAAGATCACCAAATGTATTTCTCATTTTAACATTATAAGGTTGTCCTTCTCCCTTTATACCCTTAGCTTCCATCTGTAATTGACACAATGGTCTACCAATATTAGACATTCTAGGTTCAAATTTAGATCGTCTACCCTCAGTAAATTGCTTGAGTAAGGCGTTTTTACACGCCTCACCAAACTCCTCCACAAGTTTTTTGTCTACTTGGGTAGGACCCTTTGATACATTATCAAGATACTTCTGTACTTTAATAAGTATATCGTTCATTAACTAGCCAACACTTTTTCAGGTGATTCATCACCGAGATCTTTTATAATCTCAGCATCTACATTATCAGAACCATTTACTTTTTTAGTCTTTGCACTATTATATAGTCCAGCAACTTCTAGGTTTTCTGCATCAATAGACTCTTGGAATACCTTTAAAGTATCCATATCAGTATCAGATAACTGTAAATTAGCATCAGCATTTACAGCTATTTCGGGTACGTAAAATACATTACTACCTTTTTTCTGCCTCTTAGTATCAATATTAAGTAAAGTATTAAACATAAGTTTCTTTCTTTTCTTTAGTTGATCTAAGGCAGCACTAACAGGTGAGAATGCTGTACCTGTAACTCTATAGAGTACGGGTAAGTTTTCTGCATTGTGCTCTTTACCCTGTGCAGTTTTACCATTCTTAAATGATAATAGACCATACACAAGTTTATAACACCTGATAGTTCTTTGTTGTTCTTGCTGTTCAGGAGTAAGACTAGATCTTTCTTTAAAAGATATCTTACCACATCTTGTACCACCTAATATATCAATAGCTTCTTCTTTCCAGCTTTTGAATATAATAGATCTGTTTATGTACTCACCTTTAACAGCATCATAATGCATGTATTGCATTGCACTTATGAATGGTCTAAATGTAATTGGTTTTCCAAAAACATTCTGACCTACGTTTGAATCATAAGTATAGAAGTGACCTACTGGTAATTGATTACCATCATCATCTTCGGGTGTTCGATTGATTGCTAACCTTGGTATGTTAGTACCTAGATTAGATCCATCGTCTTGACCTATTGCCTGCATGATTTGCTCATCAGACATTCCTTTTATATTTACTAAGTTATTATCAGACATTTGTCCTCCATTTTAGTTGTTGACTTATACCACATTTTTGTATAAAAGTCAAGTTTTATTTTCTAAATATTAAATCGCTAATCCAAAATAGCATAACTATGTACAGAAAAGATTGTAATATAATATCACTTAACATATTCTTGTATCTCCATTTATTATTTTTACCTCTAAACCATCAGCATTTGCAAAGTATTTAAACTCACTTAAGAACTCATGGTTTTCATGTATGTATAGAACAGTAGGCTCAATCATACATCTTTCTTTTAACTCTGTGTATTCTAGATAAGCACCATAATCTGCATCATCGTATTCATCTAGAGTCTCAAGAGCTTCTACTTCTTTCATATTGCCTCCTTCATATCCAGCCAATTATAACCGATCTTAAGATCCGTGTCAAGTGGGACATTAAAATCAATATTGTAATACGTTTTCAATGCAGGTATTACGTCTGCAGTTCCTTGTTTAAAAATATCAGCCATAACTCTATCTTCGCCAGGATATACATCTGCTATTATAGAATCGTGTACTGTATTTACTAACAAACTTTTTACTTTCTTTTCTCTCATTAAATTATAAATATTAATACAAGCTAGTGGTACAATATCTGCTGTAGCAAAACCTTGAACAGGATAATTTTTTATCTGTGTTCCATATGTAGATCCACCCCAAGGTGTTCGTTCAGCATACGGAAAAGAATACTCTCTACCTGTAGGTAGTTTAACTCTTTTAAATCTAATAGCCTCACTCTGTAATTTTTCATGCCATTGTTTTATACCTTTATATTTTTCTAAAAATTTAGTGTAATATCTTTTCTCATCTTCAGTTCCTGTTACACCACCATACAAAGGTTTAAATGTATGTGCCTTTGCATCTTGTCTAGATACACCAATAATATCTGCAGTGTATTGATGAACATCTATTTTATTTTTTATATCTTCCATGCCTTGTTTATCTTGTGCAAGATACACAGCAGTTCTAAATTCTAGTTGAGAAAAGTCGATCTCTAATATCTTACCATCTTCAAATCTAGATGTGACTACTTTACGAATAGGAAATGTTTTACCTCTAGGTTGGTTTTGAAAGTTTGGATCTCTACTAGATAGTCTACCTGTTGCAGTTATTGCTTGCATAAATTTAGGATGTAGAAAACCTTTTTCATTTGTAAAGTTTTTTAACCCTTCAACAAATGTATTTAAATAAGTGTCTACTGCATTGTGCCTAACGATTGAATCTATAAATTGTTTAAACTCACCTTCAGCTTCACTTGCTATTTTAGTTAGTGTAAGTCTATCTGTTCTAAATCCAGCATCAGCTATATCATATACACTTCTAGGTCTTTGTTGAAACCCTGCAACTTTTGCCATTGGTCTATATAAGTATCCATCACCTTCACATTGAGTACATTTTGTATAATTTTTATATGGGCTACCATCTTTCTTTACTCTTTTAATAACACCCTTACCCCAACAATCCATACATTGTTCTGCTGTTGTTCTATGTATTGTCTCACAATTTTCTGCAACTAAATTTCTAAACTGTACTCTTGAAAAGTTTGGTCGTCTTTTATTTTTACCTGTGCTTTTATCTACACCAACATTAAATATTTTAGCCCAATGTTTTTTATCTTTAGGTTTTTTACTATAAATTAACCAAGATAATTGCTCGGGACTTGATAGATTTATTTTAGTATCTCCCATTTGTTTATATACAATCTTATCTATCTTTTGTTTTAGATATGCAAACTCTGCACGATATTCTCTTTCTACTTTACCAAGTTCATCTAAGCTAACATTAATTCCATTTCTCTCCATGTCAGATAATACAATTAAAAATTCATTCATCATCTTTGCTGTCTTTAATAAATGTTTATTCTTTGGCATTTTAAAATCTGCCATTTGTGAATTAAATAAATTTCTTGTTATTTCTACATCCATTCTACCATACTCTTCGACTAAACCTACTGGTATATTTTGAAAAGGTATACCCCTATCTGTAAATTCTTTTATACGACTATCTTTAGATCCTATACGCCTTCTTCTGCAAGACATTTCTAGTGTTAAACTTTTTCTTATACCTCTGTTTAATATATATTCTCCAAGCATAGTATCATACACTCTTGCATTGTATTTAAATCCTGACTCTAATAACCACATAAGATCAAACTTAATATTGTGTCCTATTAATAGAGTTGTCTTATCTAGTATAGATTGTATGTTATGGTAACAACCTTTATCTATTCTTTCAGAATGATTTGTAAAATAATACTCATCATTTATTCCAACACTAACTAATATATTATCAGGATGAAATGGTGATGGGTCATACCCACCATTACTTGTAACTTGCCACGATGTTTCTACGTCTACTGTTGTAATCATACTTCGTACCTACTTATACTCCTTCTAATGGTACATGATGGCTCTCCATGATAACCATTTATTTTATTTTTACTTACACATAATGTTCTTATTTTATTTTCTGTATCAGAGTTTGAGTTTCTACCTATACCAATTATAATATCTGCCTCTGCAGCTTTACCTGTTTTAGAGTTCTCCATCATATCAAATGATATACTATTTCTATTGTGTGCATCTGCTGATGCTTGTGATATAGCAATCACAGCACAATCTCTTCTCTTTGCTATCTCTCTTACACTTGTATATATCTGTCTTAACTTCTCATCTGTTCTTGCAAATGTACCTGT
>JGI20158J14315_10001088_pt1 | contig 20194 bp, 19 predicted proteins | sample COG_08_FD_14315 | JGI IMG/M metagenome (IMG submission 14315)
AGATGATCAAATCGCTTCCGTTTGTCGGGTACCGAAGAGCGATGATGAGCCACTTGATGAGGATGCAGATGAAACTGCCAATGGAACTGCAGATGGAACTGCAGATGGAACTATAGCCGAGGAAGGCACACCAACAACTCCAGAAGCATAGGGTACACAATCACAATTCTGGCATTACTTTTGCCACCATATGACAATTCAACTTTGAAATTGATGAAACAACTCCTCACCATTTCATTTATTGCCGTGACCTTTATCGCCGCGGCCCAAAAACAAGTCGTTTCTGCATACAACGCCAACAAGTCTGGTGATTACAAGTCCGCTGCAGGATACATAGAAGAGGCCATTGGGGTTGAAAAAGCCGCAATCAAGGACAAGACGTGGAGGTACCGCGGTGAAATTTACTTGAACATTGCGACCGATAGCGCATTGTCACTCGAGTTCCCCGAAGCCCTGTGGATTGCTAAAGAATCGTACCTCAAAGCTCAAGAGCTCGATACCAAGGGCAACTACAAACNAGAAATCANAACAGGCTTAGGATTAGTCCAAACCACAGCTGGCAGTCAGGGAATTGGCGATTACACTTCTGAGAATTATCAGCAGGCAGCCGCCAAATTTGACTTGAGCGCTGACATCGCTGGCCTTTTTGACGTTATCGATACCATGGCAATCTTCAATGCAGCCCTTTGCTTTGAAAAATCCAACGATGTAGACCTCGCTGTAGCCCGTTACAAAACCTGTGGAAGTTACGGTTACCAGGTTCCGAATGTTTATCTCTTTGTAGCGAACCTCCTCAGGCTAGACGATCGAGTAGAAGAAGCTTTGACTGAGCTGCAGGCGGCTCGGGCGCTGTTTCCACGCGAACAAAGCCTGATCATCGAAGAGCTCAATATTTACCTTGAAAATAAGGACTACGAAAGAGCCGAAATGAACCTCAAATTAGCGGCAGAAGGCGACCCAACCAACGAAATCCTTTGGTTTAGCTTAGGAAGCGTTTACGATAACCTTGACAAAACCGAATTAGCGGCCGAAGCGTACCTAAAAGCTTTAGAAATCAATGCCCAATATTTTGATGCGAATTATAATTTAGGAGCCATGTACTTCAACGATGCAGTTCAAGGCATCAATGAAGCCAATGACATGTGGAAGCCCAGAATGACAAAGGCAGAAAGCACAAAACAAAAAGCACTCGAAGAAGCAGCGAAAGAAAAGTTCATGGAGGCTCGGCCGTTTCTCGAAGCAGCTCATGCGTCCAATGCTGAAGATTTAGACACGATTCGGTCCTTACGTGATATCTATGCGCGAACNGGCCAAGATGAGTTGATGCTTCAAATGAGCAACCTNTTNAAATNANGNNTNNCNGAGCAACGNAGANTGATTNGNTAAGAAAGAGGGGTTTAGAGCCCCTCTCTTTNTGTCCCAAATGTTAGTTAACATAATATTTATTATCATTCAATTGGAGGTGGTAACGAATTCACACACAGCTTATAGGGAAACCTTTGTGACGAGGCTACAACTTTGAAAGGAAAAGCGTAAATTTGCAACGACTTTGGAGGTTTGGCAGAGTTGGTCGATTGCACCGGTCTTGAAAACCGGCGTACCGCAAGGTACCGGGGGTTCGAATCCCTCAGCCTCCGCACAAAAAGCGCCCGCTCATGCAGGGCGCTTTTTTTTTCGAAAATTCCACAAAGCACCTTTTCTAGGATTTTCTGCATCTAACGGTCACAATAAATAGTGTTCAGTGAACCGTTGTTACCTTGTCCATTATTCTAAAATCGAAATGAACTCCGCCGCTGCTCATCCTCATTCCTGGTTTTCTGACCCCATTTGGTTCAAAGCCGTAAGATGCCAGAATGAAAGGAATGTAGCGGGCCTATGCTCTGCAAGAATAACGGGCGTTCGCGCAATGATCACTCCCCCATGGGCGCTGCACGTAGGTAAAATTTTCACATCGGACTCCATCGAGGCTTATCGCCACGAATTGGAGGACTTACCGGCATCGGCAATCGTTTGTGACCTTCCTCCGGGAACAACATGTGACTGGCCTGCTCCGTGGCTCCTTCAAGAACGACACACACGTTGGCTTCAGGCCAATGATGAAGCCGTTTTTCCTGAACTACCGAAGCACCGCAGGAAACAGCTTCGCAAGGCCGAACAAACTGGATTAAAAATATCTACGTGTCTTGAAGTGAAACGTGTGCTATCGCTGCACCAGCAGGCCCGTGAACGCAAATCAATTGCTTCCAATCACAGAACGCTGGAACCCCTTTTGCAAACCATCCTGAATTCCCCATACCAGAGCAGCTTCATTGTCACGGACTCTGAAGGGAACGATGTCGCTAATGCGCTATTCCTGCACGATTCAGACCGAACGATTTACGCCTTTGGCGGACAAAAACGCTCACCTCAGTCGAGTCTTGCGACGGTTATGCTCATCGCCGAGGGAATCAAAGCGGCTCAATCCTTGGGGCATAAAATCTTCGATTTTGGCGGATCACAGGACTCCGGTGTCGATCAATTTTACAGGGAATTTGGCGCGAAAAAAGTGCCTCGTTTCCGTGCCATTCGCGTCCGGCCATTGTATCGATTGTGGCTTAATTTAACCCGACCTGACTTGTTCAGTTCACGCTGATTCTAACGAACAACCGTTACCTCGCCTGAATACTCGAAGGGCTCATCATCACAAACATGGTGTGATTTGAATAGCACATAATACGTGCCTTCAGCCACCGATTCATCCGGCCTCCATCCTCTTCCCGCCTGCTGTGTAGAGAATATTTGGTTTCCCCATCGATTGAATACAGAAAGTTCATATCGATAAAATTGTCCCGGGTCCAAAGCTGAAATCGGGTTGCCATCTGGCCCTGTCAATTGCGCAGTCAACACATCGTTTTTAGCATCATTATTGGCAGAAATAACATTGGGGACCAAATAGTCGATTCCTTGCAAAGCTGGAGGCACTGTCGCCTCAACGTCCCACGTTTGTTCAACATCGCAGTAGGCGTTGTACAATGTAATGGTTCCTTGATAGTCACCCACCGAAGGGAAATACATCTCAACTGATGAGGAATCCGAGGAAAAGACGCCTGGAAAATCCCAGGTCACAGCATCTGCACCGTTGCCATTGTACTGCAACAGCATAAACCCGGTTTCTTCGCACGCAGCGAGGGGCTGAATGACCCATGTAGAATCGAACGGATTATTTGGCAAGACGATTACTTCCTGCGTCTGAATATCAGCGCATTCGCTTCCGGCACCTGCCGTAAGCGTGACGAGGTACGTTCCAAAGGCAGGATAAACGAACACGGGGTCGGTTTCGTCATTGGGCAAACCCGCACCACCACCAAAATCCCACGAAAACGGACCGCTCTGGGGAGAAAGGTTTTCAAACGCCACCTCCAAACCTGAACACGGGTCTGAGATGACCTCAAAATTGGCTAGAGGAAGACTCGGCAACTCAAGAGCTTGCTGTGCGTTATTGATGCAATTAAAGGCAGAGGAATTGAGTGTAACAGTGATCTCCTCATCTTGTGGAAACCACACTGAACTTGGATGTTCATTGGTCAAGTTAGGTGGCATGGAGTTTTCTCCAAAAGACCAGTTCCAATTGATGTAATTCGTCCATTCCGAGGTGTCCAGTTCTATGTTTCCTGTCCAACCACCGTCATCACATACCAAGTCTACGATTTCAAATTCCGCATCCCACGTAGCATGTGCCGTCACTTCAAAAAACAAGGAGTCCGCGCAGGTCCCCGTTTCGAAATATAGACTGACACTGTATATACCGGGCTCGTCATACGTGAAGCTCGGTTCTGCTAAAGTACTGACATCGTCAGATCCCGCTACGCCAAAGTCCCACGTATATGCCTCGCTGGGATTGGAAACTTGGTCGAAATCAACGGTCATGCCCGTGCAGGGTTCTGGCGTTTCGTATCCCGGGGATTGAATATTGCAGGTAACCACGTCCAAAGTAAAGTCTCGCAGAATCGAACCTATTTGTTGACCATTTCTCCATTCGATGACACAGACGCCGAGTGCGAACTTACCGGCTAAGTTTGGGGTGCCGCTTAACAGCCCCGTGATGGGGTTGATGGTCAAGCCCGCAACGGCTCCTAACGGGTTCGGACTTGAAAAACCCGGTGACCATCCCACTTGGGTAAACGGAGGTCCTGTCGGTGGATTGGGGATTGGGGTTAACGGTGTTCCTCCAAGGAAAATCGGGCACAACGTGTAACTCAAGGAATCTCCATCCATGTCTGTCGCGCTGTTGTCCAGTTGAAAAGGATAGTTGTTGCAAACGAATGCCTGGGGTAGCTCGTTGAATATGGGCGTTGAATTCGGATTGACCAGGGTAAGATTACCTGGAATCGTTGTAGTGAGGCTGAAACCTTGGTCCTCTGGAATCACGAGATTCGTAATGGAAGGTGACCGGCAACATCGCTGATGCACCAGCGTATAAGGGATTTGGCTCGGCTCCAAGGCAATATTGATTACATACTCTCCGCGCTCAATGCATAAATCCTCGGGGAGGAATGCACAATTATTGGGGTTTTGCGGAATGATATCGGTAACAGAACTGAAGTCAAGATTGCCAGAAACCGTCGTGATCAATGTCGATCCCTGATACACGGCGACGGCAGCTGTTCCATCAAAACCGGTGCCATTGGTATTGTTCGAGCTGCAATCGCGGTAGATGTAGCAGTGGACTTCGAATTCATTCTGTCCTGAAGCGTTGGTGCCTTGATAAACATAGGTGAGCTCTCCACCCACAAGATGCGTTGCTTCTGAGAGTTTGGGAAAGGCCAATAGCAATCCGATCAACACAGCCCATAACCGTGCATTGGCAAGCCAAGAAAGATTCAAACATTTTTTCATCGATGTCAATGTACAAATAACCCCTCTTTAATCCCGAAAGCGAATATCTTTGTTTCATGATTCACAGTCCATTGAAAACCGGGTTGGCCTTTTGTTTTTGGGGAGTCATGGCCATGGCACAAGCCCAAACTGGCATCAATTGCGATGTCCTGAGGTTTCAAACCTTGGACGCCTCATTTATCGAAGTCCATGTCGAATTTGAAGGTTCGTTGTTTCGGTCCTCGCCAGGTCCAGACGGTTGGCAGACTGAGGTGCAGATCGAGGCCGTGGTTCACTCAGCTGACGGCATCGTCAATTATGGCAAAACCAATGTGCTCGGTCCAGCATCCATTGATTCCTTATCAGCAATCGCAGGGACACAATTTCATTTGGAGCGCATTGAAGCGCCAAGCGGGGTGTTCAATGTCACGGTGACCATTTCTGATTCACACCCTGAATCGAACTTCAGACAAGAATTGAACTTACCGGTTCAGATCGCAGCATTGGACCAGCCCACTTGGTCAGACCCCTTTATCGTAGAAGCTTTTGCACCGTCTGATGAAGAACTGACCATGCTGTCGCGCTCTGGCTATGAAATGCTTCCTATTACGCATGGGGAAATCGTCGCGGAAGCCGAGAAAATACAATTCTACTGCGAGTTGTACAATGTCCATGAAGTGGTCGATTCCATGTTTCTAGTCAGCTGTTGGATTGAGGATATCGAAGGGCAAGTCTTGCCAGGGACGCGTCGGTTTTTTCGCAAAGTTGCGGCCCCGATCCTTCCCTTGTTCACCTCTATTCCAATGCCTGAAATTGGCGAAGCCAAGGAACCTGTGGCTTTGGTAGTGCAAGCACTTACGCGAGAAAACCAACCTGATAGCAGAAAATCGCTTGCCCTTTCAGTTGGTTCCAACCGCTGCTTTGGACAACAGAATGGATTACGTTTCTGCTTTGCCCGCCTATTTGCAGATGTTCACCGACTCCTTGACCTTACTTCAGCATATTCAAGACCATCACCCACTGGCTGACGCATCTCAACGTCATACCATTAATGGGGCAATAAAAACAGCTCCTGTGGACCAAATGCAAGCCTTTTTGGCTCATTTTTGGGAGCAGCATTCTCCCGAGTCTCCTGAATTGGGATGGCGAGATTACACCAAAGCCATCGCCTATGCAGATTCTTCTTACGGTGCGTGTCGCAACGGACACGGTGCTGAGACGGATATGGGGTACATCTATCTGAGATATGGCCCCCCCAACACCGTTGTAAAGCGGCACAATGAGACCGATTATTACCCATATGAAATTTGGCATTATCACCGGGCCGGACCTTTTACAAATAAGCGTTTTCTCTTTTTCTCACCGCACATGGTCGCTGAGTGCTTCACAATTTTGCATTCCGATATGCTCGGAGAAGTGCAAAATTCAGATTGGTTGCATCAATTGCGCAACAGAGAGAAAACAGGCTTCGCGTAACGGATAGTCAATTGAACAGACTCAATCCCCGCAGGGATACATTTTCAGGCGAGGAGCCGGAAGATTTGTTCTTCAATCCGCGATGAAGCATTCGAAATCAAATGATCGAACCGTTGTTGCCATCCTCAACTGGAATGGCCAGCGTCACCTCGAGACGTACCTGCCTTCGGTTGTGCAGCACTCTACGATGCATGCCGATGTCGTTGTCATCGACAACGGGAGCACGGATGATTCAGTTCATTGGATTCAGAAGATGCATCCAGAGGTAGAGATCGTTCAATTGGACAAAAACTTGGGGTTCGCAGGTGGTTACAATGCGGGGCTCGCTCAAATCGAAGCAACCAATTACATTCTACTCAACAGCGACGTCCGGGTTACGCCACATTGGATTCCTCCCGTACTCCAAATGATGCAGGATGAAAATTACGCTGCATGTCAACCCTTGATCCGGAACGATTCAGATCCTGGATTGTTCGAATATGCCGGCGCAGCGGGAGGATTTATTGACCGAGATGGATTTACGTTTTGTGCGGGACGAATCTTCGAGGTCTTTGAGACAGATGAGGGACAATACAGCGGCAACCGAGAAGTATTTTGGGCCTCTGGTGCTGCTCTTTTCATTCGAAGTAATGCCTACCATGAAGCAGGAGGATTGGACCATGAATTTTTTGCGCACATGGAAGAAATCGATCTGTGCTGGCGATTGAAAAATCGAGGGTACCGCATTGGGGTTTGTGGATCCTCTGTGGTCTTTCATCTTGGCGGCGGTACGCTGCAAAAAATCAGCCCCTTCAAATCCTACTTGAATTTTCGGAATAACTTGTTTTTACTGGTCAAGAATCATCACCGCAGCGCTCTCTACCCGATGCTTTTGCGTCGAATGATCCTGGACGGAATCGCGGCAATCAAATTCCTCCGGGAAGGGTCGACACCGCTGTTTGGAGCTGTTTGGAAAGCCCATCGAGATTTCCGTTCGCAATTCCAGCTCATGAAATCGCGCAGAGAATTGGAAAAGAAGGCCTGTCAATCAGGCTCAGAAAATGCACCATGCCGTCCCTTGAACTATTCCGGATGGTATCAAGGAAGCATTCTTGTGGCTTACTTCCTCCGAGGGAAGCAGACGTTTGATGAACTGCCTGCAGATCGCTTCATTCAATCTCAATCAAGAAATAGCGGCCAGCAAATGTGAACAGGACGGTGCATCTGCAGAGGTCTGAGAGACCTTTGACGCATGCATGCAAAAGGGATCCGCTCTCCCATACTTCTAGCGGTTTGTGCGCTGTGGATTGGCTGCCTTCCAATGTGGATCGGATTTAAGCTCGCACTGGGGACGGCATTCATCGGAACCCATGCCCTGTTCCGCAAATCGCATTTTAGTATCCTCCCGACCGGTTTGATGATCATGCTTGGAATTTGTATGCATGAATATTCGGATTGGATTCGACCAAAACCCCACCTTCCATTGACGGGGCTATGGAGCTGCCAATCCCAAGGCATACAGAAGGAAGGCCGCGGATTCAGCTTACTTTGTCAATGCAACGCTTATCGCAAGCCATTCCGGGTAGAATGGCCTCATGCCTCACCTCCACCATTCGAGACGCCCTTCCTAGGCTCTATGATGCCATTTACGCATCTTCCACCGGGCGTTATCCAATGGAAACATCGACGGAGCATCTATGGCTCTCTTCATCCAACTTGGAACCAGCAAGTTTCTCGTGGGCCCGATGCTGTTCAAAACCATCAAATACACGCTTGGCCAGCCCCCCCGGTGACGTCAAAGTCTGAGCTTTGGAACGATCTGAGCAGGGTTTTTTCGCCAAGCGTTAGCGGCTTGCTCTTTGCGCTGTCGACTGGGGACAAGCAATACGTTGTACCCAAAACAAGAGCCGCACTCACGCATGCGGGTCTCGCTCATTTGCTTGCAGTCAGCGGCTATCACGTTGGCCTCGTAGCGACAATACCCCTGTTTCTGTTGCGGATCAGACGCCGTGTATTCCGATTTTTTGGGTTCATTTCGTTGGTTGGCGTATGGAACTTTATTGCATTCTGTGAATGGCCGATTTCTGCCATTCGCGCAGGGATTATGGTGACTCTTTTCGCTGCTTTTCAACTGGCTTATCGGAGCGTTTCGTCCCTTCAAATACTGGCGTTATCGGCTTGGGTTTTGCTCATCATGCGACCGGGCATCGCTGGAGAACTCGGCGCTCAATTGAGTTTTATGGCTGTCCTGTCTATTTTATTGGCACTTCAGAGTATACCGAGAAACAACATCGGAAAGAAAGCCCTTGCACTCTTGGCCGTACCGGTGGCTGCGCAATGGGGCACCGGATGTATCTCGTGGTCCACTTTCGGAATTTTTCCCTGGTATTTTTTGCTATTCAACTTGATTGCTTCGCCCGCAATGGTGCTCATTGGATTGGGATTGGCGGGATGGCTTCTGCTGCGTTCTGGCTTTCCGTCAGGCTTGAGCGACCAATGGGCTCAGCACATGAATAGCCTGCTCGAACCATTGGTTGACTCCTTGACAACTTCATTTCATGCTGGATGGAGCGTTTACGTTGGGGCCGTGCCAGAATGGATCTGGTGGATCACGAGCGGGGGGTTCATCCTCGGTGCGGTAATCGTAAACATAAAACCAAAGCAATGGCGACGGGCTATTGGGCTCAACGCAAGTCTCCTGCTCGCTCTGACTCCCTGGATCGGGTGGTACATGGTGGACACCGTTGAGGTGACTTACCGCAGATCTGTGATTTTGACGACGCAACTGCATGCTCCTCACGCCGTCCTTTTAGACGCCCGAGACAGCACTTTTTTCAAAAGGCAATGTGCCCAAAGAAATGTAAGTCACTTGCATTGGGAAGTACTCGAACCAAACGCTTACTGGAGTGATTCTCTTGGCAACTGGCTTGTTCGCCCTGAGCCTGAAGTGGTATGGGGGAAAATAAAGAACCGCCCAATCAGGATTAGCCGATTGGGCGGTTCAAGCATATCGTTAGTTTTCGGAGCCGACAGAAGTCAAATGACCTCTTGGGGAGACCCCGTTCACTTCCGACGCAATCTGTTCAATTCAGATGGAGCAAGTTGGTAAGCACTTGATCCACGTAACCATCCCACTCTGGTAAATCAGCTATGGGGAGAATGGCGTTCACTCGGTTATTTCGGCGACTGTAAATCGCCTCTACATAGAATCCATTCAATTCAAAAATGCAAAGAATGTATCGGTTTTCGACGATGCGTTGGGCCAAACAAATGCCGTGGTCCCACATATAATTTGTCTTTTCGTCGAGCGGTAATCGGTTGAAAGCTGTCAAGTCCATTCTGATATATACTAAGTGTGAAGTCGTAGGGTTCATACGGGAATCAGCCTTCAAATGTTTCACCCTCTTTCCATTACTTTTGAAATATGACACCTGTTGAAATTATCGAATGTCCAAGAGATGCCATCCAAGGATGGCCTCACCCGGTGTCCACCGAAGACAAACTTGCTTATTATCGATCTCTGTTGGACGTTGGCTTTTCAACGTTGGACATGGGAAGCTTTGTTTCCCACAAAGCGGTCCCACAAATGGCGGATACACGCGCAGTCTTTAATGCCTTAGCAGATGAAGGAAAGCTCGATGGCCCTACAAAACCTTTGGTCATTGTAGCCAATGAAAGAGGTGCAAAAGATGCGAGAGCCGCACATGGCGTGCGCGTGGTTGGATTCCCTTTGAGCGTTTCTGCAACCTTCCAAATGAGAAATACAGGGGCCGATAGCGATGCCGCTTGGCTTAGACTGTCCCACATCAAGGAGTTGTTGGAATCCACAGGAATCGAATTGGTCGTATACCTCAGCATGGGATTTGGAAATCCGTACGGAGATGATTGGAGCGAATCCTTGCTCATCGATTGGATCGGTGAATTGGAGCGTCGCATTGCTCCAGATGTCATTGCCTTGAGTGATACCGTTGGCAACGCCACACCAGAATTGCTCACCTCGAGTTTTCGCCAAGCAATCGAGGTGTCAGGCTCGACTGCGCTTGGTGCTCACCTGCATGCCGCTCCTTGGGATGTCCATGCCAAAATTCAAGCCGTATGGGATGCCGGGTGCCGAAGGTTTGATTCTGCAATGAGAGGAATTGGGGGGTGTCCAATGGCGCAAGAAGAACTGGTTGGAAACGTTCCCACAGAAGCGCTGTATTCCTTTCTAAAGGAAGTCACTCCTATTGAGTTTGACCAGCGAGCTTGGAATCATGCACAAAGCTTGGCTGTAGATCTATTTCAGGATGGATAAAAAAAAGCCTCAATTTTTCAATTGAGGCAGTATTCAAAAAGGTTGACTTCAAACCTGTGACGGTGCATATAGATCTGTTCAAACTTTTCGATGTCAATGTGGATACGGTAATGTTTCATAGAAGTGGTTAAGTACACTCCTTTACGTATTCATCTACTAAAAGTTACATTTAAACGATTAAATACCAGAAGTCATCACAGCAAGGAGCAGCCCCGCAACCGTAGCTAGGAGCTTATTGCGGTTGAACCGGTGGCCATCACTGGCCTCGAAAAGAATGGTCGTACTGATGTGCAGAAGAATTCCGATCAGAATGCCACCAGCCCAAACAGGCAGTTCACTCGACCACGCTCCTCCCAAGCTCATCAGTCCATGGTAAGCAACCATGCCCAAAAGCGGCATTAGGCCAAAGACCCCCAAGGCAAGCCAACGTTTTGCCCTTGAAATACCCAGCGCATCCAACAAACCCATCAGCACGAGTGCCACCGGAAACTTATGCAAAGTCAATCCCACAAGCAGAGCCAAATCAACCCCTTCGATTCCATGCAAATGAATGTGACCCGCGTGATCATGGGCATGATCGTGAAGATGATCGTGACCTCCTTCTTCCGCTTCAGAATGCAGAGGCATGGACTCAATAAAAGCATGAAGGCAAAGGCTAAAAAACATGGCCCAAGGCATTTTTGATTTGCCACTCGTCTCAGTTGAATGCACGTGGACGTGCCCGTGCTCTATGCCCTGTGAGCCATATTCTAAGAACCCCTGAAACAAAAATCCCAGCACAACGATCCATCCTACCCGAGGGTCCAAGGCGTACGTCTCTGGCACAAGGTGATTGAAAATAATTCCAATCAGAAACGCTCCACCAAAAGCCAATATCAAGCTCAGGTGTTGTTGAAGGTATCTACCGAACCGGTCATAAGCCGCAGCACCAGCGAGTGCTATAGCCATTAATATAAGGGCTGCTAACCACATGATAATTTCTGAGCGACAAGTATACACCGAGGACTATTCAAGGTCAAAGGGTTTAGAGAATAATCTCCATACCGATGAAGCGTTCGCCAACCCAAAGATTCAAGCTGACGCTCCCAATCCTGAGGTGACCAAGCCCTTACGCGCTCGACAAAATGCTTGGGCAACCCAGAAGAATCCACATATTGAATGGATTTTTCAATCCAACCACCGGCAATTCTTCGATGAATTGAAAAGGAATAATCCTCCCGTTCAATTATTTCTTCCGGGACCAATTTGTTCTCGACCCAAGGCAAATTCAGGAAATCTAAAATGAAAACTCCCTGCTCGCTTAGCACGTGATCAATCCCCTTGAACGTGAACTCCAGATCTCGTTCATCTTCGAAATATCCCATGCTGGTGAACATGGAAACCACCGCGTCAAATTGATGGAGGCTAAATGAAATCGGTAAGGTTCGCATATCCCCTACACGAAAATCAAGCCGATCCCTTTTGGCATACTTTACTTGGGCCGACCGAATGCTGTTCTCACTCAAATCTACTCCCATAACCTGGTGGCCCAATTCGGCCAAATGTGCCGCATGCCTCCCGGCCCCGCACCCCAGATCGAGAACCCGAAGATTCCGCTCTGAGAGGATGACGTGAGATACCTGCTCTATGAACTTCTCCGCCTCTCGATCATCTCGCTTTTGATAGAGCGAATGGTACGCATCGGTGTTGAACCAATGACGAAACCAATCCGAGTCGCTTTTCCACAAATCAATCATCATTACTATTCTGCAAACCTACTTCGAAATCGAGCCCTTTGGTTTTATTTTGATACATGTCCAGTGTGGTTCCTTCAGATTCGACTAACCTGCCGGTGAACCAATCGTTTGCCGCAGATTCCACCGCCATGTCATCATGCGAATTGAGGTGGACAGGTCCTGTTCATGATTCCAGTTCACGGTTTATACTTGATTGGATGGAGAATCGCCTGGATGCAGTGCAGGCATCAAAATTGCAGAAAAAGCGAATTGTCCATGTGGCCATTGAACTTCTGCAAAACCTCCACCATCATTCCGCCTCACCAAAGGAAAAAATTATCTTTTCAATTCACGAAACCAACTCCAATCGTTGGACCGTGCGATCACAAAATCCTGTCAAGCCTGAAGCCCAGAAGCCGCTTGAAGACCGCTGGACGCAACTTAAAAGCCTTAATCTGGAAGCCCTTCGTGCCCAACGCATGAAGCAAATCTCCAAGCATGAACGAAGCCTTCACGGCGGGGGCGGCATTGGGCTCAATGAGATATTGAGGAAATCAGACGGCTCTGCAGAAATGAATTTCTCAAAATCACAATCTGATGTGGTTGTTACTTTTATTGCCGAACTACCTTTACGCTCATGAGTTTACTCCAACTTGAAGGAACGCCCAAAACCCCAAAAGTAGAATTCATCGACGCTCCAATGTCCCTGGCACTGAGCGGTAGATCTATTCCTGAAAATTCAATCGAATTTTATAAGCCGCTGATGGATTGGGTAGATGCTCATTTGTCGGATTCCAGCAGCAATCCAATCGAAGTTTCTATTCGCCTTGAGTACTTCAACACAAGCAGCAGTAAATGCCTGATGGATTTTTTGAAGCGGATTGAAAAATCTCCCGTCAACGCAACCATTCTGTGGTACTATGAAGAAGAGGATGAGGACATGCTTGAAGCTGGAGAAGATTACGATGCCATCATTGACATTCCCTTCCGATTGATTGCAACATCAGCCTAAGGATCAGTCCAGGCGACGGCCCCAACTCCATCGTTCAGGCAAGCGATTCGCCAATATAAAATAGAGGGCCAACGTCATTGTCCACAGCATGAGCAGGTTGAATGCCGGTGTTTTAAATGGATAAGGCCCAAGCTGTTTTTCAGGCACATAATAAGGTGCATTCCAAGCTTGTATTCCCAAAGGCATTTGATGAATAAATGCTGTTTCTTGGACTAAACCCCTCGAGGAAACCGCGATGCGTTGATTCCGGTCCGTCTGCATGACCCAATCCTGCAACGCTTCATTGTGGTGACGGTCTTTCAGCTTCTTCAAATCAACATTTTGAGCCAATGCCGTCCTCAATGAATCGCGTTGCCTAAACGCCTCTCGATAAACCTGCTTAAACATGGAACGAAGTTCTGATTCAGTACCCAAGCCCTCTACGTCGTAGCCCCAGCTCTCCAATTCAAGACAAGCTTTGGACCATTCTTCCTTCCGCAATTGCTCTGAATCCAGATCGCGATAAGATTGATACCAAAAGTCCCGCCGCCAAGCAGAACGCTCCAACCTGTCCTCCAACTTAACAAAGGGTTTATCCGACTCATTCTCCCGCGTCAGATGCACGGCTAGCGACTCAAAGCCCCAGCGTGATGCCATCATATTCCCAATAATGGGTACACGGTCCACTTGGGTAAAGATGGGATTAAAGCGGTCAAACCGAATAATCGCTCCTCCAAAAATAATCTGGGGAATAATCAAAAGCGGAATAATGATGTAGATGTTCTTCGCCGACTTCATCGCTGACGACAGATTCAAACCCAATAAGTTTGAAAAACTACTCAAGCTGAATAAAGTTAAGAATATCATTCCCAATGCGTTAGGAATTTCGAGAGTCCATACAGCAATCCCTGCGTATAAGAAGCTCTGAAGCGCACTTATGCCGAGCATCATGGCTGTTTTAGAAGCCAAATACGCGTTCCAATTCAATTGCAAGAATCGCTCGCGCCGCAGCGTCGGTCGGTCCCGAAAAATCTCCTCTGCACTAAAACTTAAACCAAGGAACAAGGAAACAATGACCGAAATGAAAAGGAACTGAGGAAGATTCTCGCTCTCGCGGTAGATGTAGTCATGCTCCCCTCCTTGGTACCGCGTGAATAGCGCTAACAACAAGGCCAGTGCTGGCGCCTGCAACAGGTTCATCCAAACGTACTGCCGATTTTTCTTTTTCGCTGCAAAATCTCGTTGCCAAAAGACCTTGAACTGCGTCCACCAAGCAGGGGTTTGCCCCTGCTCAGGTAGCTCCTCTTTCGATATTTTTCCTGCCACAGCATGAGGCTGGATCATGTTGTAATAGTCGTTCCATTCAATCGGTGAAACCCGACGGTTCTCCGTTAAATGGCCATATTCATCGACCATGCATGACTCAATGGTTTCGAATATCTCTTCCGGATTAATCGTTCCGCATTCGTAGCAAATACTCTCCTTAGAAACCACTTGGTTGGATACCTCTTTGAGGAAGCTTAAACATTCCATTGGATTGCCTTGATAAACCGGATAGCCTCCAACATCCATGAGCAAAAGCTGATCAAACAGCTTGAAGATATCCGAACTTGGCTGATGGATCACAACAAAGATAACTTTGCCCCGAAGGGTGAGTTCTTTCAGGATATCCATGATGTGCTCGCTATCCCGGCTTGACAGTCCGCTTGTAGGTTCATCCACAAACAACACATCAGGCTCACGAATCAACTCCAGCCCTATGTTCAACCGTTTCCGTTGGCCACCTGATATGGTTTTATCCATCACAGATCCTACACGCAAGTCCCGAATATCCCAAAGACCGAGTCGCCTCAAGGTCTTTTCAACTTGCTCTTCAAGGGCGGTGTCATCCAAATTGGCAAGGCTCAATTGGGCGCTGAACTTCAAGTTATCCCATACACTCAACTCACTAATTAGCACATCTTGTTGCGCAATGTGACCGATACTTCCCTTCGTATGAGCAGCTTCATCATGCACCGAATATCCATTCAAATAGACCTGACCAAAAGTGGGCTTTTGCGAGCCATTCAAAATATTGAGCAAAGTCGATTTACCTGAACCACTCGCACCCATGATACCTATTAAATCACCAGAACTTGCATGCACCGACAGGGGGCGCAAGGCTTGTTCGCCTGGATATGAGAAGTAATGCGAAAGGTCAACGCCTTTAAACTCAATTTGAGCCATATCTCGATCACACTCAGAGCACATCTGAAGCACATCGCTAAAGAAAACGGTATGACCGGATCCATTTTTGAGCACACTGCCTTGTGCCATGGGGGTTGTCGCCAAGGAGACTAATGGATTGCCGTTCAGACGTAAATCACCCGCGCCCAAATTCTTGATAAAGAAAAGTTCATCAGATGAAACATTGCAAGCCACCACTTGAAAGTCAACTTCATGAGGAAAAGAAATTGAAAAAACAGGGGAGTCACACACGTCTTCTGTGCTGTCACATTTTACCAATTGCTTGATATTCAATGCATCCTGTTCATTCAACAGGAGCGCAGAAGACACCGAGTTCAAAAAACTGTCAGCGTCATCAATGGTCCCCGTTGATTTGGCTAATTCTGATAGACGGGCAAACATGATGAGCCGATCGGTTACTTCAAGCTCTCCCTGAATTTGATCGCATAAAAAAAGCAGGCGCACCGAAAGTTTGGATTTGCGCTTGGCAAGCATTCGCTCATCATTCGTGTCGGGCGCCCTTTTATTCAATTCAGCAAGCGCCGTATCGTAATGTTTTAGATACGTCTTGGTGAGCTCAAAGGAAAGTCTACCGGATAGATACCGGTCCGCCGCTTGGCGACCCAACATGGCTTCACGAGAACTCCTTCCTGCAGCAAAAACTGCAAAAAGCCGCATGAGCGCATCAAGGATACCCGTGGTCATCATAGTGTTCACCTACGATGAAACCCCTAGAAAAGTTGCAGTTTACCGATAAAAAAGGCGATTACTGCCTTTCAAAGCACCCTTTGTCGGGAACTCCGATGTTTCGAGGCAAACCATCGAGGTCCGTGGAAATATTAAATTGGGATAAGCCTCCATCCCAGAGCGTGTTGTTGGATGTCAAGTGGAAATCTCGGTTAGAATTTGAGGCGAATGGGGGCACATTATCCGCAGTTGTGGCCTCAAGAATGGCAGATGGAAAATCCTCATCCTGCACATCCACTGCAGAGTTCCGAATCAACGGATTCAGCGGAACATTCAACAAACTCACAACCAATTCATCAAAATCGGATAAGGAATAATTGTTGCCCCACATGATGCAATTGTTGAACTCCGAGCCCTCCAAAGAGCGCACTTGAATTTGTCCGTTCACGTCTTCGTACCAATCCGTCATCAATACGGAAGGAGATTGGCGCACGCCTTCTGACCAATAATTTGCAAACGTGCAATGATCCATTCGGTACCTTCCGCCCAATGTAAACGCCGCGGTGGACTGGCCACAATCGTACATGAGGTTGTTGTATCCGTCAATCGTCGCGCCTTGTGCAACAGGCCATACGCACTCATATTGTGAATGACGGTATTGGTAATTTCCAAGGCCGGTTCTGCCGAAGTGCCCGTTGTGTCTACCTGCAATCCGATGGTGCCATTTTTTAATACGGCATAATCCATTCTGCACTCAACCCCTCCAAACAACCAAATCCCCCCTCGTTGCGCTGTGAACTCCTCAATTCCATATTCCGTCTCAAATTGAAAATCAAGTTCAATGCCCCATTGACCAGCAGCATCAGCATAGGAATCCTCTAATCGATCTCCTTGAAAGACCACCTCATTCCCCAAACTCCCATTCACTTCAATGGTCGACTGATAGACCAGGATTCCAGATCCGTTGTGCACATGCACTTGTGTGCCTTCCTCAATGGTCAGTTGGCAACCGGGCTCTACTTCAACAATTCCGTAGACTACGTGAGGCAGGTCAGACTCCCATACTTCATTGCAGGAAGGCAAAGGTGAAATCTTGTCCAGTCCCCCGTGAAAATGAGCGTTTTGCCCCCACGCGATCAATTTGACGAACTGGTCGAATCCATTGGCATTGACACGGATCTCATCTTCGATTATGAAGGGGACATTCATGTCTGTGGGATCCACGGTGACTTCGATGAATATCCACATGCTGTCTTCTGACATCAGCGGCCAATCGGTGACACTCGGTCCCACTTCGCCGTCTATGTTAATGCGAAACGGTGACTCCACTCCTCCCACCAATGAAATTTCATCAATGCGCACCGCTTCATTGCTGGAATTAAAAACTTTCAATGGCAAGGTAACCGAACCAATAGTGGTGAATACGGTATCAAAAAGCACCGTATCTGCTGAAAAGGACAACCTCAAATCCGGATTGTCGGAATACGACACTTTTCCGCAGCTTCCCAACGCAGCAAGCACCGCAGCAATTAGCAATGTCATCCACGGTACCATGCTCATCTGGGGCGCATTGAAAAATATCATACTTGTCTTCATGGAATGCAAAGATGATGCATATTCACGGTATGAACGCACATCATCAAGAATTCATTGCGCACTTAAAACGACATGATGAAATCTTATATGACCGAGTTCGTTCACATGGCCCAATCACATTTCCGTCGGTGAAACCAACTCCTAAATCATCCTTTATTGCGCTTTGCAGAGCGATCGTAGGCCAACAATTAAGCACCAAGGCCGCCGCGACCATCTTCCTAAGACTTTCTGAATGGGCTGAGGCTAACGGCGGTCTTACACCTTCGTTCATCCTCAAGCACAATGCACAAGAAATGCGCAACGTCGGCTTGAGTCCCCAAAAGGCCTCCTACCTTCTCGCCTTGAGCAACGCTTGGAATGACAATGAAGATCGGTTTGAATCCCTCCACACCCTATCAAATGAGCAGGTGATCGCTTCGTTGACTGAGATCAAAGGAATCGGTATTTGGACGGCACAGATGTTTCTGATCTTTACCTTGCTTCGACCCGATGTATTTGCCCCAGGAGATTTGGGACTCAAAAAAGCCATGGAGCGCCTGTATGGCATTTCCATGGCTTCTTCTGAATCCATCTTTCGAGCCCATGCCGAACGATGGGCTCCTTATCGCTCCCTCGCCTGTATGCACCTTTGGAAGGTGCTCGATTCGAATGAATCAGCCGAGGTAGCTCTTTAGAATACGGCTTCTGCTTGTGTGCTTCAATCGACGGATCGCCTTTTCTTTAATTTGACGAACTCGCTCACGGGTCAAATCAAAGCGCTCACCAATTTCCTCCAAGGTCATTGGGTGCTCACCATTCAAGCCGAAATACAAACGAATCACATCACCTTCACGAGGCGTGAGTGTGCGCAAGGAACGTTCAATTTCTTTTCGAAGCGACTCCGTCATCAAATCCATATCCGGTGAAGGCGTATCTCCGGTCCGCATAACATCGTACATATTGGAGGACGACTCATCGCCATCCTTCAATGGAGCATCCATGGACACGTGACGGCCGGCATTTTTCATGCTTTGCTTCACCTCGTCCAACGTCATGTCCAAGGTCTCAGCCAATTCCGCTGCGGTAGGAGGACGCTCAAACTCTTGCTCTAAACGAGCAAAAGCCTTGTTGATTTTGTTGATGGAACCAATCTTATTGAGCGGCAGTCGAACAATTCGGCTTTGCTCAGCCAAAGCCTGTAAAATACTCTGGCGGATCCACCAAACTGCATATGAAATAAACTTAAAGCCCCGCGTTTCATCGAAACGTTGCGCAGCTTTGATCAACCCCAAGTTGCCTTCGTTGATCAAGTCAGGCAAGGATAATCCTTGGTTTTGATATTGCTTCGATACCGACACCACAAAACGCAAATTGGCTTTCGTCAACTTCTCCAGCGCCACTTGATCTCCCTTCTTGATGCGACGAGCCAACTCCACCTCCTCTTCTGCAGTAATCAAATCTACCCGACCAATCTCCTGCAAATATTTGTCAAGAGAAGCGGTCTCACGATTCGTAACCTGCTTGGTGATTTTTAGTTGCCTCATGGAATGAATTACTTGATTGTCGTACTAGGATAAATGAATTTAAATGGACTTTGTTGCACCAACGGTGTTAATCGTTGTTGCTTTCTTCACGCCGAGGACCTCGATCGCGGTCACGATCACCTCGTCCTCGTCCTCGATCACGGCCTCCGCGATCGCCACGAGGGCGTTCTTCTCGCTCAACGTAGCCCTCTGGCTTCGGCATCAAAACCTTGCGACTCAATTTAATTTTACCCGTCTTATCGTCTCGCCCTACCACTTTAAATTTCACGAGCTCTCCTTCCTTCAGAATGTCTTCTACTCGGTCTACGCGGTTCCAATCCAATTCAGAGACGTGAAGCAATCCATCTTGGCCAGGAATGACTTCCACAAAGGCACCATAAGGCATGATGCTTTTCACCTTGCCTTCGTACTCTTCACCTATTTCCACCGTTGGTGGGAAAGCAATCGCACGGACTTTAGCTAGCGCTGCGTCAATGGCAGATTTATTCGCTGCCGCAATCTCTACGATGCCTTTTCCGTTCACATCTTCGATGCTGATAGTGGTCTCTGTTTCAGCTTGGATTTCCTGAATGATTTTTCCTCCTGGACCAATGATTGGTCCAATAGCATCTCCTGGAACTTCCAATGAAACAATCCGCGGAGCATGCTCTTTGTAGTCGCTTCTCGGCTCAGATAGACTTCCGAGCATCTCACGGCGAATGTGATGACGGCCTTCTCGAGCTTGCGCCAGCGCTTCACGAAGCTGCTGGAAGCTCAAGCCTTTGATCTTAATGTCCATCTGGCACGCGGTAATGCCGTGCTCTGTTCCGGTCACCTTGAAATCCATATCCCCCAGGTGGTCTTCATCGCCTAA
>JGI20158J14315_10001093_pt1 | contig 20121 bp, 15 predicted proteins | sample COG_08_FD_14315 | JGI IMG/M metagenome (IMG submission 14315)
GAATGGTTGAAGAGATGCAAAAAAAGGATGGTGACTTTGTTCAATACCTACCTGCACCAAAGGAGCGGCATTATTAATTCCCGCAGACTAGTCCAGGCACACTTTACCTGCTTTTTGACATTCCTTCTCAGCTTTTTGGCAATCGGTTGTGGCCTAGAAAACAAAAAGGAACTTTTTTCGCTTACTGAGCTTTCGGGCAGTGCATTAGGCACCACCTGGTCCGTAAAAGTTGTTAGCTATAAAGAATTTGATCAGGTGGATCTTAGAAATGAGATCGTACAAAATATAGAGAAGGCCGAAAAAATCTTTTCACATTGGAAACCCGACTCTGAGCTTAGTGAACTTAATCATGCACAGGACACCAACCCTAGATCCATACATCCAAGACTCCACGAACTCATCAAACATGCCAAATGGATGAATCGTGAAACCGGCGGGGCCTTTGATCCTACCATCGCACCATTGGTCAACCTTTGGGGCTTCGGGCCAACTAGTGGCACACGCTCCACCATTCCCAAAGATGATAAAATTGCAGCAGCTAGAAAACTTACGGGAATGGATAAGTTGGAAGTGTTGCCTAAAAACATGATCCAAAAAAGAATCGCTGGCATGCGGCTAGACCTTTCCGGTTCAGCCAAAGGAGAAATCATAGATCAGGTCTGTCAGCTTCTCAACCGCTGGAATTTCAAAAATTATCTGGTTGAAATTGGGGGAGAAATCAGGGCCCATGGACGAGGAAAGAAAGGTAATAATGGGTGGACCGTCGGTTTAGAGAGCGGAGAATATGGTCGGGGCCGATTCGTATCGATAGCTCTTCGCGATTATGCAGTAGCCACCTCCGGTACTTACCGACTAAAAAAAACAAATCCTAAGTCGCCAAGAAATGCTTCTCATCTACTCAACCCCAAAACAGGAAGTCCAATTGAGCATAATTTAATTGCAGTCAATGCATTTGCCCCCACCGCGAGGGATGCGGATGCCTGGGCCACAGCCTTGATGGTCATGGGACTGCAGGAGGGCATGAAAAAAGCCGAAGAAATGAATCTGGTCGCTCGCTTTTGCAAAGAGGTAAACGGTGAAATAGAATTTCATTACAGCACGGCTTACCAACGCCTTTTTCCTGCCAAAAATAATTTATAATTCCATCTGATTTCTTCTTGTTATCAGCCATTACACAATTCTTACTGAATTTTTAGTATGAACTATATAGAATTCATAAAACCACACTTATTAATTTAAAAACTTCTATACTAATATTCTCAAACCTAAGATTTAGGCTTTGGAACATGGTCACAAGCTCCAAACATTGAATTAAATTTATCAAATTATGAATCGAAGAAACTTTATTAAATCGAAAGTTGCTGGAACAGCGATCCTTGCTTCCTCGGGTCTAGTCTGTAAGGCAACTGCCAAGAACCCTCCTGCAGTAAACGAACATACTTCGATTCTTGATGTCGATATTCTGGTTGTCGGTGGTGGGTCCGCCGGACATGTGGCAGCTATCCAAGCCGGTCGTTTGGGAGCCAAGACTGTTCTGCTTGAAAGAAATTCCCAATTGGGAGGAACCACGACTACCGGTGGTGTCTGCTTCCCTGGACTTTTTCACGCTTGGGGCAAGCAGGTCATTTCCGGAATTGGTTGGGAACTGGTCGAAAAATCTGTGGAAATTGATGGTCGTAAGCTTCAGGATTTCACGAAAAATCATCGATCCCATGTGCCCTATCATGTTGATTTAAATGGTCAGTTGTATTCCCTGCTTGCTGAAGAAGCCTGCTTGGATGCAGGCGTATCCCTCGCTTACTATCAATTCCCAGAAAAGGTTAGCCAAGTTCCCGAGGGCTGGATGGTCGATATTCGAGGGCAGGGAGTCAGCTATTCATTGCGTTGCAAACAGATTATAGACTGCACTGGAAATGCCACCGTGGTTGGGATGCTAGGATTTGAGCGGTTGCGTGGAGATGAGCGTCAGCCTGGTACGCAAGTAGTTATTTACAAGGGACTTGATATGGCAGTAGTCAACAAAAACGCCACGCAAATTCAGCAAATGTACAATGAGGCCATCAAGGAAGGTCGCTTGCAGAAAGGAGATACCTGGAGCGGTAATGTGATGCAACCAATCCGTAGCACCCGAGGAAATGTGAATCATATCTTTGGTGCCGATTCCACGGATGCGGGCACCCAAACCCAAACCAACTTGGCAGGTAGAAAATCAGTTCTGAGAATGCTCAAGTTTCTCAAGACTATCCCTGGAGGAAAGAATGCCAGCATTGACAGAATGATGAACGAGACAGCAACCCGTGAGACTTTTCGTATCAAAGGGGAGACGACCCTTACCGTCCATGACTACCAGCACGGCAGAATATTTGATGATGCCCTGTGTTATTCCTTTTACCCAATCGACTTGCACACCAAGGATGGTGTAGTACCCAAACACCTCAAGAGGGGCGTGGTTCCAACCATTCCAAAAGGCTCACTGATTCCGAAGGGGTCCAAGAATTTAATGGTTGCAGGTCGTTGCCTATCCAGTGATCGCTATGCCAATTCTGCAGCACGGGTACAGGCATCCTGCATGGGAATGGGGCAGGCAGCAGCCTGTACTGCAGTGCTCGCCGCAAAGTCTTCAATAACCCCCCAAGAAGTTCCTCTGAATGATATTTACTCCCTGTTACATGAACATGGGGCAATTGTACCCTCCAAGTCTTAAGAGAGTTTGAACAGAAGGCGGATCATATCTCTTTTCAATGCCCTCCTCTTTTTGGTCATGGCATTGTCGGGCATTTATGCCTTTTCACAGCCTTTCTCCATCGAAATTATCGGCCTACACGCCTTATCCGGGTTCGTTTTCATTGCGGTGGTTGTTGGGCATATTCTCAACAATATTGTTCCTCTCAAAAAATATTTTAAGCATAGTACAGCAATGGCAGTCGGGCTTGCGGTTGCTTTAATCACTGCATTCTTTTACTACCAACCAGCACCCATCAAGGCTGTTCTTGGATTAAGTGGTAACCTTGGACCAGCTTTGGATATGTTTGAACTGGAAAAGAAGGGTCTCACCTATCAGTACTCACCAGACCCTGGTTACAAATTACTTTTGGATGTACGAACCGGTCCAAGTTATGATCCGCAAAACCCTCCTCATTTAGCGATTTGGCTAGAAAATCAGTCTCTTTATCATATCAAGACTCTCTATTCAACTGACCTGAACGACAGCCAGAAACAACTCCCCTACTGGGCCTTTAAGGTCAAGGGTTGGGAACAAGCGAAAAGAGATGCAGAGGAAAAACAGTTGTCCCTGGATGAATCAATTGATGCGATTTCAGAGGCTACTGCAAATGGTTCCTTCGATCCATCAGATTACATCCTGCCCAAAGACCAAAATTCCTCGATGCCCTACCGGGTGATGCTCGAAATCAACCAACCCAATGATCCATCCAGCCAACTGGATGACCAACCTTCCCTGGTTTATGAAGTGGAAGTGGATAATTTTGACCCCCGAACCTTTCAACTACTTGAACTTGTGGGCTATCCTTCCTTGGACCAAGAAAAAGACGAGTGGTACCTCAGCTATGTGGATCAAAGCATTGAATCTGCTTTTGAAATCGTGGACAGTGCTCTTTTGCAAATTGAGCGAGAATACGAGAACTCCTTTTTTCAGAAGATCGAAAAGCCCTGATTATTTTTGGCAAGAGAAACTTTGTTGAAGGCCATTCTCCTTAATTTTTTCTCAGTTTTACCTTTTGCTTTAACCAAGCCCTCGCTTTTTGCCGGGTTGAACTTTCCCGATGTGCCCAAAGATCGGTATGGGGATGAAGAACCTCTCCCTCTGGGATGGAAAAAATATCGTTCACAGGCACCGGTAAAAAAGTGAAATCTGCAAGATCTGTATGGTCTTTCAAAAATGAGTTTTTGTCCCCGCAAATGAGTGCGGGTCGATTATTGAGTCGATTAATCCGCCTAAGTGCTGACTCTCGGTCACTCGCTTGGTACTCCCACTCTCTTTGCCCATCAAAATGATCGTGAGTAATCATGCCTTTCCAAAACGATGCGATCTCATCATCCGCAAGTCCAATGTAACTACAGGCAATGGCTCCGCGGGAAAAACCGCAGATAAAAAGGTTATTGGTATCTCCTCCAAAGTCCGCACAGATGCGCGGGAGATTAACTTTACAATAATCGATCGTCGCCTCTCTATCCCCCCACCATGTTAAAGCATTTTCTTTTTTACCCTTTTGAATGTAGGGCATGGTTACCCAAATAAATCCTTTTCCACCGCTCAACCCATAACCAAGATTGGCATCTTTAACTTCTCCCGTTGCCCCAGATGGCACAAACTTGTTTCCGGTGTATTCAATCAAAACGGGAAAGCTTTTCCCCCATTTCCAATCGGTCGGCAAATACAAAGAGTGATAAACCTGAGTGCCATTATATTCCGAAGCAACCTGTCGAACTCGTTTGCCAGGTGACGGTGCACTTTTGGTCATCATTGGAGTGACCAGATCATCTAACTGAAGATTTTGGTTTTTACTTTGTAGTTCGAATGTACTTAGGGACAAAGAGAATACATAAAAGACCTTCAGCAGAATACTCTCTTTCATGGGATCAAAATCAAAACTTTTTATTTATAAGAAATAAGGAGAGGCATTGTATAATTTGCAGATTTAATCAAAGATTCAATCTTAGTGAAATTCATAAATTTTTGGTTTCTAATATTTTTTGTTGCAGGTGTCGTGCATGCAAGAACCTATGTGGTATCGCCACAGGGGAACGACGGTAACCCTGGCACCTTTGAAAATCCAATTCAGACTATTTCATCAGGTGCAAGAAGGGCTCAGCCAGGAGATACCGTCCTGGTACAGGAAGGAATCTATCGGGAACGAGTAACCCCCATCCGAGGTGGTCGACCCGGTATTCCGATTACTTATCGGGCAGAGAGAGGGAAACGGGTATTTATAAGAGGCTCGGAAATATGGACACCCAAATGGTGCAAAGAAGGAAAGGGAATCTACTCAGCCAGACCAGAGGATGATCTGTTTGATGACCGAAGTTCCGAATACCTCGATCACCATAATCCATTTAAAGTATTACTTGCGTCCACTCCGTATCGTAGAGAAGGCAAAAAAGAAGCTGAGCGTAAAGCAGAAGGGGATCTTCGCTTTAGCGAAACTGACGATCGTATAGCTTACACTTGTGGGCAAATTATTGTAAATGATCTTCCATGGATGGAAGTTCCATTGAAAGAAGAACTGGCTTCGGAAAAATGGTGGTATGATCCAAAGAGCGAAAGAATTTGGATTCACTTTGGCAATGTAGTACCAGAAGAGCAAAAGATCGAGATCACCACCCGACGCAGGCTTTTTGCTCCCATAGAGCGGGGACTTGGTCATATCATTGTGGAAGGCTTTATTTTTGAGCATTGCGGAAACCAATATCCCACCAATTTTTGGAAGGATAAAAGGTACCCCCAAAAAGGTGCGATTGGCTTAGAAGCAGGCCACAACTGGGTTATTCGGAATAATCTCGTGCGCTATGCCAAAACTACCGCGATTGATTGTGGCAGAGTGGATGGGAATACTCCCTACAATGGATATTCGCATGATAACCTAATTGAAGGAAATTATTTCATTGATAATGGATCTGCAGGAATCCTCAGTTATGGATCAAAAAACTTAACCATACGCAACAATGTGATCCTCCGGAATAACACCCTAAATTTTTTTGGTAAAAAGAGATGGGAGCATGGCGGTATCAAATGCCATCATTTTAAAAAGGGAAAAATTGAAGGAAACTATATCGCCCACAATGCTTACTCTCCGGGAATATGGTTCGATAATGAATTCCCAGACAGTCGAATCAGTCGAAATATCATTCACCATAACGGCACGCACGGTATCTTTCTGGAAATGAGCAATTATGAATTCGATCAATTACTGGTGGATCACAATCTAATTTTCGAAAACCGGATGGATGCAATTTATATTCACGATGCATCTGGGGCCACTTTCACTCACAATTTAATTTCTGACTCTTCCAATCCATCAAGCGGCGGGCAATTGGTCCGAATTCAACAAGTAAGCCACCGGGCAAGTACCGCAAATCACAGCTTTTTTTATAATTTATTTGTGGGTAGATTAGCGAAGATCGAAACCAATTACCCTGAGTTTTTAAGCGGCATACAAAGATTTGATTTCAATGGTTATGGATTCCACAAGGACGACAGAAACTTTCTAATTAGCAATAAAAGCGATGTGCCCTATCCATGGAAGCAAGATGCTTTTCANGTTTTAATCCTCAAAGAGCTCGGTTACGGAAAATCTCCAACTGAATGGATAAAACTGAAAAATAAAGTCTCCATCAATATCGATGAGTGGAAAACTTTTTGGAAAAATAAAGATCAGAAAAATGACCTAAACAGTTTCTTCTCCCCAGATTGTAAAATTAGATACGACGAGCATAAGCAGGAAATTAAGATCCTTAACTTCAGGCAATCTTCACCCAAAGGAACCTCGTCCAGTCCATATAATATGGAAAAGGATTTTTTTGGTAAAAACCGTATCAATAATAAAAACGATCCATTCGGACCCTTTACTCTAGGTAAGGATAAAAAAGATACCTATAAAATTTGGTCGGGATTAAAAATCCTCAAGCCTCAAAGCTTACCCGCAAAAGATTGGAACCGTTAAGAAAAGGTTATTTGCGTTTCCAATAAAACATCCGTTCTTCTCTCTCCCTACCTTCAAAGTTTCGGGGTTCCCATTCTTCGATCAGTTCAAATTTGTCCGAAAATCGATCGATGATCTCCTCCCTACTTGCACCAAAAGGTGGACCCTCTTCGGTCAGAGGAAAGGTAAAGTGAATAGCCAGGAAATGCCCACCCGGTTTTAACCAACGCGTCACTGCCTTGGCATATTCATCCCGTCGTGCCGGATCGATGGCACAGTACAGGGTGTGCTCAAAGATGAGATCGTAGGGTTCCTGTGGTGCATCTTGTAAAAAATTACCTGGGAAAAAAGCAAGGCCAGGAATCGCCTCGTATCTTTCGCATGCTCGATTAAGGGCAAGCTCTGATAAATCAACTCCGGTCGTTTCAAACCCAGCCCTTGCCCATGCGTGGGCATCGTGCCCACACCCACAACCAGGAACAAGGATGCGGGAATCAGGGTTCATATCATTTCCCACCAACCAATCGATAAGGCCTGGAGCCGCATCTCCCTTGTCCCAGGGTGTATCCCCATCCACATACCTTTGGTTCCAATTTGTCTCACTCATAAATGTGCTCAGGCGGGCCAACGGGCAGAGACCGCATCGAGCCATGAACGGGCAATCAATTCATGCCCGGCTGGCAAGGGGTGGATGCCATCCCAAATCCAATGATTAGGAGAAGAGGTCTTGGCGGCTTGATCAAAAATATCCTGCATGGGTAAGTGAAGAGCATTATAATCCTTGGCTAAACGAACAACCACCTTTCGTAATTCATCGGTCGCGGAACGGCGCTTGGCCCAGGCATGATCCGTACCGATTTTACCAGACCTCAGGACAAAAGGATCGATCAGAATGATTTTAAGTGCTGGATTTGCCTTGCGGCTTGCATCCAAGACAAAGCGGTAGTCCCCCTCAAAATCAATAGGCTTAACATCTTTGCCCACATCATTAGTACCGATAAGAATGCTGAGCAAGTCAGGGTTGGGTTCGATTGCATCTGCCTTCCAACGTCGACGAAGATCGGCAATCTTATGACCAGAGATTCCACGGTTAGAAATCTTCGGTAGGGAACTGCCTAATTCAACGCCTAAACGGGCGGCAATCAGGAAGACATAACTGTGCCCAAGTAGATGGTTCTGGTCCCAACCATTTGGTTTACGACTTCTTTGCATATCGGTGATCGAGTCTCCAATGAATAAAAGATGCTCATCCTGTTTGAATCCAGGTAAGGAATATTTATATCCATTTGGGAGAATGGAGGGTTTCGCGCCAGCTAGCGTGGTTAAGCTTAGAGCACCTGCCGATAAGGTAGTACTTTGTAAAAATTTTCTACGGTTCATAATATTTTTTATTATAGCTAAAGCCTCCCTCTTTACCTAACAAACAGAAATAATAGTAATGAAACAAAGGCTTATAGTAGCTCACATTTGCCCAACTCGATTGAGTTAACCCTCAGTTTTCCTGAGGGTATGCTCGAGCCGTTAATCCAACCAGTTTCCAACTACCACCACTTAGGCCTTTCTTAAAGGCCTTGGGATCAAGGATTAACATCTCCCCGCGCTTAAGAAGACCCAGTTTATCAATCTTAATAACCCTATTCTGAGAACTCGACGAAATCTGGACAGGCGGTTTGCTACCCATGCGGATAAAACCTCCTTGCTTGCCAGTTTCGCCAATATCAAGGCTTAGAGAATCAACCTGTACATCCTGTTGGAAACGGATGGCCAAAGCCTCCCCGGAATCCACCCGGTTGGAACCGTTCCCAACCACTCCAAACCCGTCCGGATCCTGAGCAGGGTCTCCTCCTTTTACAGACACGCTCAAAGTAAGAGGGGACGGAATGGGTATGGGCTTGGTCCAGTCAAACTTGATTGATTCGCCCAACTTTTGAACAACCTCTTTACCCTTATTTTCTGCAAATAAAAGAAAACTCCCTGAAAAAAGGGTAAAGAAAAACAAATAAAACAACCTCATAATTTTACCTNCCCCTACACAATGACAGCTTATTAAAAAGAGCAAGCCCTGGTAAACTTTACCGACCTACAAAAAGGAAAGTTCAAGTCCATCAAGAACTGGAGANGAAGCGTTGTTGGTTTTGTCGGTCATTCGGAGTTCCACTTGAAAAGAATGACCGGCAGGGAGTGAGGAAATGTCAAGTTGGGCAGGTTCGCGGTGAACCTGTTTAGAAAAGCCCGGCACATAATCATAACTCTCCTTAACTTCGCTCCACTTAGTCCATTGGTCAATCGAACCGTCTCCAGTTTTGTCCACTCCTACCCTGGTTTCCACTTTTTCCACCCATGGACCGGGGCTTACATAATCTTCATTGGTTTGAGTGATTAAATAAAATGTGCCATTGGCAAAGCCAATATCCGGATCAGGATGACCATTGCCAATTTCTCCACAAAACTCGAAAGGCTTGTTGATATCCGAAGAAGTAAACCAAGCCGTGCGTATTTTTTTATTAGCGGGATGATAATCTCCAAACAAATAGTATTGGCCACCTATGCAAATAGCAGCCCAGTCACCATATGCATTTTGTACGGGTTCGTGAATTTCATACTCAGCCACATTTGAGGGAAATCTCTTGGGGTCCTCCTTTGTCCAGTGAGGATGTTGGTAGGTTCCAATCTTTCCGGTTGGCTTGGTTCGGTGATCAACAGCAGGCTGCAAAATCTTAAAAGGATACATACCATTGGGGCTTACCGAATGCCCGGCCAACGGAGAGTCCCATGAATGCTTACTGGCATTAATTGGGCTGTAATCTTCATAAATAATATGAAACTTTCCATCCAAATCACGAATCACAGCACAGTCGGAACCATGGGAGGGGTCGGCAAAAGCCATACCCATATTTTTACCGGGGAGACCATCTGTCAGGTCATCGTCAATGAATAGATGAGGATCTTGATCATTGGGAAAGTCATAATAAATGTATGTCTTCCCTCCCACTTGTTCAGCAGTGGTCGTCCATCTAGCAAATGCAGGAGTGACTGAACCATGGTGTACCCAATTGATCATGTCCCTACTTTGCCAAGCATTATATCCCTGAAGGTTTCTTTTTAAGCCACCGGGAGCATTAAACTGATTAGGATGCGGAGTAGTTTTCAAAGGAATATCAAACCCCGGAAGGGTTGCATCCTGAGCAATAAATTTTTTCCCTTGTTTATTGATTCTTCCATAACGCCCGAACAACCAGTAATCTTGGGGTCCTTTTACCAAGAATACCGGTGCATCCTGAAGATTACTGGGACCAACCTGAGGAACCGCATTCCAGTTTTGCCAACTTGTGGATTGTCGAAGCAAGAGGGAACTGACCAATCTTTTCTTTTTGAAATTAGGAGTCCTCACCGTTGCCTGCCCGGATTTGTTCTGAAGCCTAATCTCTCCTTCATCTATGGAAACCCCCTTTTGTTTAATCAGGGCAGAATCCCATTGCTTAGTTGTCTCTAAAATCCAGGGCTTTTGACCATAAGTAAAAAAGCAGGCAGCCAGGAAAGAAATACTTAGTAAAATCGATATTTTCATTCCCCTATTTAACTCCGCAAAAACGGACAGGTAAATTCATTTCTCAACCTTAGTGAGAAAAAGATCTCGCAGGTGTAGAGCAGATCCAATCCCATCAAAATCATATTGAAAGTTACCGGTTTCGATGGCATCGCCTCCCCCATGCCCGGTTAGTTCGAGAAGGTAGTAAGGATCATCACGGTCCACTTCGATCAAACAGGTGTAGATCAAAGAGGGTTGACCCAATAATTTATCAGGAAAGCTTGGGTTGGAATCAAAAGGTGCATTAATTTCGACACAGAGTACAAATTCCTTCTCCTGACCCTTCACTAAATAAGGATCCAGTGCGTATTGGTGAGACTGGGTGGCACCGGAGGTGGAGTCCACATCCCCCGATGGAGCGATTCCAGAAATCAAGGTATAGCGGTGACGCCACAGGGGCAGAATGTGGTGCCTCTCAGTCCGGTAATCTTCCCACAAAGGAGTAGGAGAATAGGCGAGGGATTGCTCTAAATACAGGGTCTCGATCATCGACCCAGTAGTGCTCTCCGCCCAAACCGCAACCGATGGCATGGTCTTCAGATTTTCTGGGAAATGAAGTAGAACAGATAAACCCGAAGAGTTTTTCTCACGGCAATCACGAATAATCAATTTTCGATGAGGTGCTGGTTTAGAAAAAGCGGCCAGGCTCGAAGATCGAACGATCTCCGCTCGGTTCCGAGACTCATAACTCCCATCAATCAACCAGGAAACGGGAGGAATATTTTCAACCGCTGCATAGAGCAGACCTCCAAATAGAATCAGTAAAATAAGCAGTTGTTTGCGAAACTTATCCCTACTATGCCCTTTATTTGTTCGGTTACGAAAGTAAGGAAGGCGGGCGGACAAGTGCAAAACCACTAGAGCCAGAGTGATAAAGCCTGCAAGCAAATGAACCTGTGTAGCTGTAAGGGAAAAAGGGCGAAAGTAAGCCCACCCGCCCGTAATAGCCAGGGCAAGAAAGCTAAAGAGCAGGCCAAAATTTACTAGATGCCTCATTCACCCATCAGTGGCCGGGCTTACTTGGATTACCAAGAGGTTTGGATCCATCAAATCCAATTAACTTTCTTAGTTCCGATATATGAGACTTTCCTATTTCTCGGGGGTTGGCATTATGTTTTTTACACAAGGCTGCAGCAAAACCTGTAGCGATCCCCATTTGCCCACAGGTATTCATCACCCGAGGGCCGCAAAGCCCGACATGAGTGCAACTAAAACAACGACCCGCCATCATTAGGTTGGAAAGATTCCTAGAATAAAAACTACGAAAAGGGATGTAATAGTGACCACCGGTATGTCGAAACATAGCAGCAGATAGAAAATCCTGCTTTGAGCCCTTTAGTTTTCGCTGGAAATGACCATCCACCTCTCTTTTCTCAACGACCACGGCATCCGAAAATTCTCTGCGTTCGACCGCATCATGCATATCATAAATATGATCACCCATGATCCTCCGGGATTCACGCTTCCCTCCGACATAAGCCACCCATGCCAAACGATTAGGCGCATATTTGGGGTTTTTCTTGGCATTGGAAAAACTTCCAAAAATAGCCCGCAACATGTGATCCCGAATCGCTTCTGCATCATCAATTTGATTTAACTTATTCTCTGAATATTCCCAGTACCATTCCCCATTAATCGCAGCATGATTTCCTGCCACGGGTAAAGCCCAAGGAACCTTGGGGAAATCCTGTTTGGTCTTGGAACGTACACTGTTCCAAAGCACGCTTGTCCCCATTACCCGATTGTCTGGTTTTTCAGGACTCCACAGGTCTCCATACTTATCCCACCCCTCATTGTGCTCAGAGGCAGCCTCCCGGCCGTAGCGATAATCCGCACCTGCCCAATAGCCTAGCCAGCCATCTCCAGTGGCATCAATAAAAGAAGGGGCACTAAATCGTTTAATCCGGCCCGAATTAACTTCCCTAGCTTCAACACTTACAATTTGATTACCTTCCTTTTCCAGACCACAGGCAAGGTGATGAGCAAAAAGATCAACGCCAGATTGAGCCATGGCCTGTTCCCGCTTTTCCTGATCATTTTTTGCCTTAGCATGGCCATTGGGATAATGAGCGGTATCTATCTTTTTTAAGATTTTGGTACCGTAACCATGGATACCCAAAGAATGTACTCGTACCTCTTCACTCGCATTTCCCCCAAATAAGGGACGATCCTGGATTAGGGCTACTTTAAGCCCCTGCGACCGAGCAGCCAAAGCGGCACCACAACCGGACATGCCTCCTCCAACGATCACGACATCAAAAGAGAGTTCCTCTACCTTTTCCTTTGACCGCCCACTGACTTCATCTTTCCAGTCCGATAATTCCTTAAGGTCATCCCCGGGTAATTGAGGATCTGATTCTTGGGTGAAATAAATAGCATCACAACGGCCATCAAATCCAGTAAGGTCACGCAGAGAGACTTTGGTTTTACCAGCCTTGGCAATTTCCACACTTCCTCCGGATTGCCAATGCCAGGATTCATCAGCTTCGCCGAAGGTTACCTCCAACGACTTTCCTTCGACCATGACCTCAAACCGCCCGGGTGACTGCCAGTCGCCTTTACACCAGTCCCGGTTTCTTACCCAGACATTCCATTTCCCCGCACTGGGTAAATCAATGGTAGTCTCCGCATCTTCGACTGGTTTGCCCATCCCATGAGCGAGTAAATAATTTCCTCCCATTTGTAAATAATGCTGGGTATCAATTTTCCACCCGCCAGTTTTGGCAAAGGAAGATGCCTCTAGCAATACCCCTGAACGACTCAGAGCACTACTTGGCTTTGCCCCAATTACATAATTGGGAGCAAACATGGAAGTAATCCCTACCCCACCAATCACCCGAAGAAATTCACGTCTTTTTGAATGTTGATTCATGATTTTAATTTTTAAGAAAGTATGTTTTTGACCACATGTCCATGAACATCGGTCAGCCGGTAATCCCTGCCCTGAAACTTATAGGTAAGCTTTTTGTGATCCACGCCCATCAGGTGAAGGATCGTGGCGTTAAGATCATGCACATGGACAGGGTCCTTGGTAATATTGTAGGAAAAATCATCAGTTGCTCCATAAGAAAATCCTTTCTTCACCCCAGCTCCTGCAAGCATCATGGTGAAGCACCTAGGATGATGATCACGACCATAATTGTTTTCTGTCAATGCACCCTGAGAATATATCGTACGGCCAAACTCGCCGCCCCATACAATTAAGGTATCATCCAGTAAGCCTCTTTGCTTAAGGTCGGAAATCAAAGCAGCCGTAGGCTGGTCCACATCGCGGCATTGACCACGAATCTGCTTGGGTAGGTTGCCGTGTTGATCCCAGCCCATATGGAACAATTGAATGCAGCGGACATCCCGCTCGGCCATGCGTCGGGCAAGCAGGCAATTTGCGGCATAGGAACCGGGCTTACGGACATCCGGTCCATACTGATTAATTGCACTTTCAGGCTCCGTTGAAAAGTCCAGTAAGTCAGGCACACTTGCCTGCATTCGAAAGGCCATCTCGTATTGGGAAATACGGGCGTCAATATCGGGATCCCCAACCGTTTTATGATCCATACGGTTAAGTTTGGCCAAGTCATTAAGCATGCCCCGCCTCATTGCACGGTCTATCCCCGGAGGATCAGACAGATACAACACCGCATCTCCACTGTTGCGAAACTTCACCCCTTGGTAACGGGTGGGTAAAAATCCGGCACCCCAAAGACGGTCATATAGGGGCTGGCAACTGGGACGGCCTGACCCAAAGGAGGACAAGACCACATAGGCCGGTAAGTCCTGATTGGATGCCCCCAATCCGTAACTCAGCCAGGAACCAAAACTTGGACGCCCCGCAAGCTGGTGCCCAGTTTGAAAGAAAGTCATCGCCGGGTCATGGTTGATCGCTTCGGTGTGCATCGACTTAATGAAGCACAATTCGTCCGCCTGTTTAGAAAGATGGGGCAAGAGCTCGCTTATCCACTGGCCCGATTGGCCATGCTGGGCAAATTTAAAAATACTTGGTGCAATCGGGAAACTTTTTTGACCCGAGGTCATCGTTGTCAATCTTTGGCCTTTGCGTATCGATTCTGGAAGATCATTGCCTCGTTCCTTTTCCATCATCGGCTTAGGATCAAATAAATCCATCTGAGAGGGTGCACCCGACTGAAATAGATAGATCACCCGCTTCGCCTTGGGGGCAAAATTGGGAAACGAGGCTATTGATGGTGAAGAAGCCTGGCCTCCCTTAGGTAGTAAACCGGCAAGTGCTGCCGCACTTAGTGCAGCGGCTCCATTGCGTAAAAAAATTCTACGGTTTAAAAAGTCCTGAGCCGCTAAGCTAGCTGGCTTTTGTTCAAGTAATTGTGAAAATGCATTCATTATTGTTCTTAGTTTTTCATGATTACACGGTCAAGATTCAGCAAAATATTAGCTGTGCTAGTATAGGCTGCTAATTCGACTTCATCCAGCCCCGACCGAGATGTCGAAGATCCTTGGTTGATCAAACTCTTTGCTGCTTCTGGATTTTCCAAGAACCTCTTTCGTCTTTTATTAAGCCCATCTTGTAAAATGGATAAAGTCTCCGCATTTGGCGAACTACCAGTGGCCAACCTATAACCTAAAATCAATCTGTCTTCGGAATTTTTGGCTGATTCAATACTCAACATTTTCTCTGCGAGTGCACGGGCTGCTTCCACATAGGTAACTTCATTCAGTAAAGCCAAAGCTTGAAGAGGGGTATTGGTTCGTGAACGCTTAGGCATACAAATTTCACGATTGGGAGCATCGAAAAGAAGCATGGAGGGCGGGGCTGCGGTGCGTTTCCAAATTGTATAAATACTGCGCCGATACAACCCGTCCCCCTGATCTGCTTTATAATTGAGCAGATTTCCAAAGGTACTGGTCTCATCCCATACTTTCTCGGGCATGTAGGGCCGGGCACTGGGACCACCAATCTTTGGCACAAGGAGACCACTGGAAGCGAGTGCCTGGTCCCGGATAATTTCTGCGGGCAACCGAAGTCTTGGGCCCCGGGCGAGTAGACGGTTATCAGGATCCTTCTGGTAAAGACTTTCACTGGCAGATGAACTCTGCTGATAGGTCTTACTCAGCATAATGAATTTGATCATCGCTTTCATATCCCATGACTGAGCAGAAATCCCGTTTAGATTTGGTAAAGCAGTGGGTTGAACAAATTCAACGGCCAACCAATCGAGAAGATTTGGATGGGACGGCCATTCAACCTGCGAACCAAAGTCTTCGGAAGTCTTTACGATCCCCACACCAAAAAGTCTCTCCCATAAACGATTGACCCAGACCCGAGCCGTGAGTGGATGTTCACCAGTCACCAACCACTGAGCAAAGCCCAAGCGGTTCATAGGGGCACCATTGGGTAATGGAGGCAATGCCGCTGGTAATGCCCTACCCACTTTTTCTCTCTTTTGATCGTATTCTCCCCGGTGCAAAATATGAGCGTCCCGCCGAGTTTTTCTTTCCTGCATGACCAAGGTAGAAGGAACCTTATCCATAAATTGATTAAACTTCTCTCTAGCCCTCTTAACCTCTATCTCAGCAACTTTTAATGGAGTCTGGGTATTTTCCCGAAAATGCTTTTTGAGAACTTTTTGATCCACTGATGAATTCTCGACCGATGAATCAAGTAAAGAAACCAAATGGGATGGAAGCATAAATTTCTGATTTAAATCCGCGTAATTTTGAGAGGCCAATGAGATCCTAAATTTACCAATGTTATGATCCGAATATTTGGACTTATGATAGAGGGAAACTTGTAAGCTAGCTCCCTTGGGCACAGCCACCGGCTTTTTAGCTAAAAAGATTGCTTCTCTAGGCACACGGTTTTTTTCTTCAAACGTACCAATCGCCCACCCGGATGCATTGGCCCTGTTTAAGTGTTTGGCATTTTTAAGAATATTTTCAACCGGCCATTTGGGTTGTGAATAATCTGCTTTGGCACGATCCCATTCGATAAAAACGGGCTTTTTTTCCTGATCCTCGAATATAAATTTTGTCTCAATTCCAGTGAGTACAAAATTTCCATTACCTGCCCGGCCCGGCCCCCCAGAGGGAAGAGTCTCATCCCGTAGTACTTCCAAACGCAAAGCGCCAACATGAGAAAGGTTGAGATCTCCGTTCAGATGGTAAACATCCCCTTGCGGGTTTTTGCCTCCTACGAGCAAGGAACCATCCGCTTGTTTACCTATCTTACTCCCAAGCTTGGAAATAGCAGATTTGTCCTCAAATGGGGACCATAAGTTTTCCTGTTTTCCCTCCAGGACTTTCCTTCGCTCTGTTTTTTTCCATTCCTCAAAAGCAGAATCCATACTTCCCTCAGCTTCCTTGACGGCAACTTCCGCTTGTTGAATTGATTTTTGTAAATTCACTTTCCTCTGCTTTTGCTCCTCATTGAGTACTTTCAAAATTGGTGGGGTGTTGACTCCAAACTTGCCTTTTGGGTGAAGAACACCCGTTTCTTCCACTGAATTAAAAAAAGCAAAGAGTTCATAGAATTCCTGCTGGGAAATGGGATCGTACTTGTGATCATGGCAACGGGCACAAGTTAAGGTGAGTGCCATCCAGGTTGACCCAGTTGTTTCCACTCTGTCGATCACAGTCTCCACAAACCACTCTTCCTCAATTCTTCCCCCTTCCCCATTAAGCCGATGATTACGATTGAAGCCAGTTGCGACAACTTGGTCTTCCGATGGGTTGGGCAAGAGATCCCCGGCTAATTGCTCAATGGTAAATTGATCAAAAGGAAGGTTACGGTTAAATGCACCAATCAACCACTCCCGCCACATCCAGATATCCCGGCTTCCATCACTCTGGAATCCATTGCTGTCTGCGTATCGGGCTAAGTCCAACCATTCCAGAGCCATCCGCTCGCCAAAATGCTTCGATTCCAATAGACGGTCGAGTTGTTGCTCGTATGCAGACTCAGAATCATCCGTTAAAAATGAATCGATTTCCTTAACCGTTGGCGGTAGGCCAATAAGGTCCAGACTGGCACGGCGCAACAAAGTCTCCTTGTCTGCTGGTTGATTCAGGGTCATTCCCTCGCTCTGTAACTTTCTCAAAATAAATGAGTCCACCGGATGCTCAGCTACACCAGCTGGAACGCCCGGTCTTATTGGTTTTTCAAAAGACCAATGTTTTTCATAATTAGCACCTTCCTTGATCCATCTTTCCAAGACTTTCTTTTGCTCAGGGGTAATCGATTTCTCGCTACCTAAAGGAGGCATGTGTTCCTCATCGTCCTCAGGCAAATGGATACGAAAGATCATTTCACTTTCTTCCAAATCTCCGGGCACGATAGCCGAAAAACCAGACTTGCCTGGTTTTTGAGAAAATTCCTCAAGGTCCAATCGTAAACCACCCTGCCGGTCCGCCTCATCCGGACCGTGGCAATGAAAACAAGCATCAGAAAGAATGGGACGAATGTCCCGATTAAACTTTAATTTCTGCTCCTCCCCGAACAAACAGGGAAATGAAACAAAGCAGATAACAAGAACCCATTGAAAAAATCTTCTCATAACTTTGGACTTTTAATAAAACTCCAATACTGGTGGCGCGTAGTATGGATGATTGTGATTAGCAAAGGCGTGAATCATTCCTGATGGACTAGTTTCAAAAGTTTCGCGGACAATCAATAATTTACCATGCCCTGATTGTACGAACTTTTTTAATGCATCATTCTCAATTCCATAATTTCCGAACTGTTTACTCCGGGGTATGGAAAAAGTTCCTAATTTTTCTGCCTGTTCAATTTGAGGAGCTTCCGCCCAGAGCAAGCCTTCTCCCCAGGGTTGCTTAATCCCATATACCGCAAAGATATTTTCTTCGGGAAGGTGGGAACGTAATCCATTGGCTGGGACTAAATTGAGGCTAAGGCGAATCTTTTTATATTGGGTAGGATCGACATCACTTATGTCGAATTCAAGTAATGCCCGACGGTCAAAAGAAGGAAGAATATCGGTACTTTTGACTAACAAAACATCATTGGACAAGTAAAGGTCACGCTGATCGTTACGAATAATACTGGTTGAGTTCCTACCTGCAAAAACTCTTTTTATCTCAGCACTAGCAGGTATCTTTTTTTCGCCTTCTCCTTCTTTCATGGGGGATACAATTCCCTTTTCAATCGATATAGTTTGGTTATCAACCAAACGGACTTCTGACCCGCTTACTGGGTGATGCACCCCAATTTCACCGTCTATAACCTCAAATGAGGAAACATTTTTTATCGGATCTACGACTACAGCAAAACTAGTACCGTAATCAATCGCGTAACCATCCGGTGTTTCCAGCACAAAACCAATAGCTTGTTCAGGAACCTCCACCATGACCATACCAGCAACCAACCGGGTTTTCATTGCAGAGATAAGCTCAACTTCTGCCGGCCCCTCCAAAACAAAACTGACTCCAGATCGAAGTTCTATGGATGCCAGACCCGTGCGAAGTTTCAAAGTGCCAGGAATAAGCTCAGATCCTGGAGTCGTAGGTAAATCACTTTCCCAGGCTGCATCTTCGCATGACTGGATGGTGGCAATTTTAGGTTCTGAAAAAAGAAAGTATCCCGATGAACACAAAAAAAGAATCAGCAAACAGGCTGTAGCTGACCAAGCATATTCACGCCAAGAAAAAGAAATAAGTCGTGAAGCTTTGTCCTCTTCATCAACAGATAAACTGAAATCATCCAGCTTGGTATCAATCGTGCCCAAATCTAAAAGAAAAGAACGGGCATCCTTATTTTCTCTTAACAAGGTTTGTAAGGAATTAAATTGAGAGGCTGAAAGACGGTCGTCCAGATACCCGAGTATTAACTCTTTTTCTTCTTCAGTCATTCTGAGACTCCTGTATTAAAGGCGATCATTTTCCGATTCATACAATCACGAAGTTTNATACGGATACGNGCGAGTTTTTGATAAAANGCTCCTTCGGTCCTACCAAAATCTTTCGCCAATTCNTTCTTGGATACCTTGGGGCTGTAAGCTTGCTGAACTAATACTTTCTCAGGAGCCTTTAACNTTTTCAGGCANTTATCCAAGGCAAACAATTGTAACTGCCTACGGGTCANCTGCTCTTCGGCATCGATGCCAATTTTTGTGATAATATCCTCGTCCAAGACCAATCGATCCCGAGCCTTCTTTCTTCTGAACTTCAAAACCTCAAACCGTGCGATCAAACATGCCCATGCTCCAAACTTTTCCGGTTGCTCAAGCGTCTCGAATTTTCTCCAGGCAACCAAGCTTACTTCCTGCATGATTTCGTCCACTTCCTCTGGTCTGATGACGCAGGAACGAATGTAAGATCTTAAACCACTCTCATGCTTTAGAAAGAGCTTTAAAAAAGCCTCATTATTTGAGGTATTATGTCCATTAGAAACCATTGCTACCTATAACGCTACCGATAGGTATAAAAATCAACGGTTTAACTGCCAGTTTTTTTAAAAATATTTTTGAGATTCTCCATTTGACCTTTTGAAAATCGTACGAGTAGAGTTGGAGTTATGAAACAAAAAGTCCATTTATTAATAATTCTCAGTTTAAGTCCACTTACCTTCCTTGTAAGCTGCGGACAACAGGGAGATGCCAAGCCGTATCCCTTGGATTATTGCTTGGTTGGAGGGAGTGACCTGGGCGATATGGGAGAACCCGTTTCCTATGTCCACGATGGTCAAGAATTCAAATTCTGCTGCAAACCCTGCATTCCAAAATTTAAGAAAAATCCTGAAAAATTTATTCAGGAATTAAAGGAGGAAAGTGAAGGCATTTAAGCCTGATGTCCGAAATTTACTACTTCTTCCCAATCCTTTTTTTCCTTCAACTCTCATGGCTAGGAATTCTTGCTGGAATTCTTACTGCCAGAGACCACTATAAT
>JGI20158J14315_10001099_pt1 | contig 20062 bp, 7 predicted proteins | sample COG_08_FD_14315 | JGI IMG/M metagenome (IMG submission 14315)
ACAGCTCCACCGAGAAGCGTTATCCGTGCTCCAATGGCACTTGGTCTCCCGAACCGTTGCGAAATTTTGCGAAACCACTCTCGGACGACAAAAATGTGTCTCCTTGGCTTTGAAAAACACGCGCGAGGAATGCGAAGAAGAAATGCGAGTGACGAGCGGGATTTTAAAGCTTCTTTCTCGTCGCCGTTTACGTTCGGGTGATGGTGCTGATGATGATGCGTCTGTGTCGTCGTCGTCAAAGTCGATAAGAAACAGACGAAGAGATTATGGATATTTGGACGGCTGTTTCGAAGGATGTAAAGACGCGCGGATGTTTTTGGAAGGCGCGAAGAAAGGGCAGACGCTCAGCGCGGGGAGTTTCGTGGACGTGTACACGACTCTGGTAGCTATGGAAAAGGTGTGCGATGAAATATATATAGACGATGATGCGAGTGGCGCAGACGATGATGATGATGATGTGAAGGCGTTGCGGAAAGCTACGGAAAGCTTACGAGCGTGTCGCGACGACGAGAAAGTGCACGCGATGAAGAAGGAGATTGAACGGTGTATAAACGTAGATATTTCGTCCGGTGCGATACGAAACGACGCTTCGGAAGATTTAGCGCAGATTAGGTCGAACTTATCGTCCACGGCGAAGACGTTGAGGAAGACGTTGAACGATATCGCCAACGAGATGGCGCAGAAGAAGTTTGCGGAACGGGCGCAGATCGTGACGAGATTAGGTCGCGAGTGTATTCCCATGAAGCTAGGATCGGCTGGTCAGCTAAAGGGTATCGTACTCGCGACGTCGGATTCTGGTGCGACTGTATTTAAAGAACCAGAAGAAGTTATCGCGTTGAATAACTTTCTCAGCGAATTGAAAGAGTTGGAAGAGATGGAAATTGAAGTCATTTTAAAACGGTTGACGAGCGAGTTGAAAGAAGTAGCCGATGTGATTCAAGAAGCGCTGGAGGTTGGAATGACGACCGCGGATTTAGCGAACGCGAAAGCGAGACACGCGAAATGGATGAGCGGGTCGAGACCCGTTTTCATGGATTCGTCAGCTTCTTCGTCTTCGGAAAAGAAAGTGTCAATCACCAACGCGCAACATCCTCTCCTGTTGGAAAAATATCTACCAAAGCTCCCAAACTTCTTAGGCGACGACGACGACGACGACGAGAACGATAAACAAAAAGCGTGGGAGAAACTCGCACCGGGGAGTTTCTACGACGAGAATGCCGAAGAAGAAATCGATAGCAAACAAGGACGCACTCGATTCGATTGCCGATCGAAAATCGTGCCAATCAACTTTCACATCGACGCGGAAGCCACGGCTGTTGCCATCACCGGTCCAAATACTGGTGGTAAAACGGCTTCGTTGAAAACGTTAGGAATCCTCGTGCTCATGGCGAGGGCAGGAATGTATTTACCTTGTGGCGGTGAGAGCTCTGAACACGGACAGCAAATTTTACCATTCGTGAGAACGGTCGCGTGCGATTTGGGGGATTCGCAAACTTTGCAACTTGGCGATGGTGGATTATCCACGTTTGGGGCGCACATTCGACGATTGAAACGCATTTTAGAATCCTCCACGGAAGATTCTTTGGTTTTACTCGACGAACCGGGTTCAGGAACCGATCCTCGCGAAGGTGCGGCGTTAGCAGTCGCCGTCTCCTCAGCCGTCGCGAAGAAGTCGAAACTGCTCGTGTTGACCTCGCACTTTGAAGAAGTAAAACAGTTTGCACTCGCGGTCGACGATAACGACAACCAATTCAGAGTAGCAGCCGTTCGATTCGACGTGGAAAATAACCGACCGACGTACGAACTAGTTTGGGGTGAAACGGAAGATTCTAACGCGTTGTCTATTTCGCGCGGTTTAGGATTAGACGGCGATTTATTGGAGGAGGCGACGCAGGCGCACGCGAGAATGATGGAACTGGAAATGCGCAACACGAAGAAACGTGAACAAAACTCGGATGCAAGTTTAGACGAAGAAGACGAAGACGCAAATCTTGCGGACAGTCTTCGATTGGAACGCGAAGAACAACGCTTACGGTTTACGCAAGCCACGGAAAATTTTGAGCGCGCGCAACAATTGAAAACAAAAGTTTTTCGAGAGACGAACTTTTTGCGAGAGCGAGTGAACATCTCAAAGGAAAGATTTGAGTTTCAATCCGCGCAGTCTATCGAAGAGGCAAAATCGAGGTGTGAAACAGCCGCTACGCTCGAAGAAGTTGAAGAAATAGTCAAAGAAACCTTTCCGGAAGGATTTTACATGAACGCTCGAGGCGAGATTGCGCTCGAAGACGACGGCGGGAACGCGTCTGAATACGTCCCAAAGCCAAAAGATAAAGTGCTCGTAAAAATGCTCGGCGGCGCGGAAGCCGAAGTCGTGAGCGTAGATTTAGCCGCGAGCGAGTGTACGGTTCGCATTGGATCGCTCGTGACGCGCAGTCCGTTGAACGGCGTTTCGAAAGCGACCGAGAAGCAAGTCTTTGGTGGTCGAAAATAGTACTTACTAGAACACACAAAATGTAAAAGCAAAGAAGCAAACTGCGCGTACGAGGAGTCTCGTTATCTCTCGTCGTAGAACTACATTCCACTCATCTATCTGCCTTTACACAGTATTATACAATAATTTAGGTACCACAACTGACTGCCTGGTACCACGGTACTAGTAACTATACTAATCTAATCGTCCGACAACGAATTCGTCGGATCTTTTAATTTCTTTCGAATTTCTCGCATGCCGAATAAGTTCTTGACGATGTTCTCGGCTTCGTTTTCCGCTTCCAACTCCAACTGTTCCTCGCTCGCATCTTGGAGCATTTTCAACCTATGTTCCCGTCGTTTTCGTTTTTCCAGCTCTTTCATCTCTTTGCCTCGCTTACCGACGCGTTTTAGAATGTTCTTCACCGCAGATTTTTCGTCATCTGGATTTTCATCTTCCGCGCCGCTCGAATCGTCGTCGCCGAACGAAATTTCGTTATCGCTCTCGTCGTCGAAGACCCAATCCTCGTCGTCGTTCAAATCGTCCACCTCGACGGCGTTTCCAGCGCTCGAGATGGTTCCAGCCACGACGTCCTCGAAATCTTGCCCGCCACTTACATCTCCCATCCCCGTTGCCGCGTTCCCTTCGCGTTTCTCGTAGGTGAGCATTTTTAAATCGTTCTCGGTCAACACGTCCGAATCTTTGCGTCTGCGTTTTAAAAGCGGTTTCCCGCCCGCCGCGTTCAATTTCGCATTCCTTTCCTTGGCCGCTTGAATGCTCGCTCTTTTGAATACATCTCTCGTTTCCTCTTCTTCGCGCAGTTTTTTTCTCGCCATACGATCGCGGCGTTTGATTTTCTTCGAAAGTTCGACGTCTTGTCTCGTCGCGTTGGCGATTTGTCGAAGCAGTTTTTCCACCGGATCCAAGAAATCCCAATCGTCGTCACACTCCGGGTCGTCGGGATCGTCGCATACCTTCGAGGCGTTGAAGAGATGGACTTTCTTCTTCTTCTTCTTCTTCCTCCTCCCTCTCGACGTGCTGTCTTCCATCATCTCGTGAACTTCTTCTTCGTGCGCCTTGAGAACGTTGTGCAAATCCGATAAATCTTGCGTGTGATTTTGGTTCCTCTTTTCGATGTTGACGATAACCTCGCCTCTTCGATAATCTCGAAACTCTAATCGCTTCACTCGGTCGAGAAGTTGTTGCACTTTCGGCATCTCTTCGCCAATGTCCTTATTCAGTTTTGCTTGCGCTTCGAGAACATCGATCGATCGGCGCCAATATTCTTCGTTTTGAAACTCTCTACGTTTTTCCAAGTGCGCTTTCGAGCACTTCCCGGGCGTTTCGCGTTCGCACCTCGCGCGTTCTTCGTCTTCGTGGCTGAAGAGCACTAACGAGCTTCGAACCCATCGTCCACCGTGTAACTGCGCGTCTCGGCGTCCTTGAACGTCTCGTGTCTTTAAGCCCGCGCACTCGTCGAACGACCAGGAACCCATCAATCCTCGCTCAAAGCCGTGTAATTTTCCGTGCATGCTGTTTTCGATATCTATTTGCGATCGGTCGACGCCCCAAATTCGAACTTCGTCGATGTCGCCGTTAAAGATGGACGCCGCGTTACCGTGGTCGAGAATAGCACCGATAACGATCGGGTTTTGTGCGTCCCAACCTTGGCCTTTCTCTTCCTGCGCGCCTCTCAAAGTCCCGTTGATGAACATTTTCGAATACCCGCCGCCGTACGTCACCGCTACGTGCGACCAATCGTCCGCGGGTAAACGCACGCTCGAACGCAAACCAAACGGGGCAACTTCGCGGTGGAAAAAAACCGCCCCATTTTGCTCAACGTGCACAAAGAACTGTCCAACCACGCCTCTGTTGTACTTAGCGATGATTGTCCCACCGAAATCTTTCGATTTGCGAGGTTTAACCCACGCTTCTATGGTCATGTGTTTCGTTCCAGAAAAGTGTAGGGATTGCGACCGGTCAATCTTCACGTGCGTGTGATCACCCGCGTGCAAGGAAATCGCACAGCCCGGAATCCTCGACGCTCGCTTCTCGTTTCTTTGCAGCAACAAATGCCTCGTCTCGTTGGTCAACTGAAACGCTCGACTCATTGCCGAGCTTCCGCCTCCGTTCACTACGCTCTCCATCCCGCGAGACGACGATTCGCCCACTTCCTCTAAAACCATCTCCAAAAACTGCTCTTTATTCACAAACGCCTCGTCGTCTTTCGTGCTCCCTCTGAGCTGAAGAAACTGAAACGCTCTCGTCGCGGCTAACTTCAGCCCCTCGTTCCCGTACATGGAAATAAACCTCTCGTACTCCTTCCTCGTGATCTTATCGACGGCGTCTTTCGAGACTCTTTTCTTCCCTTTCTTCTTTGCGCTTCCGTATAAATTCTCTCGTCTTTTCTCCTCCTCCATATCCCTCGCAGTCGCGTTCAGCCCATACGGCATCGCCAGTTTCGGTAAAAGTCTCACATCCTCCGAATATTCAAACATCGACTCCAAGGCGAATCTTCTCCAAAACACTTTTTCTCTCTTGTCTCCGAAACGTTTCGGCCAAAATTCAACTTTCGTTTCCACCGAATCTTCGCCTTTGACGAGCGAATGCCCGCCGAATACTCCGTCGTTATTCTTTTCATCGTTTACGTCCGCACTCTTCTTCGTTTTCCTCCCGCTGGTGCTGAGAACAGGTCCTGAATCGAAATCGAAACCGACGATTTCGCGNACCGACGACGGGGAAAACAACGCGAAGGAAAAGAAGACGATTACGAGTAGCGTTAAGAGAAGGAGTAAGAAGAGTTTCGCACGCGACGAAACTCGACGATCATTTTCAAAGAATCCCCTCCAGTGAAAGTGTCGTTTACGTCGTCGAGGCATGGCGTCGAACGCCGGGTCGTCCGTGCCCATTTTCGTCGTTGTTCTCGCTTCTTCTTCGTTCTGAAAGTGTTATCTTTTCTGAGGAAAAATGAAGGCAAAATTGAGGCAAAAATGACCATACTTTACGCGAGAACGCGTTCGCGTTGTTATTCTTCGTATTTTATTAAAACGGAGGCGCTTGCGTCATCTCCGCGGTTCGCTTCCCGCCTTGTTCTATTGGAATCTCTTTATCTTTGTATTCGTCTATGCGCTTTCGCGAGGCGTTTAAGACGCGTTCGTTCCATTTCTCGTCGAATCCAGGGAATAAGTGTGGCGCGGTGGTCCCGTTTGGACGCATGGCTTGGTCTAACTTCATCAACACCCAGGCGTCTAAAGCGGCGTATCTTCTGGCGTCGTCGATGAGCGGTCTTCGCGCCCACAAGTCGCCGTCTTCGACGGAGGTGTACATGTTTTTGACGCGTTTTTTCAAGTCTTCGCAAACGAGGATTTCCGCGTTGGTTAACCGTCGACTGACTGTTTTCGACAAGGACGGGAGGTGTTCGACTATTCCCCCAGCCGCGCGGCGAATGGCGATATCGAGTAATTGTAAGTCTAAAACATTTTTCAAAACCACGTCGTGTTGATGGAACAAAGCGTCGCTGTCCATTCTCACGTCGTACGCGAGTTTCAAAATCTCCTCGGATTCGATGATATCTTTCAAACCGCCGTCGGTGAATACTTCCTTCCCACCGATGGTCATCACGTCGATTAAAAAGATCTTCTTCGGAATGGCTATTTGTAACAGCGTTATCTTCCCCGTTCTCGATAATCGAACACCTTCGCAATCGTACGCGATGACTTTCGCTCGCTTCAATTCCAACACGCATTGCGTAAACGCTTCCGACGTGTACGATTCGATAAACACAACCTGTTCGTCCAACTCGTCCAGAATTTCTCGACACTCTGCATCTTTCATCACATTCATTTTCAAAGCATTAGTATTGCCCTTGTTCTGTTCTCCTCCTTTCTTCTTCTTCTTCTTCTTCTTCGTGCTTCTTTTAATACCGTTGTCGTTGTTATTCGCTTCCTCGTCTTCTAAACTCGCTTCAACGCGATAATTTGGCAATGCTGATGATGCCAACGCGGCGAATCGATTGTTCTTAATGCTGTTATTATTATTACTCGTCGTCGTCTGCATCGTCGCTACAAAACCGCCGCTTTGCGTCGACGTTTTCGGCACCAGCGACCCGCCCACGCTTTCCCCAATTCGAGAACGAGAACACGCTTTGCACAGAACTGATGAGGAAGAAGAAGGAGAAGAAGAAGGAGGAGCAGCAGCGACAAATGATGACGGTATTGATGCGCTCATTATCATCGAAATCGTTTCAGTCGTCTTCTTAAACGGCGCTTGACAGTTTGAGCAGATGAGTTTCCGCTTCTTTCCCATTACAATTAGTGAGGACTATTGAGTACTATTCTACTGTTCATTTAAAATGTTATCCGGTGAAGCACCTCGAGCTCTTCGGGAGGCAGTTCTCGTACAGCTTTCGTAAGTCCGAGTACCCTTGGTCCTCGTAACACTCGCACACACCATTTTTCGCGTTGAGTCTGGGATAGGTTTTCGTCGTCTTCGTCCCCGCGCCTTTTATCGTTTCGCACCACACGGTGCCGCCCCTCTCCTCGGTCCACGCCGCGCGACATAAAGGAGGCGAAGAAGGACTGCTATTACTATCGCTGCTACTGCTACTACCGTCATCCTCGTAATGACTTCGTTTCGCTTCCTCGACTCTCTCCCAAAACCGCCTTCCTCGTTCTGTCTTATCCCCGTTTTCGTCGTAAAACCACCCGTCCCCTAATACGCCGCGCTTTCGATACGTCCCTCTCGAACCGCCTTCGCGGTAAAACCGAACCCACTTTTCCAGCTCCAGAACTTCTCCGTGTGAGAGTGTATCCACGTCTACGTTACTCTCTTCTCGTTTCCCGGTTAAAAACCCTTTCGTTTGATCGGTACCGATGAAAAAATGATACTCTTTGCCTTCGCCGTAAAAAGCGTCTGCTTGTCCTTTTCCTTTTCCTCCTCCTGACAGGTCGAACACTTCTCCGCACAGACTCAAATGGAGAGCCTTTTTTCCCAACTCTTCTCTCGTGAACACTTCGTTTTCCTTCGTATTGTTATTATTCTCATTCGTGCCGTTCCCTTCGTCGCTAAAACTGCCGTTCCGTCCTCTGAACCGTATGAGTATTGCAAACATCATCGTCCAAAACAAAACGGCAACCCGTTTGACTTTGACGCTTTTGCTCTGCCTTTTTTTCCCCTCCTTTACCTCTGTTTCATCTTTTTGTGCGCCTGTTTGTTGTTTTCTTCGGCGAGCAACCCCGGCAAAGGAAGACATTTTGTTTTTATCGTTTGAGCAGCGCGGAGGAGAGAGTGAAATGTGTGACAAACAATGGAGATATTTGTTGTAGGGGCTGCAAGCAGTCCTCTTTTCGCCTTCACGCTTCGATGAAAATACAGTCGTCCTCGCGGGCGGCGCATTGCGAGTATTATTATTCTTAGTACATACGAAAAACGACTCTCTCTTTCTCTTGTTTACTCTTCTTTCAGTACCCTGGATTCAAAATACGCGTTGAGCGCAATCACCGCCGCGTGCGTTACGCTCAACGATTCGATCAAACGTCCCATTTTGTATTCGCAAACGGAATCGACTCGAGCGACTTGAGCGTCGGAAAGGCCGTCGGATTCGCTTCCAAAAACTAACGCGACCGATCGAGGGTGGTTTTCGAGTAATTGTTTCGTGCCGAAGAAGTGTTTTTGTCTTCGGTGATGATCACCGTCGTTGTTGTTCTTTTCCTCGTTCTCGTTCTCGTTCTCGTTCTCGTCTTTCGCCATCCACCGAGAGAACGCGACGCTTTGCAATACCGAACCTTTTCCTCCTTCTCCTTCGCCCTTTTCCTCCTCCTCGTTTTCTCTTTCCAACGCATCCAAACACGCCTCTAATGTTTCAAATACCCTCGCGTTCCTCACGATGTGCTGCGCGCCTTTGCTCGCGTTCAAGCTCGCTCTCGAAATCACTTCCACTCTCGGTTTCACAATCGACAAGCTTTCGCATTCGAACGAACACATGGACCTGGCGATGGCTCCAATATTGGACGCGATTTTCGGTTCGCATAAAATCACGTGCACGTCTTTGAGCACAGCATCTTTATTTAAAACTTTCTGCGTTTGTATCGACCGACGGTCTATTCTTCCTCCGAAATAGGTTTTCGCTCTTTGCGCGAATTCCGTTCGCTTCACGTCTCGGGACGTTTCCCGTAAAGGTTGCTTTTCCGCTTTTATTATTCTTACGTCACAAAAACATGATTTATTCGAAGACGAGTTCAAAGAGACGAAAGTGTTTTGGGCAGTGAAAGTGCTTTTCATTTGTCTTCTCTCATCTTTCTTTCTCTCTCTCACTCTCTCTCTCTCGTGCTCTCTCTCTGAAGTCTTACTCCTGTTGTCCAATTCGTAACGAACTTGTTTAGGGTATCATTCAAAAACCCTAAACCTCCATTTTGAACAAAAATTCAGAAGAGAAAAACGAGACACAAAAGGAACGAACTTGAACGCGTGAATAAGCTACTTTTTGTCGTTGTTCTTCTTGCGCCGGCTGTCCCCTTTTTGTCTTTGTTTGTTTGTGTGTGTGTGTGTGTTGTTTCTTTTCTCTTACTCTCTTGAAAGCACAACACGTTTACGACGAGCACATCATCTTCATCTCATCCAAAAGGGGGGAGGAAAAATTCAAAAATCAAGCAGCCAACGGGAAAAACGTGCACCAAATGTTAAAGCTGAAATCCCGAGCGGTTTTGGAAACGCCGACGACTGGGTTATCTCGGCAACTCTCGAAAACTGGGATAAATACTAGCAGTAATACTAATAACGAAGATGGCGGCACCAATAATAAGAGTTTGCGAGAACATGGCACGACAGAGGCTGATGATGATGATTTTGATGCGTTGAAAGCTGTCAACACCACCAACACCAACAACGAAAACTCGCAACAGCGACATGGAAAAGGAGCGCCAAATCCGCCGATAATTTCGCAGAAACCATCCATCCATCGGTACCCGGGCGCGTTTGGAAACCAACCGAGGTTTGCACCGTCGCAACAGCCTCCGCCGTTACCGTTTTCGCAAGATTTTGACGTGGCGGATTATTGCACGCCGGCGGATCAACAGTTTGAGTTAGTCGGGAACATAGCGTACGCGAATACGAACAAGAATAGCGGAGGAGGAGGAGGCTACGACTCTCAGCAAGGGTTACAACCGTTCGATAGTTGCGACGGGAAAGAAAATGGTGGCGTGAATGGTAAAGGGTATTTTAGCTCGATTGTACAAAACACGACGAACGGGAAACAGTTTGGCATGCGTTCGCCGGTGGCGTTGAGCCCGATGCGACACAAGAGAGCGAGGTTGGGGTGTATCATAGATTCGCCGAACGTGAGTCAGCAAATGTACAACAACAACGAATCGAGTCGAGGTGCATTGGACGTCATCAACGGAACTGGTGGTAGTTCTGGTCCTTCTGGTTTGCGCTTTCAGCAGCTGTCTTCGCAACAGATGCAGTTGACGCCGAGAGAGTCCTCGCAGCCGTTTACGATTAGCAGAGCCGGAAGTCTTCCGCAAGCGTGTTTGCAGTACTCGCAAGGCGCTGGCGGGAATAGAAATAGCGCAAATGCACACAACAACATGTTCGAAGTGCCACCGATTCCAAACAGACAACAACAACAACAACAACAACAACAACAACAACAAGGTGGCGGTGGTGGTAGCGCGAACGCGACGAAAAAGGAAAAGTTGCTCCAATCGCCGCCGATATCGCGAAACGCGTTTTTACGAGACGAAGAACAGGCGAAGGAATTACCCGCGCATAGCAGACGAATAACGAATAATAACAACGGTAGCAATAATGAGGCAAAGGAGAACGCGCAAATGCTTCGATTCCGATCCGAGTTTGCGGATTTAGGACTCATCGCCAAAGGCGGATTCGGGAAAGTTTCCAGAGTCGTTCATCGATTGGACGGCAAAATGTACGCGGTCAAACGCACGGAGAAGAAGTTATACGGCGAATCCGAGAAAAACGACGCGTTGAGAGAAGTGCACGCGATGGCGGCTTTATCTTCTTTGAATTCGCCAAACATCGTACGATATTACACCTCGTGGATGGAATACGACCATTTGTACATCCAAATGGAGCTTTGCGAACGCGGCGCCGTGAAATTCGGACCGGACGCCAAATTTACTAAGGACGAAGGCGAAGTTTTGTTAGTCGTTCGCGATGTAGCTAACGCGTTATCGGTCGCGCACGAGTCGGAGGAACGCATCGCGCACATGGATGTGAAACCGGATAATATTTTCGAATCGGAGAAAAAGATTTACAAGCTAGGGGATTGGGGACGCGCGACGTCGACGTGCGGTGAGAAGCGGAGAAAGCTTATCGGTGGCGCTTCAGAAATAGACGGTGATCAGAGATACTTAGCCAACGAAGTGTTAAATGACGATTTTTCAAACTTGGCAAAGTCAGACGTGTGGAGTTTAGGCGCGACGGCGTTGGAGTTGTTGTTAGGGGAAGCGTTACCGATGAACGGCGACAAGTATCGAGCGTTGAGAGATGGGCGGTCAGTGAATGAGAACTTTGAGGATTTTGGTTTAAGCGAGTTTTCTTGCAGCGAAGAGATGAAGGCGTTGTTGAAGTTGATGTTGGCGAAAGATCCGGAATCGAGGCCGACGGCAAAGGAAATCATGGTAGAGTGCGAAAAGTTGCTTTGTTTGACGAGCGCTATGGAGTCCTCGATGCTTTAATTAAGGAACTTGACATACTGTAGTTGTTCTGATTGTGTTGTAAAAAAGAGACTTGTACTATCACACACATATCATTAATATGATTGATTCCTTTCTGAATGCGTTACTATTACATATTATATACATACAAACACTTTCAAATGTGCTGCTAAATCGTAATGCGCGTCTTGTAATCGCGACTACCGTAGGCAAACGCGTTGCCGCAAGCGATACGCACGCGCTCTGGAGTACACGGTAAATCTAAACTAAACGCTCCTTCGTTTTTCTCGTTCTCATCTTCTTGTCTCGCGTAGTATATCGCATCTTTCACGGCGAAATATACCGAGTTCCCGAGTAAAAATGGTGGTTCACCGACGGCTTTGGAACTTTGCACAGCTCGCGGATTCTTGGAATCGTGTAATAAAGTGACGTTGAACTCCTCCGGAACGTCGTTGGCGGTTGGAATTTTATACGTGCCTGGTCCTCTCGTGAAATTTACGCCATCTTTAATCCATTTATGTCCGTTTTTCGAATCGCCGTACTTCAACTCTTCCAATAAAATCCAACCTAAACCTTGCGCAAACCCGCCTTCGACTTGGCCAATATCCAACGCCGGGTTGATCGAATCGCCAACATCCATGACAATATCAGTGCGCAAAACGTTCACATCGCCAGTCAAACAATCGACTTCGACTTCTGAACACGCCGCACCGTAAGTGTAGTAATTAAACGGTTCGCCTTTTCCTACGGACCAATCCCAGTTTAGATTTTTCGTGACATGCCAACCGTGCGCGGAGAGATCGATGCGTTGGAAATAGGCCGAGTTGACGATGTCTTTAAACGACGCGTCTTTAGCCATTTTCTCTCGAATTGGTTTCAAGCGTTCCATGATTTGCAAACACGCGTCCTCGGTGGCGTCGCCGTACATGTCCGAACTCGCCGAAGCAGCTGTCGGTGATGCGTTTGGTACTTTCTCCGTGCTCGTCTCGAGGACGTGAACATCTTCGAAACGAACGCCCAAGTTTTTCGCGGCGATTTGCGCCACTTTCGTAAACAAACCTTGTCCCATTTCGACACCGCCAATAGAGACACCAACGGTACCGTCTAAATAGACATTCACGAGTGCACCAGCTTGATTCAAAAACAAAGCGGTAAATGCGATGCCGAACTTGGCCGGCGTCGCGGCGAAGCCTCTCTTTTTGAATTTACTCGTCTGATTGAACGTTTCAACCGCTTTCCTTCGATCGGCAAAAGATGCTTCGCGCTTACATTTCAACTCTTCCCAGCAACTACGAACTTGACAGTCGATAAGCTTTTGTCCGAAATGCGTGAGGTCTCCTTCATGATACAGATGGTTTTCTCTCAAAGCATCAGGCGCGACGTTTAAATGTCGCGCGACGTCGTCCAAGACAGATTCTCCAATCATGATACCTTGCGGACCACCAAATCCTCGAAACGCTGTGTTTGAAGGTAAGTTTGTCTTGCAACAGTAACCTTCAACACGTAAGTTTGGAATGTTATACGCGGAATCTACGTGCAAGATTGCCCTATCGAGAACAGATGAACTTAAATCGAGCGAATTACCCGCATTGTTGTAAATTTTAACATCCAGCGCGAGTATCTTCTCACTCTTCACATCAAAAGCCACCTTCCAGTCGCCTCGGAAACTGTGCCGATGGCCGGTGATTTGCATGTCAACATCGCGGTCTAAAACTAAGGAGACTGGCCTACGCAAATGGTACGCCGGTACAGCAATTGCGACGTTCATGAATCCCGAGCGCGACTCTTTCCCTCCGAAACCGCCGCCTAAACGTTTCGCCTTACACGTGACTTTATTTCGAGAGAAGCCTAAACAGTCCGCGATGTACGCTTGGTGTTTCATCGGACACTGCGTGGACGAAATCGTGACTACCTCATCGTTGTCGGTAACTTCTACGACGCATGCGTTCGGTTCGAGGTAGAAGTGTTCTTGACCGCCGACTCGCGTTGATCCGGAGATGATTTTGATATTTTCTTCCTCGTTTGCAAAAATATCGTCGACGTTTCCGGAATGCAAAGCGTGTCCAAGAAAACCTCGCATGCCAATCATTTCGTCGGTGTAATATGATTTTTTCGCAATCGCGTCTTCGATGGATAAAATCGGTTCAAGAATCTCGTATTCGATTTTCACCGCGGCCGCGGCTCTCAACGCCAACGCTCTCGTTTCCGCGACGACGACACCGATGACTTGACCAACGCACGTGACGTATTCCGTGGCAAAAATCTCCTCGTCGTGTGCAATCGGGCCGATAATGTTGGTTCCATTTTTGGGAATATCTTTCGCGGAAAAGTATCCGAGCACGCCTGGGATACTTTCCACGGCGCTCGCGCTGTCCACCGAGAGAATCTTTCCGTGCGCGATGGTAGATAAAACCAAAGCGGCGTGCACGCACCCTTCAGGTTTCGCGGCGTCGTCGCAATAGATTGCTTCTCCAGACGCCTGTATATGCGCGGATTTATGCGCCAGAGGTTGTCCAACGACTTCACCGTTTGGCTTTTTCGTAAAATATTGCGCTCCAGAGACCACCGATTGTCGCTCGTTTCGTCCGAGAGAGGAAAGTTCGTTTTGTTGAAGTTCGTATATAGAAGAAGAAGAAGAACTGTCCACGACAGTTCTCAAATCGCTCACGCAGTGTAAGAAAAACTTAAACGCAAAGGATTTTGCGAGCGTGATTCGATATTGGGACATCCCTCCGGGTGCGCTCTCGTCCACAAAACATTCCTTCTCAATTGCGCTCATGAGAAAATCCAGCGTTTCTTTCGTCATGTGTTTCCCGACCATCCCGTTCGCCGTCTGTGAACAGAAGATTGTTTTGAAACTCAAGCCTCCGAAACCGAGAGAGAAATCTAAGCATTCACCAGTACTCGTGTTAAAAAGTGCTCGCGCGCCACACGTGACGATGGCGATATCGTCCTCGCGCCTGTGCGATTGTTTGTACTCGTGAAAATACTCTTTAGTCGTCGCCGCGGTAGTTCCGGTGTAGTCGGTATCGTTGAACGCTTTCAATTCGACTTGCTTTAAGATTTCGTCTGGTTTTAAATCGACTTTCCTATAAGCTAAGAAGAAATCTCTCGCTTTCACGTATCGATCCCCGCCTTTCTTGGACGTCACAACAAACATAGCGTCTAAAGCTAACCATATTGGGTTCAAATCTGAAATCGGCGACCCGGTTACGATGTTACCGCCGAGCGTGGAGACGTTTCGAATTTGCCTCCCGGCGAACCATTTCAATTGTTTGGAAATAGCTCGGAATCTTTCCACTTGAGAAGCTTCTTTGCCGCTACACGCGCGCTCCAAATCCGACAGAGAAATAGCCGCTCCAAAAACAGCTTCGCCGTTGTCGTAATTCATGCTAATTCTATCGAGTTCTTCGATCGTATTTCCAGAAACGTGAATGCGTCTCGGGTAAAGAGCTTTTTTAAACTTGATTTCAACGCCAATTTCCGTATTTCCGCAAACAATCTTAGACTCGTTTCCAGGATATGCGTCTCGCAAATCCAGTAACTCTTTCAAACTCGTCGGTCGGTGCCATTTCACGCCGTCGTTGTGCACGGAATCTGTAATCGCGTCTCCGCCGTGAAACGCGAGCGCGGCTAAAGGTCCGGTTCCTGCTTTCGCGCGTCGCTTTAATTCGATCGGAAACAATGGTTCTTTGATTGCAGCATTAGTAGTACCACCATTCGCTCCGTTTTCGACGTTTCTGCTGCTCGCATTCTCATCAGTCTTTTCACCGTCGCCGCCGCATCCGTTCGTGCACGGTTGCCCGGTGCTCGCGCATATAGGCACCGTCCCGTCTGAAACTTTCACGGATTTCTTAAACGCGTTCGATACGTCCCCATCGATAGTTTCTTGCGAATACACCTTATTCTCCACGAACGCGTCCACGAATCCTTTCAAAATAGGCCTGTATCCGGTGCATCTGCACAAGTTCCCGGACAACGCCTCCTCGATGTCGTGCGGCGATATCAACGCATTTTCAGCAGCGGTATTCTTGCTTCGCGCGTTTAACAACAACGCGTACATGGACATGACAAAACCGGGTGTACAAAACCCGCACTGCGACCCGTGCGCGTTCGCGATGGCCATCTGCACTGGATGCAAGCCATCCCTCGCGTTCCCGAGGCCTTCGATCGTAATCACGTGGTGTCCTTCGAACGCGTATATCGGCGCTAAACACGCGTTGACCGCTTTGTGCGCGTACGAAAATTGGTCCGTCTTTTTATCATACCCCGTGATTGAGGACGCGACGACGGTACACGCCCCGCACCCGCCTTCGCCGCACCCGAGTTTCGTCCCCGTGAAACGTAAATCGCGTAAAAACTCCAGCAAAGTGGTTTCCCCGATGCCGTCTCGTAACTCGTATCGTTTTCCGTTCACGTATATCGCCGGACTTTCAGATGAAGAAGACATACTGTTATTACGTGTGTCTGTGTGTGTGTATACTTCGCCTAAATACTGTGATGTATGTGATACTAATAACAACAACACACTTCTTAAAGCTTACGAAACCTTCTTTTCCGCAATTCGAGGAGACTCTGTTGAATTCTAACAACCTTGAAAGGACACACTTTTTTTTCTAACGACCCCCGACCAAAAATTTAAAAAACCCTAAATAACAAGTGAGCAACATTTTTTTTTGTCGAGGTGGCACCCTCTGGACCTTGACTGAGACGTCCGTCTTCTCGTTTTGGATATCATTTTGTCATCATCATCATCATCACTTTTCTAACGCTCTTCTACACATCTCTTTAGTCAACGACAACTACTAAAAAAAGTAAATATAATAAGTAAAAATGGCGACGAGACAATGCTCCAAACGCCTCTCGTCCGCGATGATGATGCGTTCGCGATTTAATACTGCTTCTTTAGAAAGCAGTTCAAGCATCGTCGGGACGATTGGACGAACGAGTAATCATCCACTCGTCGGCTCGCAACAAAAGAGACACTACGCGGACGACTCGAACTTGAAAAAGACCGTTCTCTATGATTTTCACGTGAAACACGGAGGTAAAATGGTCGAGTTTGCCGGGTTTTCGATGCCGATTCAGTACAAGGATTCCATCATGGAAGCGACGCAACACTGCCGAACGAAAGCGAGTTTGTTTGACGTGTCCCACATGCTCGGGTCGTCGTTTAAAGGGAAAGACGCGGTGAAGTTTGTGGAATCGATTACGGTCGCGGACGTTAAAGGTTTGGCCGACGGGACTGGGACCTTATCCGTGGTGACTAACGACGACGGTGGGATCATCGACGATACCGTGGTCACGAAAGTGAACGACGAGTGGATTTACGTCGTCTTGAACGCCGGGTGCGCGGATAAAGACAAGGCGCACATCAACAAACACTTGGCGAAATTCGATGGCGATTGCAAATTCATCGAGCACTCGGACAGAAGTTTGTTCGCGTTGCAAGGACCGAAGGCGATGGAAACGTTGCAAAAGCTCACCGACGCGGATTTGAGCAAGTTGTACTTTGGCATGTTCAAAGAGATGACGGTGTCCGGACAACCGTGCTGGGTGACGAGAACCGGTTACACCGGCGAGGATGGTTTTGAAATCTCCGTCCCGGTCCCGGGAACGTTGAAATTGGTCGAAGACTTGGTCGGCGACGCAAACGTTCGTTTGTGTGGTTTAGGCGCCAGAGATTCTTTGCGTTTGGAAGCCGGTTTGTGCTTGTACGGCAACGATTTGAGCGAAGAGACGACGCCGCCGGAAGCCGGTTTGACGTGGACCATCGGTAAAGCGAGAAGAGACACGTTTTCCTTTCCGGGTGGCGAAAGAATCCGCAAGCAAATTGAAGAGGGTGTCCCGCAAAGAAGAGTCGGGTTTGAGTTCTTGGAAAAAGGCGCGCCGGCGAGACAACACTCCAAAATCTTAGACATGGACGGCAAGGAAGTCGGCGAGATTTCCAGCGGCGGCTTTTCCCCGGTGTTGGGGAAGAACATCGCCATGGGTTACGTCCCGAAAGCGTTGGCCAAAGCCGGCACTGAAGTGCAAGTCGAAACCAGAGGCAAAAAGACGAAAGCAGTCGTGAAGAAGATGCCGTTCGTCAACACGACGTATTACAAACCGTAATAAAAAGAATCTCGATGAAGAAGACGAAGACGAAGACGAAGAAAGAGAGAAAAGCGACAAAAAGAGTTTTTCGCCAAGAGCGCTCGCTTTCTTCTTTTCGTCATATCACCACTGCTTTTAGTGTTCTTGTTGTTGTATTCACATCCTTTGTTTCTACCACTACTCATTTTACTCCTTTTACTATGACTATCACTCCTACTGCTCCTACTACTATCATCATCATCAACAACAACACCGTGGGTGCTCAAATTGCCGATTTCAAAGCAATCAGCAGATCGGCAGCTATTTAAAATTTATTCAAAATCTCCACATAATTAAAACGAGCGCGCTCGTTTTTCCTCGCCCTCGCTCCTCTCGTTTCAACTCGAAGCATACAACACACGCGTATTACGATGACGACGATCGAGGCTCCGGAAGCGCTCACCGAGCAATTCCTCCATTTGTCTTTGCTGGAAGAGATTTTACCCGACGAGACGACGCTTTCGGACGATCAATCCGTCGCGATTTCAAACATTCTCGATGGCAAGAACTGCTACGTGTACGGCCCAGGAGGTACGGGGAAGACGGTGCTTTTGAAAACCGCGGTGCAAAGGTTACGGGAAGAGCAGAAGAAAAATGTCGCGGTGTGCGCGACGACTGGAATTGCGAGCGAATCGATCGACGGTGTGACTATTCATAGCCTCGCTGGGTGTGGAGTTGTCGAGAATATACACTTTCTCGGCCTCAAGGGAAAGGCCAACGAGACCCGAAGAGAAGTTATACAAGCGTACGACGTGCTGTTTATCGACGAGATTTCAATGTTGAGTGGAGAAATGTTCGATCGATTGAGCGAACATTTTGGAATCATACGCGAGGACACGACAAAGCCGTTTGGTGGGCTGCAAGTGGTCGTATTCGGCGATTTTCTCCAACTTCAGCCAATCCCAAAGTTGGGAGTTAATAATTCGCGTTTGAAAGCGGTGTGTCCGGCGATGATGTTAGATCGAGGATTGTGTTTTCAATCGTTCACGTGGGACATGTTGGAGTTCACGTTTTGCGAGCTAAAGAAAGTGTTTCGGCAGGAGGATGAGATATTTGCAAATTTGTTGTCTCGCGTGCGAAGAGGTGAACAACGAGCTGGAAATGAAATAGTTGAATACGTTGAGTCGCAGAGAAATATCGGAAGTGACGATATCCAACAATTTGAAATGAAGCTCTTTTCCAAGAATAAAGATGTGAACGCTTTCAATACTCTGAAACTAAACGAGCTCGAGACTGAAGCGCAGATTTATAAAGCGATTGACAGCGAAGAGCCGTGTGTTGATATCAGCGACAATCGATACAACGACTATTGTAAGAGTTTGAAAGGCAACTGGAGGCATTTAAAAGAAATTCGAGCGGAAGAAATCGTCGAGCTCAAAGTTGACTGTGAAGTGATGATGTTATTAAACACTTCTGTCCCAGGAACTACTGCTAGTGATGGTGAGCCACGACGTTTGGCAAATGGTTCTCGCGGCAAGATTATAAAATTTGATATTCCTGACGAAGAGGCGATGAAGTCGCACGTGGAAAAGCTCGAAAAAGAGCCGGATGCCAATAAACATGATATCGATTTACTTAACAGGCAGCTCGACTGGGTCAAGCGCGCTGCCCAGGAGAAAAAAAAGATTCCGTATGTTTTATTCAAAGGTTTCGAGGAAGCGATACCGATACTCCCGATGGAATTCTCGTTTGATACCTCGGGTTTGGGGAAAAACGTTCGTCTTCAAATTCCAATAAAATTGGCGTTTGCGATTACGGTACACAAGTCGCAAGGTATGTCGTTGGACTCTTGTTCCGTAGATGCTTCGAATGTATTCGCTCCTGCGCAAGTTTACGTGGCACTCTCAAGATGTCGATCGGCAGCCGGTTTACAAATAGAAAACTTGAACCCGTCTAAAATCAAGGCGCCTCAGGATGCGCTCGATTTTTACGACCATCTTCGTGACCCAAATAAGTACCCTCCGAATACGCACAAGTGGTGGCAATACTTTTTGAAGATGAACAAGAAGGAAAAGGCCGCGAACAAGATTTTGCGTCAGTATTACGAACCGATTAAGGACAAAAATGAAAATGGATGCTTCTCTGAGTTCCTTTCCGTGAAATATGATCGAATGGGAAAGCGAGCGGGGGATGAACTTCTTAACGAAGAACCCGACGCGAACTGGAAGTGCAAGGCGTGTAATAACAAGAGGCAGTATTCGCTCGAGTGCTGCTTTCTTGTGAGAGAACAAGTCGCCAGAGACTTCGATACAGACGTATTCCGTGAACCGTGGTCGCAAAGGAGAAACAGTTCGATCGGTACTCCAGACGGAGCTCCAGGAGGAGTTGGACTTGGAGGAAAGAAGAAATATGCACCACCAAAGGACCCATGCCCCGAATGCCCAAAATCCGGAGGTCCCGAAGCTTGTCCCAAATGTTCTCCACTAAACTTCTGTTTTCTCCCGGCACACGGCAACTCGAGCGATGGTACGATATCTAAAGCTATGTGTCCTAAGTGTACCCCGGACAATTTTTGTAGAGATACTGGACACGACAACTCAGAGGAGAGTCCGGCGCACAAGAGCTCGTGTGTGAAATGCTCGCATGATTATTTCAACAGTTCGGTTCATACTCCACAGACGACGGAGCCGCCGAGCTCGTTACCAAGTCCCGATTGTGACGATGAAGATACAAGAATCGCGACGACAACGATGACAAGGAGTAGGTCAGAGGCTGATGACGAAGACGACGGAGATTTGGAACACAACATTAAACGTCAACGTATGCTAAACGAACTGGGGCG